>Ga0172372_10009759_pt1 | contig 12441 bp, 11 predicted proteins | sample LakKiv5m_2_FD_114544 | JGI IMG/M metagenome (GOLD analysis project Ga0172372, IMG submission 114544) | Freshwater microbial communities from Kabuno Bay, South-Kivu, Congo - kab_092012_9.5m | ecosystem: Environmental > Aquatic > Freshwater > Lake | place: Democratic Republic of the Congo...
AGTTCGGATAAAAAGCCTTCGAGTACATCAAAGTTGGCTTTATTGCGCAAAAAATATTTAATGGCCCAATCAAAACGGACGACTTCGGTATCGGGTTTGGTGTTGTTTTCTATCATAGTGGGTGTAGTTTAGCAAAGATTGGGGGTTATTTTAACCCCAATAATGGGTGTGGGTGCTACGCACCCACTATTTTAACCCCACCCTAGCCCTCCCCTAAAGGGGAGGGAATAAATTGTATTTTAATCATATGTGGGGGTCTATTTTATTTTTTTGGCCCCCACACCCCCCCTGAACCAATTAAATAGTGGGCACTGCGTGCCCACGCCTGCCTTAAGGGCTTCGCCCTTAAGAATCCCGCTGGGGTATGCCCAATTAATGGGGTTCAAAGGGGGGGGTGCCCCCTTTGAACCCCCTAAACTGGGCGTACCCCAATAGGAATGAAAGGTGCTCCGCCCCTTGGTTTTGGGGTCTAGGGGCTCCGCCCCTGGTCTGTTGCTCGGGGACCGCAGGTGCCACATTCTATGTTTGGGGTCCAGGTGCTCCGCCCCTGGTCTGTTGCTCGGGGACCGCAGGTGCCACATTCTATGTTTGGGGTCCAGGTGCTCCGCCCCTTGGTTTTGGGGTCCAGGGGCTTCGCCCCTGGGCGGGGTTGGGCGCGCAGCGCCCACATTCATTTTTGCTATTGGTTTAATGGCATCGTCATGATAAGGTAAATTATCATTTTAAGGAGGTTAAATAATGCATTATGTAAAATCATTATTAGGTATATTATTGCTTAGTGGGGCCACGGCTGTTGTGGCTGCGGATCGATATAAAATTGATTCTTCTCACTCCACGGTGGGCTTTTCTGTTTCCCACATGGTATTGAGCAAAACAAGGGGAACATTCGGTGATTATACCGGCGATATTTCGTGGGATTCCAATCCAGCTAAAACATCCATTAGTGGCGTGGTGAGGGTTAATAGTATTGATACTCGCAATGCCGATCGAGATGCTCATTTAAGGTCACCTGACTTTTTTGATGTGGCTACGTACCCAGAAATTCGTTTTGTTAGCAAAACAATTAAAAAAGGTAAAAAAGCCTCTGCTCCTTATGAGGTTGAGGGTGTGTTAACCCTGAAGGGTGTATCAAAGCCAGTCAAATTCCCGTTACTTGTTAGTAAGCCCATTAAAGATCCTTGGGGAAATACTCGGGTTCACTTCAATGCAAAATTTACCATTAATCGACGCGATTTTGGCATGAACTTTTCTAAGGTAATGGACAATGGCGGGTTGGTTGTCGGTAATGATGTGGAAATTGAGTTGGATGTTGAAGGTATTCAAGACAAATCTGTTTCTCAACGATAGAAATCAGCGATTGCTAAACGGGGGGGGGATTTTAACGGTTGCCCCGCTTACCAAGCTAGGGTAATATGACAATTATGAAACGAGCAAAAAACAAGCGACCACAAAAAGATGCCAAACAATGGGCTTGGATTATTTTTTTGGTTTTGGTGTCTTTTTCAATTGTTTCATCTTACATGGGGCAACAAAATAAAGTGGTGGATATGTCATATACCGAATTACTTAAGCGGTTTGAGGCAGGGCATATAAAATCAATTGAAGTTCGCACCCAAGATCGATCCGTGTTGGGTCAATACACCGATCCCAACACCAAAAAAGTGGTTAAGTTTAAATCCAATTATATTGAAACCCCAGCGTTGGTTAAACATTTGCAAGACCCCAAGTTAAAAGTAAAGGTGAATCCAAATGATTCATCGTGGGCGTGGTCTTTATTCTTGCAAGCGATTTTACCGTTTTTGTTAATTGCGGGCTTATGGTTTTTTATTTTTCGTCAAGCCAATGGGGCTAACAATCAGGCTATGACCTTTGGTAAATCAAGGGCCACCAAGTATGCGGTGGGGGAGAAGTCCGTTACATTTAAGGATGTGGCCGGTGTGGGGGAAGCCATCGTTGAGCTAAAAGAAATTGTGGATTATTTAAAAAACCCAACCAAATATCAAGAAATTGGAGCAAAAATTCCGAAGGGTGTATTGTTAATGGGGCCTCCCGGTACGGGTAAAACCTTATTGGCCAGAGCCGTTGCAGGTGAAGCCAATGCCCCCTTTTATAGTTTGTCGGGCTCTGATTTTGTTGAAATGTTTGTGGGGGTGGGCGCTTCTAGGGTTCGCGATTTGTTTAATCAAGCCAAAAAAACCCAGCCTTGTATTATATTTTTGGATGAAATTGATGCGGTTGGTCGGCACCGTGGCGCTGGTTTGGGTGGGGGGCATGATGAGCGGGAACAAACCCTGAATCAGTTGTTGGTTGAAATGGATGGATTTGATGACCAAAACACAGTTATTATATTAGCCGCTACCAATCGACCCGATATCTTGGACCCAGCCCTATTGCGACCGGGACGATTTGATCGGCAGGTGGTGGTAGACAAACCAGATTTGGCCGGTAGGGTTGATATATTAGAAATTCATGGGCGAAACAAAAAGTTGGATTCGGATGTTGATTTTAAGGTAATAGCCCGACGCTCACCGGGGTTTACTGGAGCGGATTTGTCGAACTTATTAAATGAGAGCGCTTTATTGGCGGCACGTAAAGACAAAAAAACAATTTCAATGACCGAGGTTGAAGAATCGATTGACCGTGTGATTGCCGGCCCAGAACGAAAATCCCGCCTGATTACGGATCAAGATAAAAAGACAGTGGCCTACCACGAGGTGGGTCATGCATTGGTCGCGGTTCATTGCCAGCATGCGGATCCGGTTCATAAAATATCTATTTTGCCACGGGGAATGGCCTTGGGGTATACCCTGCAATTACCGGAAGTGGATCGTGTATTAATTTCTGGTGACGAAATACGCGATCAAATTAAAATTTTGTTGGGGGGTCGCATTGCGGAAGAGTTGGTATTTGGTTCGGTTACATCAGGGGCATCCAATGATATTGATCGGGCAACTGATTTGGCACGAAATTATGTTTGCGTGTATGGGATGAGTGCCAAGTTGGGCACACGTCGTTATGGTAAAAGTCAGGGGGCCGTGTTTTTGGGCAGGGATTACAGTGATCATTCCAAGGACTATGCGGATGATACGGCTCGTATTATCGATGAAGAGATTCGATTATTAATTGATGGGTGTTACCAAGATGCGACTCAAATATTATCCGATCATCGTGCGACCCTTGATGCGGTATCATTAAAGTTAATTGAACAGGAAGTAATGGATGCGGTTGAGTTCATGGCAATGGTTCGTGGGGTTGCTACCCCAGCACAGGAATCAAGTGCCATTCCCGAGGTGACACCCCCTGAAGATGGTGTCGCAGAATTGTCGAAACAGGAACAGTAGTTTATAGTACATACCTTGTCGGGGCGTAGCGCAGTCTGGTAGCGCACTAGCATGGGGTGCTAGGGGTCGTTGGTTCAAATCCAGTCGCCCCGACCATTTCGTTGAGTCTTTGTAATATCCAGTATGGAGGAGTCGGTTGCGATCTCAAGATTGTTTTAATCATGCAAAGACAATTTTGGTAGGTGGGGTAAATAGCCCTGTACGTTCCTTTTCTCATGTCAAGGAAACCCCACGATTTATTCAGTCCGCTTCGGGCCCCTATTTAACAACGGTTGATGGGGATCGTTTAATTGATTATGTATTGTCTTGGGGGCCAATGATTTTGGGGCACGCCAATCCAGCAGTGGTTGAGGCCATTCAGCTAGCAGCCGCCAAAGGGACCAGTTTTGGTGCACCCAGTGAGTCTGAAACAGAGCTAGCGGAATTAATTCGGTTTTTTTTTCCATCAATGCAAAAAATTCGATTGGTTAATTCGGGTACCGAGGCCTGTATGAGTTCGATTCGGTTGGCTAGAGGGGCCACTGGTCGAAAGCGAATTATTAAGTTTGATGGGGGCTATCATGGGCATGTGGATTCCTTATTGGTAGCGGCGGGTTCGGGAGCGACCACCCATTCCACCCCTGACAGTGCGGGCATTTTGCCTGAATTGGCAATGTGGACCACCGTTCTTCCATTTAATGATACCCAATCATGGGTCAACACTGTCACACAATGTGGGCATGAGATTGCAGGTGTCATTATAGAGCCAATCATGGGTAATATGGGCCTTATTTTGCCAGATCCACATTTTTTACAAAGTATCCGACACGAATGCAGCAAAGTGGGGGCATTATTAATTTTTGATGAAGTCATGACCGGTTTTAGGGTGGCATTGGGTGGGGCCCAGTCTGTATATGGTATTACACCGGATTTGACGTGTTTGGGTAAAGTGGTTGGGGGTGGGTTGCCATGTGCGGCCTACGGTGGGAAGGCTGATATTATGGATCAACTATCCCCACTTGGTAGCGTGTATCAAGCCGGAACGTTGTCAGGAAATCCCTTGGCGATGGCGGCTGGTATTGCAACCTTGACCCAACTGCGAGATACGGATGCCTTTCATGATGCCAGCGTGGCGACACAGCGGTTGGTGACCCAACTAAGAGAGAAAACCGATGCCACACAATTGACATTTCATTTTATGGGAACCATGTGGGCTTGGTTCTTATTGGCCGGCCCCATTATGCAAGCGTCCCAGGTATTGGCTACCAACCGTGATGATTTTTCCCAAGTATATCGAGAGGTGTTAGCCAATGGGGTGTATTTGGCCCCATCCCCCTTTGAAAGTCAGTTTGTGTCGTGCTTGCATCGTCCGGAACTGATTCAACATACGGTTGATGTCATGGTTACCGCTTTGAATCGGTTGAATTAATTCAATGTTTGCTTCACATTCAATGGGGAATGTTGATAACATTACAATAAGGAGTTAGTAGGAATATGTTGTCACATAGTATAAAACGTACGGGGATGTTGTTGGGGGTGGTATTTCTTCTTTTTGCGATGGCAACAGATGGGTATGCGCAGCGTCGGCGTCGGCCAACCACCGGCAGTGATCAGGCGACTGGGGCTAAAGTGTTTCAGAGCACCCCAATTACGGGGAATATGAGACAAGTGATCGTGAATGAGGCAACCAAGCCAGTTGTATTAACAGAAGATATGGTGTCGGATTTATTAAAGCAATATCGATTATCTGTTCAGCAAAAACGGTTCTTGGATGCGCTGGGGATCATTGAAAAAGTGCCTACATCAAAGGTTCCGATTGCATTCAAAACTGAGATTGCGTTTCTTAAAAAATTAGAACAAGTTGAATTGCGTGCAACCAAATCGAATGCCGTCATTAATCGGGATTCGGAAATGGAAGAGCCACTCAAAAAACAGGTGGATCGCTTATTGAGAGAAGCCCAGTTTGCGTTATTGGGTGGACGCAATGAGATTGCAAAGGATGTACTCATTCATGTGATTTTTTTAACGGGGCAAAACGTCCGTGCTCGGTATTTATTAGAAGATATGCTCGATTTAAAATCGGATGCCTATAAAATTGAAAATATGGAATCCAAATATTGGAAACGATCGGAAACGGGATTTTATGGAGGAAATTATCAACAATCGGTGGATGCCTTGCAGGTGTTAACGGCGTTGGATTCTGAAAATCCGATGGTGTTTGAACGATTGGGATCTTCGTATTATATGATGGCTGAACGAGAAAAAGCCTTGGCGGCTTGGAATACAGCCGTATTTTTAAATCCTGAAAATGCCGGATTAAAAGAGATGGCTGCCCAACTAGAAAAAGTAGTGGAGCAGGATAAAATAGATGCGAAAAAAAATCGCCAAACGATCAAAAAAATGGCCCAAACACCCGTGGGGGAAACCATTGTATTGGGAAAGTTTACCAGCCAAGAGAAGGCGTATGAATTTGCGGCCCAAGTAAAAAAGCAAGGTGGTAAACCAACGATTTCTGAAGAAGAGGGCAAATGGGTAGTGCGAGGGCCCAAGCCATGACCATTGGTAACTCAACCACAATAAGGACTAGAATGAATCAATTAATCAAATCGATCGGCGTGTGCTTGATAGTGGGCCTCATGATGGGGGGGGTATACGCCAACCCAGATGAGGTTAGCGTAGAAGAGCAATTGGCCAATCGTTTACAACGATCACTGGATGCTATTTATGGCCCCAATCAGCTGATTGTCCGGGTCGATGTGGCATTATCAACCCCGCGATATGATGTTCAGTATACCCGGCAAAGTCGGGCAAGTGTCTCTGAAACCAAGTCGACTCAAATGAATATTATGCCCGGATTTCCCGCGATCAAAAATCTATCTCCTGAGACCATGAGACAATTACCATTTGATTCGGTTACAACGTACGTTAGGCCGACGATTCAGTCGATTCAAGTTCTATTGGTGGTCAATCGTGCCTTTCCGCGGTCGCAAGTGGGTCGAGCCCAAACAACCATTCGGGAATTAATTGGGTTGGTGAATGGCCGCGATAAATTAACGGTGGTATACAAGCCATTTGTATTGCCCGATCAGCCAACTCAAAAAATTGAGCTTGCCAGCCAAGCGGATAAGCCCAATTCAACTGCTAATATCATTGCCATTGCTGGGGTTGGTGTGATGGCTATTTTTGTATTATTTTATGTTTTGTTAACCCTTCGACTCACCCGAAAAATGGCCCGATTGTCATTGGGAATGGGTGAGGCAACACCAGCGGCGTCGCCGGCACCATTGGTAACCGTGTCACCCAATATTGATATTACCTCGCCAGCGGGTGGTGGCGGTGGTGGGGGATCAGTGGTAGCCAACCCAGTAAAACGTTATTTTGACTTTGTGGACGAAAAATCTTTAAACAACTTAATTTATTTGCTTAAAAAAGAAAATGTGGGGCCTGAAAATATTGGGTTGATTATTAATTTTCTCGACAAGAAAATGGCATCTAATTTATTGAATCAGTTTGATTCAAAAATGCAAGTGGCGGTGGTTACATCATTAATTGAGCAAAAAATGGTCAATCGGGCTTTGTTAGACAAACTAGAAACCCAAATTAAAGCAGCGTTGGAATGTTTGTCCGGTGGGGATTCAACGGTGGCTGACTTATTTGACCATATGAAGGGTGGACAAAAGCGAAATTTACTGTCGATTCTGGAAAAAACAGTGCCCGATGCGTATCGTCGAATACGCTCAAGCCTATTATTATTTGATGATCTTAAAAGCCTTACGGATGATGAGTTGCGATTATTATGTGGTGAGATTCGGGTTGAAGTATTGGCCACGGCTTTATCGGGGGTTGATCCGATGACGGCCTCTCGTTTTATTGACATCTTACCAAGAAGTGCTCGAGCGGCGGTCACTCAATTTTTAGATTTGCGCGAGGGGAATGTACCCCCTGATGAGATTGATCGTGCCCAACAAACCATATTGGGGTTGGCGACGCAACTTGATCGAGATGGGCGAATTAATATGCCAAAATCACGGCGTTAGGGAGTTATTATGATTGCGTTGTTATATGCAGGCTTGGGCTTGGTCGGATTTATTTTATTTGAACTTATTTTTGCCAGTGGGGGCGATGCTCAGTTGTTTGTTAGTCGAGAGGCAATCATTGTGGTGGGAGTGGGCCTGATTAGCGCGGCCATGATTAACTTTCCTGGTTCACAGTTAAACAAAGTGGGGGGGTGGTGTCGGGTCTTATTTCGATCTCAACGAGGGACCTTTATTGATGATGTGGTGACTCTATTACAATTTAGTAAACGGTTAACCAGAGAGGGTCGGGCGGCCTTGGAAAATGAGGTGGATGGTATTCGGGATGTGTTTATGCAAACGGCGCTTCGGTTGGTGGTGAATCGGGTGGATCCTGCGGAGATTAGAACCTTATTAAAAGAGATGATTGATCGGTCCCAGTCGCGGCATGAGCAGGCTATATTATTCTTTGAGTCGATGGCTAAGTTTTCGCCGGGGTTGGCCCTGATTGGAACACTGGCGGGGTTGGTAAAATTATTGGCCAATGTGTCGGATCCCAAAAGTTTAGGTCCCAATATGGCATTGGCCTTGGTTTGTACGTTTTATGGGGTATCTTTTTCCAATTTGGTTTTTTTGCCACTGTCGGGTCGCTTAAAATCGAGTAGTCATGAAGAGGCTGTTCAAAAGGAACAATTGGTTGAAGCGATTGTATCAATGGCCAGTAATGAATTGCCGGTGGTGGTGGAAGAAAAGTTGTATATGCTGTTAACAGCAAAAGATCGTGCAAAGGTTAAAAAGAAGTTACAACAATTATCATGAAGAGGATGCAGACCGAGGTTGAAAATTTTTATGTATCATTTTCCGATTTGATGTCCTTATTGTTAATCTTTTTTGTCTATTTATTTTCAATGTCTAGTATTGATCCTGTAAAATATCAACAAGCGGCAGATTCGTTAAAAGGGGAATTTTCGACACAGGTTCCTGAGCCAAGTATGGCTGAGCGAACCCAAAAACGAGATGCTGATGCCATGTTATTAAGTATGTTGACCCAACAAATTAAAGCCCAACAATTACAAGACAATGCAAAAATTGTGGTGGACGATTATAAAGTGAACGTGGTTTTGTTCACGCCGGTCTTGTTTCAATCGGGGGATGCCACCTTATCCGATGAAGGTGAGAAAATCTTAAAAGGGTTTTCAGAGATTATGGCAAAAACAAAAAATCCGATTGTGGTAGAAGGGCATACGGATGATCGCCCAATGAAAAAGGGGGTATTTAACAGTAATTGGGATTTATCCTTTTATCGGGCTTATTCTGTCATGCAGTATATGATGCGGGTGTCCGGATTATCTCCGAAGCGGTTGTCTGGTACTGGGTACGGTGAGTTTCGTCCGTTGTACCCCAATACAACGGAATCCAATCGGGCAAAAAACCGACGAATTGAAATCGCCTTGCTGAAGAAGTATTAATTAGAATCACAAGGATGGCGCTTAATTGGGTGGGGGTATGGTGCCACTTGGGCAACCATATTTCAGCTGAGATTAGGGATACCTAGCCATAACAGGGGTAGTGTCATCGGCGACTGGCCCATACCCCAAAGCGGGGGGAGTGATCGGTGTGGTCGATGTAGATTGGGTTAATAATTGCGCTTCGAGTGTTAGGATCCGAATGGATTCTGTTATGATTTGCCGATCATCTTCAGAGAGGGATGTTGACTTTTCTTGTAATTTTTTAATACAAGAACCTATTTTTTGTAGTGAATCGATTCCACATTGGGAGTAACTTAAGAGAGTTGTATGCCTAGCTTGTGGGGATATGACACTTAAACAAACAAGAGCCCATGCATAAAAGTCAATATGGGGAACGGCATCACATTCAATATTCCCATTGACTAATGGGTGGCATTTTGATGGAGGAGGGTATGTGCTTAATAGCGTGAGGGGTGCATCTCGGTGATGCTCGGTGAGCGTTCCAAAATCAATGAGCTTGATCGTGGGATGTCCACTAGGGGTTTCAAATATGAGTAAATTGGTGGTTTTGACATCCCCGTGTACAAAATCATTCCCATGGAGCATCTTTAATCCGTCTAGTACCCCAGATAGCAACCTAATAAGACCGGCGTGTTTAGATTGAATAGCATCGTTTAGTGAAATGGATGCCGGTGCTACAGCAAAACCAATTACTTTTTGACTATGGTTTACAGTGCCCACCAAAGGGTTATGGTACATGCCACTAGGATCTAGTTTTTGAATGATCTCCAAATTTCTTATTTCCCATCGGATATTTCTAATATCATAAGATCGATTTGAAATGGGCACCTTAATGACCCAGATTCCATTTGAGGTTTCTAAACGATAGAGATGGCCTGATCCCCCACTGCCACATCGTGTTGATGCAGATGGGGTCACATTCGTACACTCACCTTTGGGACGTAAAAAAAACAAAGACAATGAAACACCCTCGTAAGGAGGCCCTTTTTTTCTAGGCAATGCTGAAATGGGATTGATGGGGGGTGTTTGCATGAGGATAAGGGGTTTAATAAACTAGGATTCAAACTGGGAGTAAAGTAGCATATATTTCATATCTTAAATGATTTTGAAGTATGCTTGAAGCGATTTATTTGGATGCTACTAGTTGGTGGGGCGTGGCAAATGCTGGTAGATTTGCTGTCGGACCCAGTTAGGATCGACCATGTTTATGCAGGGGTAAGCTTGATTGGATTGGTAGTTTTTATGATGACACCTCCAATTGCACCCGTAACAAGGCAATTCATACTTGCATACCGTTGGCCCCCCATTTACCCCCACATAGGGGGCATAGGTTGAATAATGCCCGCCCCCAATAATCATGATGGATGGAATTTGTAAGGCCGAAGCCAAATGGGTGAGCCCAGATTCATTCCCTAGGAAGAGGCTGGCATGGGATATGATGTTGGCTAATTCTGACAAGGTGGTTTGTCCTAGCCAATCCATTAGAACCTGTCCGTTTGATGCTAATCGTTGAATCATTTTTTTTAATAATACGGATGCTTGCCCAATTCCAACTACAATAATGGGGATGGGTAACCCTGTTAATACCATTTCCCATTTTTCCAATGGCCATTCTCGTCTGGAATCACCGGCTTGGGGGCACCAGACGATATAGGGGGGTGACACGGGTGAGGTTGTGATTCCCTCACGTAAATTAATGATACTAGGGGCCATGGGTTGGGCGGTTATGGTGGATGTAACATGGGCATTGAGTGGTAATACCATCATATGGGGGTTGCCTGTAACACGATGGGTGTATCGTTGATTCATATCTTTAAATCGCAGTCCTGGGATCCATTGAATTTTTTTCCATTCGTTATTTTGATTTCCCAACACACCCCATCGGATGGGAGATCGAATCAACGTGGCCAAGAGGTCACTTAGTAAGGTGCGGGCGTGGGTTGGGTGGATCACCATGGCGGCTCGCCATTGTCGGGCCCACCAACTTACTTGTAGCAATAATATAATGAATCGCAGATGGTAAAATCGTTTTTTTTTGAACGATTGCATGTTGCTAATAAAGGGAATGGGGATAACATCGTCTACCATGTTCAAATTGGCTAAAAAAGGGGCCCATGCGTCGTGAATCATGACGGTGATGTGGCGATGGTGGTAGACCTGACGAAGGTGTTGTAGTGACGATAGCCAAAGGATCATATCCCCTAACCCATCCAATCGAATGATGATAATATCGCGGATTTGATTCATGATGGCCTTGTTATCACTGAACCATGTTGAAGTAGTGGTAATAGGTGGATTTTATCATGACATCCCTTCTTTTATTGGGTCATTATAGCAGGATTGCAACGCTTTTTAATATTGCTTTTTTGTTTATTAATGGGTGTGGGTGCGATGGAAGCCATGATATTTTGAGTATGGGGTAAAAGTGTGGTAAGTTAAGTCATCATCTTGGGGACCAACCGCTGGTTTCGACTGGAGGAAAGTCCGGGCTCCACAGGGCGAGGTGCCTCCTAACGGGAGGACGATACATTGTATTGATGGAAAGTGCCACAGAAAATATACCGCTTTTGTGAGTGATTACAAAAGTAAGGGTGAAAAAGTGAGGTAAGGGCTCACTAAGGTCACGGTAACGGCGATCTTCGGTAAACCCCACCTGGAGCAAGATCGAATAGGAGAAGAGAAGTGGCCCGCTTCGTTTAGATTCTCGGGTTGATTGCTAGAGATGGATTGTGAGATTCATCCCAGACAAATGGTTGGATAGAACAGAACCCGGCTTATTCCCAAGATGATATTAAATCAATCTGGGGACCTTCGGTCCCCACACCCCGGCCAAGGGGGCAAAGCCCCCTTTGAACCCCCTAAACTGGGCGTACCCCCTTGGGATTCTTAAGGGCGTAGCCCTTAAGGCTGGGTGCGGGCACGCAGTGCCGCTAAGTATTTAATCTGGGGTAGATGAGCCTAAAATTGACTAGCTTGAATACGAATGGCATGATTTTCTGGGCTACGTGGGGGAGAATCTGTGGTAGTAAAAATTGAATTTGAACTGGAGTTTCTTCTAGGTAATGGGGCGGGGGGTACTGAATCATGCTGGGTACTGGTTGTGGAGGGAGCACTTTTACAGCAAAAAATGCTAGAAATAGCGATTTGAATTCGATCCATCGTACTAACAACCTTAGTTCGTTGATTAGTTGGGTTCTGAGTGGTGGTTGATTGAATTGGAGAAGGGATTAATGGATTACACATAGTACACCCCTTTTTAAAATTTTATAAGAATTTACCAGAATTTATAATTAAATCAAGATGAGCGTGATTTTTAATGCGCCATAAGGCGGGGATTTTAAAGGGGCTCCGCCCCTTAAGGTGGTGGGTGCTACGCACCCACTATTTTAACCCCACCCCGACCCTCCCCAGAGGGGAGGGAGTATGAATTAGACTTGGGGGCCTTCGGCCCCCAAACCCCAGCAAAGGGGTTTCACCCCTTTAAATCCCCAAGACATAAAGCAAGCAGGCATTTTGGGGGTTCTAGGGGCCTTCGGCCCCTAGTCAGGGGCGTGGGGACCGAAGGTCCCCACATTTAAATTCTTATTCCCTCCCCTTTAGGGGAGGGCTAGGGTGGGG
>Ga0172372_10009761_pt1 | contig 12437 bp, 11 predicted proteins | sample LakKiv5m_2_FD_114544 | JGI IMG/M metagenome (GOLD analysis project Ga0172372, IMG submission 114544) | Freshwater microbial communities from Kabuno Bay, South-Kivu, Congo - kab_092012_9.5m | ecosystem: Environmental > Aquatic > Freshwater > Lake | place: Democratic Republic of the Congo...
TACCTCCAGTACCTCCAGTAAGTACCTCCAGTAATGCTTTCATTTTTAATCAGCGCTATCTCAATGGGATGCTTGCCCTTTTTAAAAGGGCCTTGGAGCGTGGGAGTCGCGGCGGCCCTCGCCAATTTTTCTGCCACCACTTTTAATCCTACCGCCCGCGATTTACTCAAGCGCATGTGTCTACCGATCCAGTTAAAAAATCACCTTGCTTGGCTCCGCGCTGCTTCTAATTTGGGACAAGTGGTTTCTTCTGGAGTGGCGATTTTGGCCGGCAAAATGGGTATTTTGGTATTGCTATTGTTTGATAGCATCACATCGCTGATTGCTTTTTTTGTGGGATGGAAAACATTGCCCCCGGATTCTAAACAGATCGAATCAACAGACTCAGGACAAATTAAATTACAGGCTATCTCTCATGGATTTTATATTTATACTTTTTCCATGGCCGGTTATTTTTTTATTTATGAATTAGGTTTTTTAAGCCTGTCAGCGCTGAGTAAGATTTATTTTCCCGACAGCGGCGTGGCCATTTTTGGCATGGCCATGTTTATCAATACGCTTTTATGCGGTACTTTGTCTGTTGTGGCCGCAAATAAATTAAAAAATCCTCGCGTATGGCTGCCAATTGGAATTATTTTTACCGCGTTTGGACCGCTGATGCTTTACCTTTTTCCAAAAAGCATTTGGGTAGTAGTCATCAGCGCCTTTTTTCTAACTACAGGAGAAATTTTACTGGCCGGGTTTGTGCAAATACTTTTGATGCAAAATAGCAGCGGCAAGTTGGGCGTGATTCACTATGGTAGAAGTCTAATGATTCAAAAGATGGGCAACCTATTGGCCGGATTAATTTTATTTCCCTTCATCATCCACGGCAATTACCCGTGGCTCCCAATCACCCTGGCACTAATTCTCTGCTTTTCAATCTACTCCTTTATCCCCCGCACCTTCTTCGAAAAAAACCACCACCCACAATAATCCTCACAAGCCTGTGCAATCCCCCGCCACCCAACCCACACTCACTAACTAAATCAATTCCCCCGGCACACCGGGACGGGACGGCAACCAAAACAATTTACTCGCGCGTGCTTGAAGCACTGCCGCACCGACACGGATTTTTCCTGTAGGCCGTGAACCTGGCACCACACTCTTTAACTAGATTCATTCCCCAGGCTCACCGGCACACAGGTGTGGACGTACCTATTTATTATAACCAGGAAGGTTTGTATGCTGACGTGAGCAGGAGCGATCGTCAGCGACGGTCCACAACATTTAATATCAAACATGGAAATGATAGTGTATAGAAAAGCTACTTGGTGTAAATTTATACTTTGTTTTGCTGCCTTTAAAAAAGGCCAAGTAAATTATTCCTTTGGAGGGTGAGCGAGATGGACGCCGAGTAGGACGCGAAGAGAGCTATCTCGGCTTGATTGTTTCCGGTAGAGTCGGGAAGGAATTCGTCATGTCGTGAACCATGGATCGCGCCATCTGTTCACTTAATGACTTGTCCATGCAGAAAACCTGTGACTCATGAGATCGTTCAAATGAAAAATAATCTGCGTTGAAGCTTCCCACACTCGTGACAAGATTATCCCACATATAAACTTTCGAGTGAATATATTGGAAGTAGTTCCAGACATTGAAGTTGTCTTGCGAGGCCAGGTATTCAACTTGGCGTTGGAATTTTTCTGCCCGGCCGCGGTTTGCATTGAAGTGCATTTTGGAAAACATTTTCTCAAGGAGAGTGTGTTGTTTTTCTCGTGCACTCATCATCAAATCGCGATAGATGATGGTTAGCTCGCCTTCTCCGCCGTTTAAACTATTGGTGATCATCCAGGTCTTGAAGTCTTTCTGGTTTTTACTTTTATCAACTAAAAGATGATAAAACTGGTTGTTTTGTTTTATGGCCTCTTTTTCATCCGGAGTTATATCAAAGTCCGCCGCATGGGTGGTAAAGATCACCTGTTTTTTTGCGGCTTCTGTGAGTTTCATGATGATGTTGCCGATACTTTGTTCCGTGGCACCTGCGTTTTGCACGGCCACGCGGCAAACTCCATTCATGCGTTTTTCTGGATGGCGAAACCAGTCGCGGTAGTTAAGCACGCCGCGAACATTAAGTAAGCGCTCATCAATTAATTTGTCGTAAAAGCTTCGCTCGAGAGCGCGCAAGTTTTTTACCTTGTGGAAAAATAGGCGGAAGAATGAATTCTTGCCATAAAAATAATTCCAAAGTTTGGCATATTGATAAGTGATATCAGTGACGAGAGGGCCTTTCTTGATATAGAGATCAACATCGCGATTGTAGCCGTTGAAACCGTCGGAGTAGTTTTCTGCCTTGAGAAGATTCTGTCCTCCGACAATTCCTTCCACTCCATCTCTGATCCACAATTTGTTGTGCATGACCGAGAGAAAGGTTGAAGCGCGAAGCATGTCTGTTCCACCCATGACTTGCACACCGGCACGTCGCAATTTACGGATACAATTTGCTTCGGCAATAAAAAAGTTTTTTTCCGCCAGGAATTTTATTTCCACACCGCGCTTGACTGCGGCTTCCATTGCTTTTACCAGAGGCATGGTCGTTTCGTCGCAACGAAAATAAAGGACGGCAGCAAGAAATTGTTTCTCCGCGCGGTTAACGAGATCGACTTTTTTCCAGAAGGCATCGCTGTTGTGGAGCATTTCCAATTCGTTGCCGATGGAAAGTTCGGTGTTTGAAACTCGGTCAATTTCTCGTTGAAAGCGATAATCAAAGTAAGGATGATTGACGATACCTTCATCCTCCAGCAATTCCTTCACATCTTGGTAGTCGCTCCAGTAGTAGGAAAGCGGGCGCTCCAACTTACGAAGCGGAGGATGGCCTAACTCGAGCCATTGCGACATATTGAAAAACGGTCTGAAAAACTGGAAGTTCTGACGGTCAAATTCGAGGTAGCGAAAATTGTTTTTCTTGGCATCGAGAAATGTCCGCCCGCCAAATTTACCCATGTAGTTGTCGGTGTCTAGTTCAAAAAAGTATTGCCCGTCGTGATTAATGGGATTGATACCAGGAAGAATAGGAACGATGCGACGACTGTACTGCCGGTCGTACTGAAATCCGAAATAGGCGTAGTCTTGTTGTAGTTTTTGCACATCATTGTCTTCAATAAGGCGACCTTCGACGCGGTAAAGCTCACCGCCTGGTGCTTCTGCAATTTGCTTTTGCAATTTTTCTTTAAGCTCGGGGCGTAGCTTTATATAGGGCGCTACTGGCCTTCCGCTTTCATCGAGTTTTGTTGCAGTCTTCACCTGAAAGTATTCTTCTAATTGAAGTAAGTTGTAGACTTGATCAAATTGATACAGGGAATCCAGGCGTCTCGCCTCGACATTCGAAGATAAGCAGAGCAAAGCTGCTGCCAAAAATAATCCACCAAACATAAAGCACCCTTCCTATAACCCAATTGGTAGTATACCGGCTGAGGGAGTGAATTATAGTTAGTTTTATGCGACGCAGCGTCGTTGGGGAAATCCTATAGATTCGGTTGGTTGCAAACTTTAGACATGAGCAAGTTGTCGTTTCGACGGATCGGAAGTTGATGATATCGGAGGTAAAGGTTGGAGCGATAGACGTATTCAATGTCATAAAGTTCGGGGAGGTTTCGGTAGGCCGAGCATCTTTCAGGAATGCTCACTTCCACAAGTTTTTGTACTTTAGGTTTAAAAGAAGAAGGTAAAATGGCCTCATTCCAAAATGGGGTAAAATGATCACGAATATCAAACTCCCGTTGCTGTACGATTCGCCCATCTCGTATTGTTAAAATGGCACCGCGGGGATGCAAAATGTTTTCATCGAACAAACTACGAAAAAAAAGCATTCCTTCATAATCAGCAATAAGATCTCCATTTGAGTAAACACCAGTAATCCTTTGCCCCAGAAAACTGCTTTCAGATTCTGCCGCCCAGTCGATGGCGTTCTGTAGTCCTTTGCCCTCGCGATAGTTGCGCTTCCACATGATGTAGCCCGCGCCTAGAAAATGTGAAACTTTGTCGAGACCGACTGGTATTCCCTGCAGGTTGATACTTTTACCGACGCCAAAAATGGCAAAGATGGGTGCGATGTTAAGTGTGACTTTTCTATAGATGGAGTCATTTTTGCTAACAGTATGAACTGGAAGATTTTTTTTCGCCCAAGCGGTGAAGCGATCTCGGATGATATTGCCTTTTAATTCAAGATAGATTTTTTTTGTGACCTTGTCAGTGTCTTGCAACCAGCTGTCTTTTTGCTTCGATAAAACTTTACTGATGGCGCGGTTGAAATAATCATTCACCTCTTGCGTGACATCCGGTTGGTCAAAATCGGCAACGCTGTAATTGTCAACTTCGGCAGCGTTTAAAATTGTGATTGTCGCAAATAAGCAAAGAATGGAGATGAACATTTTCAATCTTATTTGGAAAATCAAGTTATACTCCTGTCAAAGCTTTAAAAGGGATGCCTCTAATTGTATTAATTAGTGGTAGTGAAGGCCATAGGTAGAAAATGTGCCATCTGGTCATAAAAAAAAGCATGAAAAAAATCTCCGACTTTTTTCATTGGGAAAGAACAGCATGGCGACGGCCCAACTCAGTAATTGTTATATCTAAATAGTAAATACAGATAGATAGGACTGTTACATGTAATATATCTATGTCATAGTGCAATTCTGACATAGTTATATTACATAAGAGGCTATTTTTAGTGTAAATTATATATGTCAATAAACGATTAGTGACATACATAAAGAACAATATGAAAAAAGCGATTAATAAACTTCAAAACCGATTTTCAAAAAGGCCTTTCAAGACACGAGAGGCGAAAGCAATTGGCGTTAGTCAAAGGATGCTTCACTACCTATCCAAGACAGATCAGATTAAGCGAGTGGGAAGAGGTCTTTACGTCCTGCCGGAATTTGATTCAGAAACTGACTTTCAGTATATGGACGTGGCCCTCAAGGCGAAAAGTTACAAGGAAGCGGTCATCTCCGTTATCTCAGCACTCAGTTACTGGAAACTAACAGAGGAAGTTGCACGTTCTTTTTGGATTGCACTTCCTAACAATCATCCTGTCCCAAAGGAAACGCCAGGACTTAGGATTATTAGACCACGCGATCTGAAAACAGGAGTCATCGTCCACGAAATTGCGGGCCAGAAGGTGAAAATAACTGATCCAGAGAGAAGTATTGTCGATGCTTTTAAATTTCTTGATCGGGAGTCGGCAATCAGCTCGCTAAATCAATATCTTGCGCAAAAGGAAGATAAAATCCACCTTGCAAGGCTGATGGATATGGCGAAAAAACTAAGAGCAAAAAATCTTATCAATATCATGGAGCAGGTAACGACAGCTCAAGCACAACAGTATCCTAAGCTAAGCTCATCCAGTTTTCGTCAGTCCATTAAGTGGATTTCGAAAAATAAGAGAAAAGCACCATGAATGAAGCCTCAATTAAAACAAGACTTAAAAACATCGCGGATGTGAACCAGATCCTATTTGTCCGACAATTTCTTTAGTCTAAAAATCCAATGTCGTTTATTATGTTCTAATGAAATTAAAAGAATACCTAACTTCCAAAATGAAAATGAGTGGCCTGTATCAGCCGGTTATCATTAAGCACCTTATTCTTAGTGGTGGGTTGGCAAAGCTCGAGGAAATTGCAAAAGAACTGACGACTCTAGATGAGGAAGCAGTTGAGGATTATATTCAGAAATTAAAAATTCATCCTAAAGCAGTTCTTAAGAAGCACGGGATAGCAGAAATTCAAGAAGATGCATATGAACTATTGATGGATCTTGGAGATTCAAAGGAAAACCTTTTAAAGATTTGTGATGAGAAGATTGCTTTATTTATGGAGCAGAGGGGAATAGAGCCTGGAAGACCTTCAGGTTGGGGAGCCAAGAGGGTTAAACTTTTAAAGGAGCATCCTTATTGTACCCTTTGTGGTGCGAGACCTGGAAAGAATAGTGAAGTTGAGCTAGATATTGATCACATCGAACCTGTAAGTAAGGGGGGGAGTGATGAAGAATCAAATCTTCAAGTCTTGTGTGCCCAGTGCAATCGGGCCAAGGGGAATCATCTCATTATTTCTAGTGTCGAGGTTCATGCAAATCATTTAAGTCGGTCCGCACAGTGTATCTTCTGCAATTTACCAAAGGAACGGATTAAGTATCAAGACAACTATATTTTAGTTATTGAGGATGGATTCCCAGTGACACAGGGCCATACTCTAATTATTCCTGTCCGTCATACAGCTACTTCAAATGACTTAAATGATATGGAGGCCTTGCTTATTATCAAAAAAAGTAAAGAACTGTGCGAATCACTCATCGGCGACGACAAATCCATTAAAGGCTTTAATATGGGTTTTAATGTCGGCAAGGCAGCGGGGCAGACGATTGACCATTGTCACTTTCACATAATCCCTAGGCGAGTGGGGGATGTGGATGACCCGACAGGTGGGATTAGAAATGTGATCCCTGGTAAAGGTAAATATTAGGTTATAATGAATTTAAATCAAATTGATATCACATTTGATTTTCGCGAAGATGTGCCAAGCGGAAAAGATCCAGACTTGTATAGTCCCAAGTTGAGGAATTATCACAAGCTACTCTGGAGTAAACCACTACCTTTATTATCGAAGAATTTTGAGTTAGATGATAGCAAACCCAAGAAATATCTTTATCATCGATCTGATCTCGGTGAATTTTCCCTGTCCAGCGATTCTATGGTTCCATCTTTTTCCCGATCAAAAAAAATTTCAAATATAATTAATAAAATCCCAACAAGCGAAATTAACGATTTTTTAAGACTAGGCTACACAATGGGAGGAATGATTATTTTTCCATCAAATCGAATTAACGGAAAAATTACGCTCAATGGAGCGAAGGGTTTTAACAAAAAAATTAGTGATAGATTCGACTTAACACTAGAATGCATTAGAAGACATTATTTAGGAGTAGAAAGCCCACTTTCTGATGTAATTAATCGATACAGTGATTATTTTAAAATATTCAGCAATTTTAAAGGGTATGTTGAATTCTTTTTACTTCAAGATGCCGTTACCAATGATTTTTCTGGAGTAAGAATGTTTTTGCCATTTGATGATTTTAAAAACTCACCACTTCCAGAAAGCGTTGAAGCTTACTTGGCATATAAGGAAAAAGCTTCTGAGTTTATCAATTTACGCAATCATAGGATAGTCAGTTACTGCAACGAAGTAGCCACATCGTACTTGAATCAAGGCAATGAGTCTTTGTTATTAAAAAAAATAGGTAGTTAATAATCAGACATTTCACGACTGATAATGACAAGTTTAGGCATTAGGCTATTTAAAATGGCATTTAGAGAATGAAAGGATGGCCAAAATAGAAACGCTTCATATTCCGAGTGATTCAATTAGCTTTCTTTTCTTCTGTCTTGAATCAACTAATCCCCAAGTCGCGAAAAGTAGGTAGAAGGTATTCAGAGTTTCAATACTTTAAATTAACCGTTCTCATTACCCATTGAACCGAATTTAAATGAATGAAGGGTGCACAAATTTATAACTAGTAAGCTGTAGTTGACTGGTCTCTTCTGGCTCTCTGTTTTTTAGCTAAACCAAGCAAATTCCGATAAAACCTCATATTTTTTATAGAGGAAATTATGGAAAATATTTTATCTAAAGAGTTAAGTAAAGCTTTGAAAGATGTTGTCGTCAATACAAAGGTAGGGAATAGCACTGCGCCAATGGCTACATTAGAGGAGGAGACAATTCCTGTAATAAAATTGGCATTTCAGGAGTTAAAAAAAATATTTGAAACAATTCCAGCTGAAGATGAAAAAAAACTCCAGGCAGGAAGCATTGATTGGAAAATGCGAAAGTACACAATTAGTGGTAACGTATTTGGACATTTATGGGGATCACTTTATCCTATTGAGACAGGTGCCATCTATGCTGAAATCCCCCAGCTTTATATCATAAGAAGGAAAGATTTTTTCAGGATTGGTATTGGCTTGAGTGATGCAGCCTGTTTAAACTCCTCAATGGTAGATGCAATTAAAGCCTTTTTTAATAAACATAGGAGTGAATTTGACCAGCTTGCACAGCTCGGTTTTTCATTTCAAAGTGAAGTTGGTCGAAACGATAATTCCACCTCATTTGCAAAGCACTATTCAAATTTTAATGATTTGAACGAACAGAAGCTTTTACAAGATTTCAAGTTACTAATTCCACTATACATAATGATTGTTACAGATTTTAGAACTAAAAATCTCATAAAGAAAAAGTCCGACAACTCACCGAATGAGATTGAAGAAGATAGTGAGTCTTATAATCTTGTCGACTCTGTGAGCGAAGTATTTATGCCAAAGGAAGAGTTCCAAAACATGTTATCAATGCTGAAGCATAAGAAAAATATTATTTTAGAGGGACCCCCAGGAGTAGGGAAAACTTTTATAGCTGAACAACTTGCTGTCGCGCTGTGTGAAAATGTTTCCCAGGAACAAATTGAGTTTGTGCAATTTCATCAATCCTATGCCTACGAGGACTTTGTGCAAGGATATAGGCCGAATGAAGATGGTGGATTTAAGGTTGTCGATGGTGTTTTTTATCGATTTTGCAAACTAGCAGAAAAATCAAAAAGGAAGTTTGTTTTTATTATCGATGAAATAAATAGAGGTAACCTTTCAAAGATTTTTGGTGAGCTTCTGATGTTAATTGAAGACGATAAAAGAGAAAGGGTTTCTGTTTCGCTGACCTATAGTAAAAAGGGTGAAAAGTTTAGCATTCCAAAAAATGTATATATTATTGGTACAATGAACACTGCGGATCGTGGATTAAGTTTGGTTGATTACGCTTTAAGACGAAGATTTGCATTTTTTAAATTGAAGCCCCAACTCACAAGTGGAGGTTTTAGAGCTCATCTTAAGAGTATGAGTTTATCTGATGATCAAGTGAGCTACTTAATCAAGAAAATTGAAGATTTAAATAAACTTATACTAGAAGACAAAAAGTTTCTGGGAGAAGGATTTCAAATTGGCCACAGTTATTTTAAAAGTAAACCAGATGGCCAGACATTTGAACAGTGGTTTAAGGATGTACTTAAGTATGAAATTGAACCAATTCTTAGAGAATATTGGTTTGATAATGAAGACACGCTTAATACAGCACTAAGGGAATTGAAGAGTGCCTAAAGAAAATAAAGATAATAAAGATAAAAAAATAAAAATTGAAAACATTTTTTACCTTTTGTCTTATGCTTGGGATTGTGCAGGTAAAAACGATGAACCATTATCGATGGGAGCAGATAATTTCGATAATGCAGAAAATGTTTATTCAAAGCTGATAGATCTCGCTTTAACCGATTTATATCGATCAGGTTCTAGCTTAAAATATAAAAACTATTTGTCAGATTTGAAGGGTATAAAGGGAAAGTTAAACTTATCTGAGACTATAAAACGTTGCACTTTGCCTAATGGTATCACTTATTGTGAATATGACGAATTCACAATGGATCACCTTATAAATCAAATTATAAAATCTACTTTAAGGCTATTGCTTAAATCAAATAATTTACACCTTGAGAATACTAAACATATTGAAACTCATCTATTACACTTTGAGAATGTTAGTGACATTAAATTGATGCTAGGTCACTTTAGTCAGATTTCTTTTAATCGACTTAATAAGAAATATAAATTTATTATAGAATTATCTAAATTAATTTTTCAGAGTATGAGTCCAGGCAAAGCAGGTTCACTAATTATAGAGAACTTCCTTTATTCAAATGTCGAAATGTCTGCTTTATTTGAGAAATTTCTGCGCAATTTCTTTGATAAAGAGCTAAAAACTGCAAAGGTTTCTGGCGAGCGCCTAAGGTGGGAAGTGGGGGCTGCATCTGATCAAATGTTCATAGATAGAACTCCTTCTCTTCTGACTGATATTTCTATTGTAGGTCAAAATAATGTTCTTGTTATTGATGCAAAATTTTATCAAGAGGCTTTGGTATCAAGGGGACAAAATAGCTTCAAATATCGCCGCGAGCATTTATCACAGTTAATGGATTACATGCGAATAACATCTCGGAGGTATCAAAAAGCGATTCGCGGTATCTTGGTTTATCCAACAGCAGGAATAGCGATAGATGATTTTGGTACTATTGAGGGGTTTCCAATTCGAGTTTTTACCTTAGATTTAAGTCAAGATTGGTCAAATGTTAAATCAAATCTTCTTAACCTATATACTAATACTATTGAGTCAGGCTTAGGTCAGGCTGCTTAAAATTATGTTAAAACTTTTGACCTTTGAATTTTTTTTTAAGTTCGAACAGTCCTTGATTCATTATCAATTCCTTCCGTGAGGTAAGGGATGTATTTAATGATTTAAAAAAGATATTAGCAGTTTGTAGTAAATTACATAGTTTTTCATTAAAGTGTTCGGCAATTACAACCGAGAAATAATAAAGACGTGTAAAATATTTAAAAGTGGGTAATATGAAATACTTTTTTTTGCTGATGATTATTACAATCCTCAATGGTTGTGCTTCTAAATCAATATGGTCTAGCAACTCGCCTGAGTCTACCAAAGTAAGTTTTAAACAGGGTGTAATAGAGCTTACACCAGCGCATTCTATCGATAACTATTCAAGCACAAAAGATATTTTAGTAACAAATATAAAAGTATCAAATACGTCTGATAAAGTTTTGAGCTTTAACCCTGATCATATAATTGGACTTTCAAATTCAGGTGAAACGGTAACTGTTATGAGTGACCAAGAATTGAAAGCCCATACAGATCGAATCGGATCAATGACAACAGCTATGGCAGGAAACATGTATATGAATCCATCCTCAACACAAAGTAGTCTATTTGTTGAAGTCAAATCAACAATGGCAACAGCTAAGCCAATTCCACCAAAGGGACATATAGAGGGGCAGGTTTGGTTTTTAATTCCAAAAGCAGGAGCTAATGAAATCCAATTTAAATTCTACAATGAGCTGCAATCAAATGATGTTGTCGCAGTGAAGAGGGAAGAGCAAGGGAAGAAAAGAATGCCCGCTTCTCAAAAAAACAATAATTAAATATTACGCTCAGCTTAAATGTGATTGATTTTGAAATTGAAATTCAAATAACCGCGAGTCAGTGTACTCTTAATTAATAAATCAAAAAGGCCTTGTAATGCTTTATTAAAAGAAAGTTTCTTATAGAAACGGTAAAAGCATGAATAAAGTATATCAAAAAATAAAAAATAATATCTCTATTTGGCATTCCTTTATTCCAGTAGTTGCAATTTTTGCTGCAGTAGGTACTCAGGACAGGATAATTCACTTTCTTTGGGCCTTAGTTTTTTCTTTAATCCCGATGGTTATCTTTATTGTCCTTTATAAAATGAAGATTGGGTATAGCTACTTCTTTGTAGAATCTAAGGATATTGGAAAATTGCATCAAGTCATCATGATTTTGTTTGTATTGTTTCTTGGATCATGGATTCCAGATATTGATTGGGAATTTAAATCTCATCGTTCACCAATCACTCATTCAGTACTTCCATTTTGGGTGATGCTTTCTTTTAGCAAAATATTTAAGACAGAATGGGATAAGAAATTGTTAGTTTTTTTTGGATTAGGTTTAGCAAGCCATTTAATTACAGATATAATTCCCGGAGGTAATGTCGTTTGGTTGCCAGCCAAGTTGGATATGCCATTTTTATTTTTGAATGGTTCAATCGTCATTTATTTGAGTTATAAAGTGCATATAAAAGGTGTTGATGAGCATCAATTGGAAAAAGATACTTAGATGCAAAATTATACTCACATGGAAAAGATAATAAGAATTATTATCAAAAAATTAGAGAAGTATGATCGATCCTATTAGAGTTCTATCATCTTCCCATGCCGATAGGATTTTATGGGGAAGAGGTATTTAACAAAATCGCGGTTTAAGCTGGGGCTTGAGTGCCCGGCGAAGCTGTTTTACAGCAATAAGAAGGAATACCTGAATCAGAAAATGGATGATCCATTTCTGGAGGCGCTGGCCGAGGGCGGGTATCAGGTGGGCGAGTTAGCCAAGTGCTATCACGCTGGTGGGCATGACATCGCCACGCTCGATTATGAAGAGGCGGAGAGGCAGACCAACGAGCTGCTGCGGCAAGAGAGAGTGACGATTTTTGAGCCGGCGATTAGATTTGATAATCTGTTTGTTAGGGTCGATATTCTGGTAAAAAATAAAAATCATTTTGAGCTGATCGAAGTCAAGGCCAAATCGTTTGATGATACGGAAGAAGAACCATTCTTTAATAAGAATGGGACGATCGTGGCGGGGTGGAAAGCGTACCTCTACGACATCGCTTTTCAAAAGCATGTGCTGGCCCGGGCGTTTCCTCAGGCGAAAATTTCGGCCTTTCTTATGCTGGCCGATAAAAATGCCGTTTGCGGCGTCGAGGGGCTTAATCAAAAA
>Ga0172372_10009764_pt1 | contig 12435 bp, 10 predicted proteins | sample LakKiv5m_2_FD_114544 | JGI IMG/M metagenome (GOLD analysis project Ga0172372, IMG submission 114544) | Freshwater microbial communities from Kabuno Bay, South-Kivu, Congo - kab_092012_9.5m | ecosystem: Environmental > Aquatic > Freshwater > Lake | place: Democratic Republic of the Congo...
AAAAGCCTACGCTCCGCTTGTGGAAAATCCCTCGCTCAAGCCCGAGCAGCGCTCCGCCGCGCTCTACAAGCTCGCTTGGGCGCTCGATGCCTCGGGTGACAGCGCGGGGGCTATCCGAGCCTACACGGCATTCGTTGAAAAATACCCTGCCGACAAACTCGCGGCCACCTCCGTCCTGCAACGCGGCCTCGCAAAGCAAAAAGCCCAAGCCCACACCGAGGCACTCGCCGACTTTGACGAGGTCATCACCCGTTTCCAATTCAGCAAAGAAGTGGAAATCGCCCTGCTTCAAAAAGCCCTCACTCTCGGCCAGCTCAAGAAATACCCCGAGATGGCAGCCGCCTTCCAAGAGTTGTTGAGGCGCTATCCGAATTCCGCCGCCGCTGCGCAGGCCCACTTCTGGCTTGGTTGGGCGGCCTTTGAAAACAAGGACTACCCGCAAGCCATCACACTCCTCGACAAGGCCCGACTTCTGGATTCAAAAAATTACGCGGATCGTGCCACGCTTCGCATCCTGCTTGCCCAATACCAACTCCAAGATCGCGCCGCTGCCGCCCGCGAGGCGGATTCCTACAAGGGCGGAGCGCTTCCCGCCGAGGTCGCCATCTGGCTCGCGCAGGGTTATCTCGAGGAAAAAAAATTCGCCAAGGCGGAGAAAATCCTCTCGCCGCTCGTTCAAAATCCCGCCTCGGTTCCCCCGGATGCCTGGCTCTTGGTTTCCGAAACGAATCTCGCATTGGCAAAGAACGACGCCGCTTCCCAAGCGGCCGACAAGGCGATCGCCTCGACGCAGAATCCCCAAGCCCAAGCTCGCGCCTACCTTGCCAAGGCCTTTGCCGAAGTCGCCCTAAATCGTCCCGCCACCGCACGTCAAGCGGTCGATCAGGCGTTGTTTCTTCAGCCTGAAGGCAGGCTCAACGCGGAGGCCCGGCTTGCATCCGGCGAGGTCTTTTTCCTCGAGCAGGACTACGAGAGCGCTGCCCGTGCATTCATGGCCGTCAGCATTCTGGTGGATGATCCCAAGGTGACTCCCAAGGCCCTGAGACGAGCCGCCGAAGCCTATCGCCGCGCTTTTAAGGATGCCGAGGCGGACAAGGCCATGAAGGAACTCTCCGAGCGCTTTCCCGCTTCCAGCTTGAGCGTGACGCCTTAACCGCTGTAGGTGCCGGTGGTGACACCGATCTGGCTCGTGGCGTGAAGTTCGCGATGCAGAGCGGCACCGCTTCGGCGGGCGGTCAGAAGCTCCTGATAGGCGGTCAGAATGCGAGTGGTTTCGGCGGCCGTTTCCTCCAGCAGTTCCACGCGGAAGCGTCGCAGGCCGGCAGCATGGAAGGATTCAAAGAAAGCGGCGCCTGTTTGTGCCGTGGCATTGAAAAGCGTGTTCCGGCAGCCCACATCGGCGCGGAGGGGATGTTCCATGCCCACGCGGTCGCGCAGGTGGACCCGGTGCTTTTCGCAGGGCCTGCCACAGTCCGTGTAGTCCTTGCCCTTCGAGAGAAACGCCGCGAAGACGCAGTGCTCCATGTGAAACATCGGCATGTGATGGTGCAGCGTGAGTTCAAACCAATTCGGCGGCGCGTGACGCAGCATCGAGAGAATCTGCGCCGAGTTCAGGTCGTGCGAAATGGTGAGGCGCTCCAGACCATGATTTTTGAAAACAAGCGCGGTCACTGGATTGGACACATTCAGGGAGAAATCTCCGATCAATCGCAGCGGACTTCCTTCAAAATGCGAGATGGCACCGATGTTGCGAATGAGAACGCCATCCGGCTTTGCATTCGCGATGAGTTTGAAAAATCCCTCCTCACCGGCTTTCTGGATGCGAGGCGTGGCAAGAAAGACCTGCGCGCCGCCGTGCGCCCGCACACTCGCGACGGCGTCCTTGTAGCGGCGGATGTCTTCGTAATCGACCAGAATTACCCGCACACCCGCTTCGAGCGCGGCTTCAAGCTGCTCTTCCGAACGGATCAAGACCGAGAGGTGTGAGTTGATCGATTTCGGCGCTTCAAAGCTGGGAAGAATTTCTTTCAAAGCGACCTTGGGCGCCGTATCGCGCGCCGTGCGGCTTCGCTTCTCGACCAACTCGCGGCGCATGCGGTTGATTTCCGAAAGGGGCAGGATGACATCGCCTTCGATGCGCGACTCGAGCGAGCGAAGAACGAATCCGGTTCCCCCGAGTTTCGCGAGTTGGGCCTTCAAGACATCCTCCGTCAGCGGTCTCGTGCGCGCGCCTTCGAGCGGGCTGCGGGACGAGACCAAAACATCCCCGCATTGGATGGTGAGAGGTTCACCAGCTTTTCCATAGATAATTAGATCGATCGGCGAGAGACGTGCGGCATCGGCTTCCAAGCGACCGCTGAAACTTGCGCGCAACTCTCGTTCCAGTGCGGGATCGGAGGTTTTCCAGACGCGGCTCCCGACGGGAATTTCGGAAAAGCGCAACTTTCCACGCTCGAAAAAAAGTTTGTCTCCCTGCACCTGAAAAACCCGCCCGCCTTGTTCATGCTCGGTGTCGCCGCCGGTGTCAAAGACCACACCGTCGCCGGGTTTGACGACCATGGCGGTGGATTCCATGACGACATGGTCCCGCGAGGTCCCCGCGACCCGTCCGATGAAGGCGCCGCGCTTTTTGCCAAAGCGTGCGCCGACGAGTTCTTGGTGGTTGACGCCATGCATCCACCCGCTGAAGAGGCCGCGCGAGAAGGTCATTTCAAGGCGATACCAGTCCTCGGGCGACGCACCTTTAAAATGTCCGTCCAGCGCGGCATCGATGGCTTTGCGGTAAACAGAGGTGACCGCTGCCACATACTCGGGAGATTTCAGGCGTCCTTCGATTTTAAAAGAAGCCACGCCCCGTTCGATGAGGGCGGGAATTTCATTCACCGCCGCGAGATCCTGTGGCGAGAGGAGGTAGCGCTTGTCACCAAGGTCGCGCAGCGCACCATCCACCACGAGTTCGTAAGGCATGCGGCACGCTTGCGCACATTCCCCGCGATTCGCACTGCGGCGGCCGAGAGCCTCGCTGGTGAGGCACTGGCCCGAGTAGGCCACGCACAGCGCTCCATGAACAAATGTCTCCAGCGGCACCGAGGGCGGAAACTTTTCCAGCTCCCGCAGCGAGAGTTCCCTCGCAAGGACGACCTGCTTCACGCCGAGTCCCTCGGCAAAGCGCACGCCTTCGGGGGATGTAATAGTCATCTGCGTCGAGGCGTGAACGCGCAGGTCGGGAAACATGCGGCGTGAGATCTCCGCCAGGCCGACATCCTGGATAATCACAGCATCCACCGCCGCATCATGCAGGGCTTGGAGTTCGGCGATGGCGTCATCGAGTTCATCTGTGAAGATGAGCACATTCAGTGTGACATAGGCTTTGACGCCGTGGGAGTGCAGGAAGGAAGTGATGGCAGGAAGCTCGTCCTCGGGGAAGTTGTCGGCCCGCATGCGGGCGTTGAAGCGGCTCAAGCCAAAGAAAACGGCATCCGCCCCATTTGCCACGGCCGCGCGTAGGCATTCCCAATCGCCCGCCGGAGCGAGGAGTTCGGGCTCGACTGGACGGATGTCTCTCAATGAACCGGTGCCATGATGATCCGGATATCGGGATCCTCCTGGCGATTGGTTATGTAAATGCCGGTTGGCTTCGTGTTGATCAGCTCGTAGCCGGTGAGGATGAATTCGGGATAAAATCTGTCGCTGGCCGGCTCATAAACGGTATCACCGCTGAAACGGCCTCGGAGCCGGTATTCATAGTTGTTGTCCGTGCCGAGTTTTCCCGCCTCGCGGTCGGGTGCGAGTTTGGTCTGCTCGTTGAACATGACGAGTTGTGCAGTCGTCCAAGGCTTGCCAGGTTCGCGCACCCAGCCCCACATTTTGTAATCACTCTTATACATGCGGCGCCCGATGAAGTAGTCGCCGTGCGCTTCAGCGCGGATGGCCGCATTCATGCTCGCCCGGGCGGGGGCTTCGCTATCGACGGTTTGGCAGGCGTTTTGAAAAAAGGCAGTCGCCACCAGCGTCACAAGACAGGCTCGTTGGATCAGGGATTTCATGAAAATCAAATGGCTGCTTGGGCGAGGTAGGGAGCGAGGGTTTGCTTGATGGCCTCATCCGACTCTGTGGAAACGCTCCCGCTCAAAGGAAGCAGGGTCCACTCCTCGATGTGCGTGATCTCGCCTCCGGGCGGGACCGTTTTCAGCGGGCTCAGGCTCTCGACTTCGAGCATATCGCCATTCGTGAAAGCCTCGAAATTGCAGCCGCCATCCGGGTAGGTTTCGCCTTCGATAAAGTCGAAGGATTTGATGAAAATCGAATCGTCCACGATGTAGGCGACCTGTTTTTCCTTGTGCGAGAGACCGATCTTCGTGGGCAGTCGGCCTGCCTCCTGGCGCAGGATGAAATAGTCCCGCCCGATCCGCCAACGCGTGTCACTCAAGTCGGTGTAGGGCCAAAGAACCATCGTGCGGTTCGGCAGCAAATCCCTCGGATGTTCCCCAAGCGGCGGTTGGGGAATCACCGCCGCGCCTCCCGCCTTCATCACGCTTAAAGCCCATGCGGAAAATTCGAGCGGTTGGGAATCCGTGTTCTTGGCCGTGTGGCGCACCCTCACCCTCGGCGAGTCCGGCGCGATCGTGATCCTTAGCGTTTTCAAAATGCGTCCGCCCGCCTCCTGCTCCGCTTCAAAAATAAACTCCCCCGTGGCGGAATCCACCCAATGCTGGGGCGGATGGTTGTCGATATGGTAGGTTCGCTCCACATCCTCGGGAGCGATCCAGAAGCGGTGGCCCCCGCGAATCATCCACTCCGTCTCGCCCTGGCCGCCGAGCTGTTCATCGAAGGTCTTGAAAACATTTGCGCCATTTTTCGTGCGGAGGCTGATGATACGCGGCCCCACATCGAGTGTGACAACGAGTTCGATCAGATCATTGCCGAGCCGCAAATTGCGCTCCCAGCCTGCGTGAGGGATGATTTCCGTTTGCATGTGCCTCCTATTACTAAACGCCATTGCAAAAAAGTCAGCCTAATCCCGCCCGTGCATCCGAAGTGGCATGCGGTATTTTCAAATAGCCATTCCCTTTTGCCAGTCAGCGCAAATTGATTTATTCTGAAGTTCGTGGCTGCTGATCAAAAAAGTTCCAATATCGATTGCGTATCGGCTTCCGATACCCTTGTGGATCGGGCCGCTGCGCTCGTTCGGGAGTTTCCGGAATGTTTTTGGTTCTGGCATCCGGATGCGAGGGTTCTGCGTCCTAGCGATGTCCAGTTGGTGATCTCGCACCTTCGTGAATATGGTGGCCGTCGCGCATGGTTGGCCGCTCAAGAGCTTAGCAAATGCCTCTAACCGATTTTCAAAAACAGGTTCTTAATGTCATTCTCGCGAACCGCAGCGAGGCAAGCCACTTCGCAGGCGGAATAGTTTTGAACGCTCCTGACGACTCTCCCCGTTACTCTCATGATTTCGACCTCTTCCATGATGCTGTCGAGGATTTGGTCCTGTCCAGCGAGCGTGATGTGGCGGCATTGCGTCTGGAGGGTTTTGAAATCGACCTCCTCGATCGTGAGGCAAGCTGGTCGCGGCATTCCTCCTTCCGGAGGGCTCAAGTGCGAAGCAACCTCGGATCGGTGGTCCTTGACTGGGCCCATGACTCGGCTTTCAGGTTTTTTCCCATTGTGCATGACGAAACGCTCGGATGGAGGCTTCATCTTTTCGACATGGCGGTGAACAAAGTCCTCGCACTTGGCGCTCGCACGGAGACCCGCGACTACATCGATATTTTGGAGCTTTGCCGCATCTATCCGCTTGAGGCGATCCTGTGGGCTGCTTGCGGTAAGGATCCAGGATTCAGTCCACTCCTGCTCCACAAAATGGTTGTCCGTTTTGCCCGTATCGATCCAGTAGAGCTCGATAAAATTCGTGCACGCGATCTTGATCCGGTGGCAATGAAACAGGCATGGGTCGAATTTCACGAAAAGGCGCGGGAGGAAATCTCATCCCTCGCCGATGAATTTCCAGACACGCCGATTGGAGTGGCTTTTATTGATGAAAGGGGCGAACCCGGTTGGATTCGTTCGAACCCATTGCTCAAGGCACACTCACCATCGCTGCGCGGCTGTTGGCCCGTGATCGGTCCCCATTTGGATTGAATCCCTCGCGGTGCTCTTTTGCCAACTGCCAACAAAACTCATCCCACCGTCTCTCCGCGCAGTTCCAGCAGGCGGTGGATGGTTTCTTCGATGAGGCTGTTCGGGCAACTGGCACCGGCTGTGATGCCGATGCCGAGTTGTTTGCGGGCGGGGAGCCAGTCACTTGAAACAATCTCCCTTTTTTGGTGGAGATCGAAGTGGCGGATGTCGTGTGGCGAGGTCAGGCAGTCCGCATTGCGGATGAACCAGGTCGGGAGCTTTTCCGAGCCGATTTCAGCGAGGTGGGTGGTATTTGAGCTGTTGTAACCGCCGACCACGATGAGCATGTCGAGGGATTCGTGGAGGAGTTGGAAGAGGGCGTCTTGGCGATCCTGTGTGGCTCCGCAGATCGTGTCGAAGTAGCGGAAGTTTGCCGTGCTGCCGCCGTCGCGCTTTGCCACGGCTTCACGCAGCAGGTTTTGAATGGCCTCGGTTTCGCTGCGCAGCATGGTGGTTTGGTTTGCCACGCCGATGCGCTGGAGGTGTTGCACTGGATCGAAGCCCGGGCTGACTGCTCCACGGAAGGTGGAGAGAAATTCAGCCGGGTCGCCGCCATGGACCATGAAGTCGGCCACTTTGCCGGCCTCCTTCAAATCCAGCACGATCACAAAATGTCCGGAACCGTCACCGCCGAGGGCCCGAGAAGCGGTGGCACGCGTCTCCTCATGCGCGGCCTTGCCATGAATGATCGAAGTGACCCGCTCGGTGGCATTCTGCCGGACGCGTTTCCAGACGCTCATCACATCCCCGCAGGTTGTATCCACGATCTGGCAACCATGGGCCTTCACCGCATCGATCACGGACACCTCGGCCCCGAAGGCCGGCACGATCACGACATCATCGGCTTTCAAGTCGTTCAGGTCGGCATCGGAGGGATGGGCGGCGAGATGTCGAATGCCGAGCGCATCCATCTGGGCGTTCACATCCGGATTGTGAATGATTTCACCCAAAAGAAAAATCCGCTTGTCGGTAAAAACCTTCCCTGCCGCATAGGCCAGATCGATGGCCCGCTCGACGCCGTAACAAAAACCGAATTCCTTCGCCAAGCGGATGGTCGTGTTCCCGACCTGAAGCACCCCGCCTTGCGCCCGGATTCTTTCCACCAGTTCGCTGCGATAATGTTTTTCCACCTGTGCCTGCACATGGGCCATGACATGAGGCGTGCGGATATTGACTCGGTTTGGCGTGCTCAAAGTGATCGGGAGCTTAACCCCGGGCTGGAAAAATTTACAGAAAATCAAACGCTGTCAGGCTGCGGCTCCCGTGATGCCAGCCCCATTCAAAGAATCGCAGCTTTGCAAAACTCGCTTGGGTTTGTTTATGTTCCCGCCATGGTTGAAATTTCGATTCAGTATCTGGGCAATCTGCGCTGCGAAGCGCGGCATGAGCCATCCGGGACAGTGATCACCACCGATGCGCCGGTGGACAACGAGGGACGTGGCGAGTCGTTTTCGCCAACCGACCTCGCAGCGACATCCCTTGGCACCTGCACGCTCACCATTATGGGAATTGCCGCACGCCGTTATGGAGTCGACCTCGGAAAAACCACAGTGAAAGTGCTCAAAGAGATGACCCCCGCACCGCCCCGGCGCATTGCCAAGCTCACGGTCTTATTCACCATTCCTCTCCCTGCCACACATCCGCAGCGCGAGCCTTTGGAAAACGCCGCCCGCAGCTGCCCCGTCCACTTGAGTTTGCACCCAGAGGTCATTCAAGAAATGCGCTTCGACTGGGTGGGAGAGCTTTAAATTTCTTTTTGGACCTTGTGTTTTTTCAGAAAAATATGTATTACATCTTTTTGGGATATAAATAACGCCTAAAGAGCAAATCGCATGTCTGTCAATTTTGTGACTGATATCTACCCGCAATTTTTTTTAAAAATTAATCCTTAAGTTTCATCTTCACCTGTCGATCTACGAAGTATGGGAATGGCATTATCGGGACTCGCTTCGGGCTTTGATTGGAAGTCCATCGTTGACCAACTTGTTGAAGTTGGTCGCGCTCCTCAAACCCGCATGAAGAAAGAGCAGTCTGCAAACTCTGCAAAAACCTCCGCTCTCAATGAAATCAAGGGTCTTTTGTCTTCGCTAAAGACAAGTGTTTCCTCTTTGGCTTCCACTCAAGCGATTCAAAAAAAATCTGCCACTTTTCAAAATACTGCCACGACCTGGTCAGCCAGCGCGAACACCAACTCTTCATCTGGAACTTATGTATTCGAGATATTGAACAATGCCACCGCTTCGAAGCTTACAGGAGCATCTGGTATTTCAAAAAAACTTGATACTGCGATCACTCCGCTATCCAGTATTTCCATCGGTCGCACCATTTCCGGAGGCGTCTTCACTGTGAATGGAGTTCAGGTTTCTGTCTCGACTACTGATACCTTAAACGATGTCTTAAGTAAAATTACATCATTGACCGGCAACAATGTCGCCGCTTCATATGATTCCGTTGCCGACAAAATAAAATTGACGAGTGCTTCATCAATCACTCTTGGCGCTCCGAATGATACAAGCAACTTCCTTCAAGCCATGCGGCTTTCCAGCGGTAACTCAACCGTTTCCAGCTCGTCAGAACTATCCTCACCCCTCCTCAATGTTCCGATAGACTCCGCAAATCTCATTTCATGGTCTGGATCAACTATTTCTGATTCTTTCATGATAAATGGTGAGTCCATTTCCTACAACTCTTCCAGTGATACCATCCAGACTATTCTTAACAGAATTAACGATTCCAAGGCGGGAGTTACTGCAACTTTTGATCTTGCCTCCAATAAATTTGTCTTAACGAGCAAACAGACTGGGAGCATCGGTGTATCCGTGTCAAATGATAGCGGAGGTTTGGCTGCCGCGATGGGATTGCTAAGTGGAACTCTTTCTTCTGGAATGGATGCCGAATTCAAGATCAATGGAGGCGGGTCTCTCTTTAGTCGTAGCAATACCTTGGATGAAGTAGCCCATGGAATTGCAGGGCTCAGCGTTACAGCAAAATACGACAGTGCCACTCCTTCAAACAATACTCAAACGATTACTGTAGGTAGTGATCCGAGTGCAGCTAAAGAAGCTATTAACGATTTCATAAGCAAATACAACGCCGTTCAAAGCGCCATCGAGAAATACACAAAAATCACCGTCAATGGAACAAAGGTGACATCTGCTGTCCTAGCGGGAAATAGCGAGTTAACTGCAATTTCAAGGGATTTGCGCAAAATCCTCTACGAAACTGGAAAGGATGCAAATGGAGTGAATCTCACGGGATCCATTCAAAAACTCTCCGACTTGGGAGTGGGATCTACGGGAATTGAAAACTCCATCTCCGTTACGAGTGCCATAACGCTAGACAACAAGCTGTCATCCAATTCCAAAGATGTCATTGACTTCTTCTCAACAACCACATATGGGTTCTCTGCTCGTCTCGGTTCCATTCTCGATCGACTCACCAGTGATTCGTCCACATCACCCGGTGCCTTCAAAGTTCAATTGGATAACATCACCAAGCAGAACAAAAGTTTGGATAAACAAATTGAAGATGTTGAGCGCCGATTGACCTCGCAGCGTGCCACGCTTGAGAATTCTTTCATCGCCATGGAAAAGGCGCAATCTGGATTCCAGCAGCAATCATCATATCTCGCCAAAACCTTCAATAAATAATCGCTCAACTTTTTTAGCATTCATCCGATATTTGGATGAACATTTTAAATTTCCAACCAACAATTCAAATAACACTCAAACAAAGGAGAACTAAAAATGAACAACCTGCACCCGATCCTGCCACAAACTTCACCGGTTTGGCCGGAGATCAACGCGGCGGCTGCAAAAAGCAGCATGACTTCACCACAAGTGGGAGCCACCGAGCTTCCAGTGCGTGACTCAGTCATTGCCACCGGCAAAACCGAGTTGCCTGATAAAAAATCCGTTACAGACACCTTGGAGGCACCGCACCGTGAAATGGTTCGCGAATGGCAAAACAGCCAGACGAATGTGCGTCCTGGCCATGTGGCCAAAGGCATCGATTGGAATATGGATCCTAAATATCCTTCACTGAATGTCCTCAATGGCATCGCAACTATGTTGGTGGGATCCGTGCTCAATGATGCGGGCTCAAATCTCAAGGGTCAAATCACACCGTAAAATTTTCGTTGTGATTTTGCTAAAGAACTATACTTTGGTGTAATCCATTCTGTTTTGAAACCTAACAACCCTCTCAACATTTACAGAAAAACAGCTGCCACCACAGCATCTCCCGGCGAATTGGTTCTCATGCTTTTTGATGGAGCCCTGCGTTTCATGGCCACTGCTGACTTGGGTTTCAACGAAGAAAATTTTGCCCGCCAAAACGAGGTTATTCACAACAACATTCAGCGCACCCAAGCCATCATTACTGAACTTCAGGCCACACTCAACATGGAGAAGGGCGGGGAGTTTTCCGAGAACCTTTACCGATTGTATGACTTCATGCAAGAGCACCTGAATCAAGCCAACCGTGAAAAAAATCGCGACAAGATAAAAACCGTCGCGGGATTCATGCAGGACATTCGCGATGCTTGGGCTCAAATGCTTCTCCAAACCGCAGCCGAGCAAGCAACCAGCGCCAATGCCCCTGCGCATGGTCTCGGCGCGAAATGCTGATTAGACAAACCCAGTCGAAATCTGAAAAACCGGTTTCTGATCGATTGGAAACCCTTCTCTCCCTCTATGAAAAAAACCTCCGTTTGGAGGTTTTTTTTATTGAGAGGAAAGATATCGAAAGCCTCTTGAATATCCTACCGGCTCAAGGTGACCTCATTCAAATTCTTGGTTCAATGCTTCCTGACATTCGCCTTCCAGAGGCCGCAGCCAGTGCTCTCCAAAAGCGCCTCGAATCAGCGGATGCCTTGCGCGAGTCCAACAAGCAGGCTTTGGACCAAGTCATGCAGGAAGTAACTGCCGAACTCGAGCAAATGAACGGCGCGCGTCAGCGCATTCGTCAAATGCGACAGCTCTCCAAATCCATGTATCAAGAGTCCAGCACCCCCTCTCACTTGCAAAACTGGGCTTAACCCGAAACCTGCGATTCAACGGAAATTGCTGTTTTGAAGCTCTCCAAAATTCCGCAGCCTCCACAAGCCAGATCATCCAAAACCTCTCGTTCGCAAAAGCGGCGCAACGGGATTTGCTTTTTGAAACCACCCCAACTTTCAGAAAACCTAAACACCACATCTCTCCCCTTGCGCCCCAAAATCGCCCCACCCACAAACACTGCCATCCGCAATGTCGAAGGCTTGCGATAACCGCTCTACCTCGTCGCCCCTGCTTGGTGAAGCGACAACAGGTTGAAACAGCGAATTCCGTGATCGACTTCGGCACCGGCGGCAGTGTGTGGCTGTGCTTCGTGAGCCTCGCCCGCCGATGCGAAAAAAAGGGGAGCGCGGTCGTCCCGACCGTGTAATACCGAGAGTTGATCGCTTTTGGACTTCTGGAATGTAGTGCGGGCGTCCCGCCTGCAATCCCAAGTCATTCGGCGCCAGGCGAGACGCCTGACCTACCTAAGCGGATTTGAAAATCCACAAACTTCGAGACTTGGGTATAAGACACCGACGAGGCAAAAAAAATTAACGGGTAACGAGTCACTGGTTGCGCGTCGGAGGGACGACCGCTCTCCGATCCGTGCGCTACGAGCCGGAGACCGTGTCGTCCCAAAACCCATCTGCGAAGCGGCGTTTCCTTTGCTTCCCGCTTCGCAGGAGAATAACAAGCCAGGCTCAAGAATGCCCCTCGAACAAAACCAAGCCTTTTTCAGAATTGCGTGGAGAATTTTATTTGGTCAAAGCAGGGCATTGACGAGACAGATCTACCGACTGGGCCATCGAACGCCGACCGGTCATCAGAGCGCATTGTATTTTCAAGGGCATAAAACTCGAAAAGGCCTTGCATGGCGGTCTGAAAAAATTGCCACCGCATGCCGGTGGGATTTTACTGCCAGAATTCAGCGTGACCAGGAGGGTTCGGAGACTTTTCCGAGGTCGGAGATAACCGGGGTGCGGCGGCCTTTGATGGTGTCGAGGAGGATGATGGAGGATCCGTCGCTGTAGACGATGTGGCGGGAGTCGGCGCCCCAGAAGGGGTCTTGGCCCTCGGCAACGATGCGGGCCGTGCCGGTGGCGAGGTCCATGACGGCGATGGCGAATCCACCTTGGCGGACGGTGAAGGCGATTTTTTTGCCATCGGGCGACCAGCTGGGTTCGGTGCAGTAGGCGTATCCGGTGGGAATGAGGCGTCC
>Ga0172372_10009765_pt1 | contig 12433 bp, 11 predicted proteins | sample LakKiv5m_2_FD_114544 | JGI IMG/M metagenome (GOLD analysis project Ga0172372, IMG submission 114544) | Freshwater microbial communities from Kabuno Bay, South-Kivu, Congo - kab_092012_9.5m | ecosystem: Environmental > Aquatic > Freshwater > Lake | place: Democratic Republic of the Congo...
GACCGGTGGGTCGCCACCCGCGAGCAGCGGGCGCCGGGCCTGCTCGGCCCCCGCCCCGACCCGGTCGGCCAGGGTGGCGCTGTCGGCGGTGAGCCACACCACCAGGCCCGCGGCACGGGCCCGGCGCCGGTTGTCGGGGTCCACCACCGCCCCACCCCCGCACGCGATCACGAGGGGCGCGGGCGAACGGCACACGTCGTCGAGCGCCGTGCGCTCGAGCGCGCGGAAGCCGGCTTCACCGACCTCGGCGAAGATCTCGGGCACCGGCCGGCCCGCCGTGGTCGCGACGAGGTCGTCGACGTCGACGAAGGGTCGCCCCAGCCGCTCGGCGCAGACCCGTCCGACGCTCGACTTGCCCGCGCCCATCAGGCCCACGAGGACGAGGTGCGACACGGCCCTAGGTCAACGAGTCGACGAACGCCCGGTGGTTGCGGGTCAGCTCGGCCAGCGAGTCGCCGCCGAACTTCCGCAGCACCTCGGCCGCGAGGACCAACGCCACCATCGTCTCGGCGACCACGCCCGCCGCGGGCACCGCGGTGACGTCGGTGCGCTCCTTGAACGAGACCGTGGCCTCCTTGGTGGCGACGTCGACCGTGCGCAGGGTCGGCCGGTTCAGCGTCGCGAGCGGCTTCATCGCCACGCGGGCGACGAGGAGCTCGCCGGTGGTCATGCCGCCCTCGGTGCCCCCGGCCCGGGTGGTCTCGCGGGCGTAGGTGGACGTGTCGGGGTCCCAGAGGATCTCGTCGTGGGCGGCGCTCCCCCGCACCCCGGCGACGTGGAAGCCGTCGCCGATCTCGACCCCCTTCATCGCCTGGATGCTCATCAGCGCCTGGGCGAGCAGGCCGTCGATCCGGCGGTCCCAGTGCACGTGGCTGCCGAGGCCCGCAGGCACGCCGTGGCCGAGGACCTCGACCACACCCCCGAGGGAGTCACCCGCCTTGGCCGCGCCCTCCACCTCCTCGACCATCGCGGCCTCGGCCGCGGCGTCGAAGCAGCGCACCGGGGAATCGTCGACCCGGGCGAGGTCGGCCGGTCCCGGCCGGGGCTCCCCCGGGGCCCGGGCCGCGCCCATCTGGACGACGTGGCTGATCACGGAGGTCCCGAGGTGACCGAGCAGGGCCTTGGCCAGGGCCCCGGCGGCGACCCGCGCCGCGGTCTCGCGGGCGCTGGCCCGCTCGAGGACGTTGCGGGCGTCGTCGAAGCCGTACTTCTGCATGCCCACGAGGTCGGCGTGCCCGGGCCGGGGCTGGCGCAGTGGGGTCGCGGTGGCCCCCGGGGCCGCCGACATCTCCTCCTGCCACTTGGGCCACTCGGTGTTGTGGATGATCACCGACACCGGCGAGCCGAGGGTGACGCCGTGGCGGACCCCGCCGAGGAACTCGACGTCGTCGCGCTCGAAGCGCATCCGGGGGCCCCGCCCGAAGCCGAGGCGACGGCGGGCGAGCTCGTCGCCGACCACGTCGATGGTGATGGGGAGGCCGGCCGGCAGCCCCTCGACGACGACGACCAGCGCCGGGCCGTGGGACTCCCCGGCCGTCAGGAAGCGCAGCACGACCTCGGAGGATACCGGCAATCCCGCCCCGGTCCGGGCCTGGTTCCGGTCCTGGTCGGGGTCCTGGTGCCGGTCCCGGTGTCGGTGCCGGTGCGGCGCCCGGGGCCGCGCCCGGGCCGCGCCCATCCGCCCGGGACGCTCACGGTCGCCACCAGTCGAGGATCGCGGCCCCGACCAGGATCGCGGTGCACGCCCCCGCCGCCATGAACGGCCCGAAGGGGACGTGGTCGCGCCGGGTCCGGCGACGGGCCACGAGCAGGCCGACGCCGACCACGGCACCGAACAGGAACCCGAGGAACAGCCCCAGCACCAGCTCGGCCCAGCCGAGGTACCCGAGGGCGAGGCCGAGGACGAACGCGAGCTTGACGTCGCCGAAGCCGAGGCCGCGGGGCGAGGCCAGGTGGAGCCCGGCGTAGGCAACGAACGCGACGACGCCCGCGAGCAGGGCGCGCCCGAACGCCCCCGGTGTGCCGTCGACCACTGCGCCGAGTCCGAGCGCCACCGCCACGAAACCCGCCAGCGGGAAGACGATCCGGTTGGGCAGGAGGTAGGTCGCGAGGTCGATCGCCGACAACGCGACCAGGCCCGCGACGAGCCCGAGGTAGGCGGGCAGCACGCCCACCGCGCCGAACCGGGCGGCCGTCGCCCCGAACAGCGCGGCGGTCACCGCGACCAGCGCCCACCCCGTCGGGGACCGCAACGCGGCGGCGACCTCGGGATGGGGTCGGGCGCGCAGACCGAGGCGCGCGGGCACCCGGGCCACCGGCACGGCGAGCACCGCCCCGACCCCCGCGCCGAGCACCGTGCTGCCGGCCACGAGGGCGAGGGTCACGGATCGAGGCCGGTCCGGGCCGCGGCCGCCATCACCGCGAGCGGCGCGTCGCGACCGGTCCAGTGGGTGAACGCCAGCGCGGCCTGGTGCACGAGCATGCTCAGCCCGCCCGCGTGCGGGACCCCACGGGCCTCGGCGGCCGCGAGCAGGGGGGTCCGGACCGGGTGGTACACGGTGTCGTACACGAACTGGGTGGCGGTGAGCACCGCGGGGTCGAACGGCGGCGGCTCCCCCTGCATGCCGATCGGGGTCGCGTTGACCACGACGTCGACGGTCGGCACCACTGCGTCGAGGTCGGCGAACGCCACCGCGCGCGCGTCGGGGGCGAGCGCCGCGGCCGCAGCCCCGGCCTCGGGCCGACGGGCCGCGACCGTCACCACGGCACCACTCCGGCCGAGGGCGTCGACGATCGCCCGGGCCGCGCCCCCGGCCCCGAGGACGAGGGCGCGACGCCCGGTGGGCTCGACCCCGTGCTCGCGCAGGGCCGCGACGAGCCCGGGGCCGTCGGTCGAGTCGCCGAGGAGGCGACCGTCCCGGTGGAGCACCGTGTTGACCGAGCGGAGGACGGCCGCGCCCGGGGTGAGCTCGTCGCACGCGGCGGCGGCGCCCTCCTTGTGGGGCATCGTGACGTTGAGGCCGGCGAGGCCGAGCGTGCGGACGGCGTCCAACGCGGCGGCGGCGCGGCCGGCGGCCACCGGGAAGGCGACGTAGACGAAGTCGAGGCCGAGCTCGGTGAACGCGGCGTTGTGGATGGCGGGCGAGCGGGAGTGGCGGACCGGATCGCCGATCACGCCCACCACCTGCGTCGAGCCTCGCGGTGCCGTCGGGCCGGGGTGCACGGTCCCGATTACAGCAGACGCCCCCGGCGTTACAGGAGACCCTTCGCCCGCGCCTCGGCCACGTTCGCGTTGTGCTCGTTGAGCGTCGTCGCGAACTTGTGCCGTCCGCTCGGGTCGATGAGGACGTAGTACTTGAACGGCACGTCGGCGGGACGCAGCGCACTGGTCAGGCTGGCCTCGGTGACGCTGGAGATGGGTCCCGGCGGCAGGCCGCTGATCCGGTACGTGTTGTACGGCGAGTCGATGGCCTTGTCGGCGTTGGTCGGCACCGGCGGGCACCCACCCTTGGCGAAGCAGAGCGTCGAGTCGATCTGCAGGGGCATGCGGTCGCGCAGCCGGTTGCGGATCACGCCGGAGATGAGCGGGCCCTCGTCGACCAGCTTCGCCTCGGTCTGGATCAGCGAGGCCGCCACCACCGTCTGGTACGGCGTGAGCCCGTTGATCGCGGCTGAGCCGAGCAGGCCGATCTTGTCGGCGATCTGGTCGAAGCGGGCCACGAGCTTCTTGGCGATGTCGACCTCGCGTTCGGCCTGCCCGATGCGGTAGGTGTCGGGGAACAGGAAGCCCTCGGCCGAGAGGACCTCGGGCGGCATGTACTTCGACCGGCCGGTCCCGGACCGCACGACGTTGAGGAAGGTGGTTCGGTCGCGGCCGGGGAGCTGGGCGACCCGGTCGGCGATCTGCTCGAGCGTGAGGCCGGGCGGCAGGAGCAGGGTGACGTCGGTGTCGACCGCGGGCGGCGGTGGAGGCCCGACCTTGAGCGTGTTCACCGCGGCGCGCGCCCCGAGGTCGGTGCGCATCGTGTACGTGCCCGCGGTGTACGGGCTCGCCCCCGAGAACGTGGCCCAGACCCGGAACGCCGAGGTCGAGCCGATCACCTCGGCGTCGGCGAGCGCAGTGGCGACCTCACCGGTGCCCCAGGCGGGGCCGATGGTGACCGACACCTCCGGGCCGGGGGCCCCGGTGGGCTCGACCTGCAGGTAGAACCACACCGCCAGGAGCACGATGGGGACGACCACGACCCCCAGCACGGCGAGCACACCCACCCGCCGGGCGGTCCGCCGTCGCCGCGGCCCCGGGCGGCGCCGGCCCGAGGACCGGGTCCGGGCCGCGGGGTCGTTCCCGGCCGACCAGGTGGCCGTGGACGCCTCGGCCCAGGCCCGGGCCCGGCGGTCGTCGGGATCGAAGCCGGGATCGAAGCCGGGATCGAACCCGGGATCGAACCCGGGATCGAAGCCCGGGTCACACCCGGGCCCGGGACCGACCGGGGGTCGGGGCGGGCCGCTCATCGGGCCGGCTCCCCCGCCGGTCGGCGGTCGAGCCAGGCCTGCAGCAGCACCGCCGCGGCGGCCGCGTCGATCCGCGCGCGCTGGTCGCGACCCCGGACGCCGGCGGCCCGCAGGTCCCGGGCCGCCGAGTGCGTGGTGAAGCGCTCGTCGTGGAGGACCACCGGCACCGGATCGGCGGCGGCGGCGAGCGCAGCCGCCTCGGCCCGGGCCGCCCGGGCGGCCGGACCGTCGGCACCCGACAACGAGCGGGGCAGGCCGACCACGATCACGGTGGCCCCGACCTCGGCGGCGGCGGCCACGATGGCCGCCCGGTCGGCGGCGGCGTCGCCGCCGCGGACCAGCGTGCGCCACGGGGAGGCCAGGACCCCCGACGGGTCGGAGCAGGCCAGCCCGATCCGCCGGCTCCCGAGATCGACCCCGAGCGCGCGCCCCACGGTCAGCCGGCGAGCCCGTCGATCGCGGCGCGGGCCGCGGTGCGGGCCGCCTCGAGCGCGGCGTCGGCCGCCTCGGGGTGCTTGCCGCCCCCGACGACGAGCTCGGCGTTCTTGGCCGTGCCTCCGCCGAGGAGCCGGGCCGCCGGGCCCGCGAGCTCGGCGGCCGAGATCCCGGCCGACACCAGGTCGGGACTCACCGCGACGACCAGCGCCGCCTTCTCCCGGTCGGGCGGCACCGCGCCGACCAGGACCACCACCCCCGAGCCCAGTGCGTCGCGCGTGGCGAGCGCGAGACGGCGCAGGTCGTCGCCGGACTGGTCGCGCCGGACGGCGACGACGCGGTCGGTGGCGGCGGCCGCGAGCTCGGTGGCCTCCCCGGCGGCGGCCCGGGACTGGGCCGCGGCGATCTCCTGGCGCGCGGTACGCAACTCGCCGAGGAGGCGCTCGATCCGCTCGGGGACCTCCTCCACCGTGACCTGCAGCGCACCGGCGGCAGCCACGAGGGTGTCCTCCTCGCGGCGGATGTGGGCGAGCGCGGCGTCGCCGGTGACGGCCTCGATCCGGCGGAGGTTCGAGCCGATCGACCCTTCGCTGACGATCTTGACCGGCCCGATGAAGCCGAGAGCGTGGACGTGGGTGCCGCCGCACAGCTCGATGGAGTGCTCTCCCGCCTCGAGCACCCGGACCAGGTCGCCGTACTTGTCGCCGAAGAACGCGATCGCGCCGAGCCCGAGGGCGTGGTCCTTGGTGGTCTCGTAGTGGCGCACCGGCGCGTCGGTGATCACCTCGGCGTTGGCGCGGGCCTCCACCCGGGCGAGCACGTCGGGCGGGACCGCCTCGAAGTGCGAGAAGTCGAAGCGGAGGCGGTCGGGCCCGACGAACGAGCCGGCCTGCTGGACGTGCGCCCCCAGCTCCTCGCGCAGGGCCCAGTGCAGCAGGTGGGTGGCGGTGTGGTTGCGCCGGATCGCGTCGCGTCGGGGACCGTCGATGCGGGCGAGGACGGTGTCGCCCTCGACGAGCCCCCCCGACTCCACCACCCCCACGTGCACGACGAGCCCGGGCAGGCCGTAGCGGGTGTCGGTGATGCGTACGGCGCCGCCGGCAGTCTCGAGCACACCGGTGTCGCCGATCTGCCCTCCGCTCTCGGCGTAGAAGGGGGTGCGGTCGAGGACCACGGCGACCGGCACCCCGGGGCCGACCGAGGCGACGCGGTCGGCCCCCCCGATCAGCGCCCGCACCTTGGCGCCGTCGGTCGCGTACTCCTGACGGCCGGTGAACTCGGTGGGCCCGACCTCGTCGAGCAGCTCTCGGTAGAGCTCGACCGGGACGTCGCCCTTGCCGCCGGCGGCCTTGTGGGCCTCCTTGGCCCGCGCCTGCTGCTCGGCCATCTGGGCCCGGAACCCGGCGAGGTCGACCGACCGGCCCCGCTCCCCGGCGATCTCGCGGGTGAGGTCGATGGGGAAGCCCAGCGTGTCGTGGAGGAAGAACGCGTCGGCGCCGGAGACGTCGCCGGTCCGGACCACGCCGTCGAGGAACTCGAGCCCCCGGGTGAGGGTGGTCCGGAACCGCTCCTCCTCGCGCCGCACGATGTCGGTGACGAGGCGGTGCTGGGCGACCAGCTCCGGATAGGCCGGGCCCATCACGCCGACGGCGGCGTCGACCAACGCCGGGGTGACGAGGTCCTCGGCGCCGAGCAGGAAGGCGTGGCGGACGGCCCGCCGGATGATGCGGCGCAGCACGTAGCCGCGCTCCTCGTTGGACGGCACGACGCCGTCGGCGACGAGGAAGGTCATCGAGCGCCCGTGCTCGGCGAGGATCCGCAACGAGACGTCGGTGGCGCCGCCCGGGAAGCCCCCGTAGGCGACCCCGGTCGCGGCCTCGGCCGCCGCGATCATCGGCCGGAACACGTCGATGTCCCAGACCGTGTCGACGCCCTGGAGCAGCGACAGGATGCGCTCCAGTCCGGCGCCGGTGTCGACGCTCGGCGCGGGCAGGGGCACCAGCTCGCCGTCGGGGCGGGCGTCGAACTGCATGAACACGAGGTTCCAGAACTCGACGTAGCGGTCCTCGTTGCCGGCGGGACCGAGATCGGGTCCGTGCTCGGGGCCGAGGTCCCAGAAGATCTCGGAGCTCGGCCCGCACGGCCCGGTGTCGGCCATCCGCCAGAAGTTGTCGTCGCCCAGCCGCTGGATGCGGTCGGCGGCCACGCCCACCGCGTCGCGCCAGATGCGCTCGGCGTCGTCGTCGGTGGTGTGCACGGTGACCCAGAGCCGGGCCGGGTCGAGGCCGAGGACCTCGGTCACCAGCTCCCACGCCCAGGCGATGGCGTCGGACTTGAAGTAGTCGCCGAAGCTGAAGTTCCCCAGCATCTCGAAGAACGTGAAGTGCCGGTTGGTCCGACCGACGTCGTCGAGGTCGTTGTGCTTGCCACCGGCCCTCACGCACTTCTGGACCGAGGTCGCGCGCCGGTACGGAGGGAGCTCGTCACCGACGAAGTAGGGCTTGAACGGCACCATGCCCGAGTTGGTGAACAGCAGGGTGGCGTCGACCGGGATCAGGCTCGCCGAGGGCACCGCAGTGTGCCCGCGCGCCGCGAAGAAGTCGCAGAACGCGGCGCGCAGCTCGTCGGCGGTGCGGGGCGGCACCGGGTCAGGCTACCGCCCGACCGCCCGGGCCTCCCCGGCGCCCGGCGCCTCCCGGCGCCCGGACCGGTCGGGCGCGGCGAGGGTCTCCCGCAGGCGTCGCTCCCGCGCCCGCATCTCGGCCCGGCCGGCGTCGAGCGCGTCGGCGACCGCACCACGGACCCGGTCGCCCACGGTGTCGGGGGTCCACTGCACCACGGTCCGCCGGACCCGCTCCCCCGCGTAGACGCCGAGGCCGAAGCCCGCGGCCAGCCAGAACGAGCGGCGCACGTCAGCCCGCCCGGCGCGTGCGGCCGTCGGATCCGGGCCGGGCGTCGCCGCGTCCGCGTGTCGCGGCGCCGACGATGCGCAACGTGCGCGCGGCCCCCTTCCGGGTGCGCTTCGCCGGGGCGACGTCGGCGGCGAAGCGGGCGAGCGCGGTGCGGGCCCCCGCCCCGAAGGCCACCGCCCGCACGACCGGGCCGGTGACCCGTTCGCCCGCCAGTCGCGGGGGTGGCGCCTCGATGCCCACCGCCTGCGAGACCAACCGGGCCGCGGCGACCGCCTCCTCGCTGTCGCGCCGGCTGAGGTCGAGCGCGGGCAGCACCCGGTCGTGCACCTCGCGGTCGAGCCGGGCGACCCGGGCCTCGAGCGCGCCGACCCGGCGCGCCGTGCGCCACCAGCCGACGCCGCACCCGGCGCCGACCGCCACCAGGACCACCACCACGACCGTCGTCATCGGGGCTCCTCCACCTCGGGGTCTGCCTCGGGGTCCACCTCGGGGTCCACCTCGGAGTGGTCCCCCGTCCGGTCCCGGGCGGGGAGCCGGTCGAGGTACCGCCGACCCGCGACCTCGGCGGGCCGGTACTCCTGGCCGGGCCCGTCGCCGGCCCCGGGCGCGGGCTCGTCGTGGGGAGAGCGGTAGCCGACCCCGTGGCCGAGCGCGCGAGCGCCAGGGTAATGAGCGTCCCGGAGGTGGGCGGGGACCCTCCCGGCCGGGCGTTCCCGCACGTCGGCGGTGGCGGCGTCGAGGGCCCGGATCACCGCGTTCGACTTCGGTGCGAGCGCCAGGTGGATGGCGGCCTGGGCGAGGTTGAGGCGCGCTTCGGGCAGACCGACGAACTCGAGGGCCCGCGCCGCTGCGTCGGCCACGAGCAGCGACTGCGGATCGGCGAGTCCGATGTCCTCGGAGGCGAGGATGACCATCCGGCGGGCGATGAGCCGCGGGTCCTCCCCCGCCTCGAGCATCCGCGCCAGCCAGTAGAGCGCGGCATCGGCGTCGGAGCCCCGCAGGCTCTTGATGAACGCCGACAGGATGTCGTAGTGCTCGTCGTCACCGTAAGGCAGCGCCCGCAACGACAGTGCGGCCTCGGCGTCGGCGAGCACGATCTCGGTGCGGCCCTGCTCGAGCGCGAGCGCGGCGGCCACCTCGAGCGCGGTCAGCGCGTGGCGCGCGTCGCCCTCGGACCGCTCGGCGAGGTGACGGACCGCAGCGGGCGCCAGGGTGACGCCGTCGGCGCCCAACCCCCGGTCGGGGTCCCGCACCGCCCGCTCGCAGAGGGCGACGAGCGCGTCGGGCCCGAGGGGCTCGAGCCGGAACAGCGTGGAGCGGGAGAGCAGCGGGCCGGTGAGGGAGAAGAACGGGTTCTCGGTCGTCGCCGACACCAGGACGAGCAGGCCCTCCTCCACGTGGGGCAGCAGGGAGTCCTGCTGGGTGCGGGTGAAGCGGTGGACCTCGTCCAGGAAGAGGATGGTGCCCTGGCCCCGCTCCCCCAGCCGGGCCCGGGCCCGGTCGGCGACCTCACGGACGTCCTTGACCCCCGCGGTCACCGCCGACAGCGCTTCGAACGCCTGCCGGGTCGCCCCGGCCACGAGCCGGGCGATGGTCGTCTTGCCGGTCCCCGGCGGACCCCAGAGCACCACCGACGCGAGCCGGTCGGCCTCGATCAGCGCCCGCAACGGGCGACCCGGACCGAGCAGGTGCTCCTGGCCCAGGACCTCGTCGAGCGACCGGGGCCGCAGCCGCGCCGCCAGCGGCGCCCGGCGGGCGAGCCGGGCCTCGGCGGCGGCGTGGAACAGGTCGTCGGGCACCGCTGACGATCGTACGGGCGGCGCCGGCGCCGCGGGCGCCCGACCTACGCTGCGACGGTGGAACCCGAACCCGAACCCGAACCCGAACCCGGGCCCGACCCCGGGCCCGAGCACCGCCGCCTCGTCGTCGCCGTCGCCGTGGGCCTCGCCCTGCTCGCCGTGCTCGTCGCGCTCCAGCTCGGGGCGTGATCCCGGCCGGGGTCAGCCCCGGCGCCGGACCTGGATGCCGAGCTCGCGCAGGTGGCGGTCGTCGACGGGGGTCGGGGCGCCGGTGAGCGGATCGGCCCCCGACTGGGTCTTCGGGAAGGCGATCACCTCGCGGATGTTCTCCTCGCCGGCGAGGATCCCCACGAGGCGGTCGATCCCGAACGCGAAGCCCGCGTGCGGCGGAGCGCCGTAGCGGAACGCGTCGAGGAGGAACCCGAACCGGGCCCGGGCCGTCTCGGCGTCGATGCCGATCCGCTCGAAGATCCGGGCCTGGAGGCCGCCGTCGTGGATCCGGACGCTCCCCGAGCCCAGCTCCCAGCCGTTGCAGACGAGGTCGTAGGCCTGCGACCGCACGGCGAGGAGCTCGTCGCCGTGGGCCCGCTCCAGCAGCGCGCGGTCGTCGGGGTGCGGTGCGGTGAACGGGTGGTGGGCCGGGATCGGTGCGCCGTCGTCGGCGATCGCCTCGAACAGCGGGAAGTCGACGACCCAGCAGAAGCGCAGCCCGCCCTCGTTGACGGGCGGCCGGGCGAGGTCGTTGCGGACGGTCCCGAGCACGGTGTCGACCATCCGCCGCTCCCCGGCCACGACGAGGAGCAGGTCGCCCGGTCGCCCCCCGGTCGCGTCGAGCAGGCCGAGCTGCTCGGCCTCGCTCATGAACTTCACGGTGGGCGACTCGAGGACGCCACCGTCGCGGACCTTCACCCAGACGAGTCCCGCGGCACCGAGCTGCTTGGCCCGGTCGATCAGGGCGTCGAGGCGGCCCCGCCCGAGGTCGGCCTGACCCTCCCAGCGCAGCCCCTTCACCGCGTCGGCCTGGAACGCCCGGAAGTCGGTGGCGGCGAACACCTGCCCGAGGTCGACGAGCTCCATGCCGAAGCGCAGGTCGGGCTTGTCGGAGCCGAACCGGGCCATGGCCTCCGCGTGGGTGAGCACGGGGATCTCCCCGACCGGCGCGCCGGTGACCCGCTCGACCGCGGCGGAGACCGCGTCGGCGATCACGGCCCGGACGTCGGCGCCGTCGGCGAAGCTCATCTCGGCGTCGAGCTGCATGAACTCGAACTGCCGGTCGGCCCGGAGGTCCTCGTCGCGCAGGCACCGGGCGATCTGGTAATAGCGGTCGAGCCCGCCCACCATGAGCAGCTGCTTGAACAGCTGCGGGCTCTGGGGCAACGCGTAGAACGCACCCGGGGTGAGCCGGGACGGCACGACGAAGTCGCGCGCGCCCTCGGGGGTGGACGCGACCAGCATCGGGGTCTCGACCTCGACGAAGCCGTGGGTCTCCATCGCGGTGCGGATCGCGCTGTTGACCGTGGCCCGGAGGCGGAGGTTGCGCTGGAGCCGCTCGCCCCGCAGGTCGAGGTACCGGTGGCGCAGCCGCAGGACCTCGTCGACGTCGGTCCGGTCACCGATCGGGATCGGCGGGGGCTCCGACGCGTTGAGCACCTCGAGCGACCCCGCCGCCACCTCGACCGCACCGGTGACGAGGTCGGGGTTGACCGTGCCCGCCGGGCGCTCACGGACCGTGCCGGTGACCCGGAGGCAGTACTCGGCCCGCACGCCGTGGGCGTCGGCGCCGTCGACGCCGTCGGGGTCGACCACGACCTGGACCACGCCCGCCGTGTCGCGCAGGTCGAGGAACAGGACGCCGCCGTGGTCCCGGCGGCTGGCCACCCACCCGCAGAGCTCGACGGTCTCCCCGACGTGGTCGGGCCGGAGGTCCCCGGCCCGGTGCGTGCGCATCACGTGATCGCTCCCGGTGGTCGGTCGGTGGGGTCGGTGGGGTCGGCGGGGTCGGCGGTCGCCGGCCCCGGGGTGGTGGTGACCCGGCGCAGCCAGGCGACGAGCTCGGCGCGGGGCACCTCGGACTGCTCGGCGGCGGGGGCGCGCAGGTCCTTGACCCCGACGACGCCCCGCTCGGCCTCGCGGGCACCGAGCATGACGGCGTACCGGGCGCCCGAGCGGTCGGCCAGCTTCCACTGCGCCTTCACCGAGCGGCCGCCGTAGGCCCGGTCGGCGGCGAGACCCGCCTCGCGCAGCTCGCCGACGACGACGGTGGCGACCCCGCCGCCCACGGCGTCGACGACGAAGGCGTCGAGGGTCGGCGCGGCGGCCACCGGCCCGTCGTCGGCCCGCTCGGCCGCCAGGGCGATGAGCACGCGCTCGATCCCGATGCCGAAGCCGATGCTCGGGGTCGGGGGGCCACCCATGTCCTCGGCCAGCCGGTCGTAGCGGCCACCGCCGCCGATCGCGTTCTGGGCCGCGTCGAGGGCGTCGCTCACGAACTCGAACGTGGTCGACGTGTAGTAGTCGAAGCCCCGCACGAGACGGGGCGCGCACTCGAACCCGATCCCGAGCGCGGTGAGGCCGGACTGCACCGCGGCGAAGTGGTCGCGCGCGGCCGGACCGAGGTGCTCGACGTCACGCTGAAACCGGGGCTGGTGTTTCTCGGCGCGGTGGAGACCGTGCAGAACACGCTCCGGGCCGCCCCCGATCTGACAAGCACCGTCGACCGGGCGATGGCGGCGACGGTCCAGTCGTTCCGCCTCGTCACCGCCGTGGAGGTCGCGC
>Ga0172372_10009768_pt1 | contig 12430 bp, 12 predicted proteins | sample LakKiv5m_2_FD_114544 | JGI IMG/M metagenome (GOLD analysis project Ga0172372, IMG submission 114544) | Freshwater microbial communities from Kabuno Bay, South-Kivu, Congo - kab_092012_9.5m | ecosystem: Environmental > Aquatic > Freshwater > Lake | place: Democratic Republic of the Congo...
GACTTCCTCCGTTCCATAAGCATTGAAACCAACAGCTTTTCGTTTCAAACGGAAGCCATCCTCAAACTTCTCAAGAAAAAGGCGACATGGTTTGCAGTAGGAGTTCCGCTTCATCAACCGAGCCACTCAAAAACCAAGGCTTTTCGTTTGAAAAATGTGTTGGGGGTTGTTGAGACACTGTTGAGGCTCAAATATAACAATTCTTAATGTTTTTATTTAGTTTATTTTGGAGTTTAATCATTTTACTTGCCTTTTGGGGATATGGGGAAGCTCTCCGACGCGCTATAAACAAGCAGGAATTTAATAATATAGGCTGGGGACTAACGATGGCATGGGGACTTTCAGTCAGCCTAGCTATGGGTGGGGTTTTGCTGATGCTCTCGCTGGCTAAAACTTATGTGCTCTGCGCACATATTGCAGTAGGAGCGCTTACTGCAATATATTTTATTATTTTTAATAAATTAAAATCTAAGGGAGTTCTAAGCGACCTTGGAAAAGACTCTAAGATCCAGCCAACGGATTGCCTTATCTGGTTATTGGTTGTCTTATCATTCTTGTGCTCAATTTCATGGCCTCACCAAATTGATCCAAATGATGATATTCTATGCTATTTTACTTTTGCAGAGAGGATTCTACAAACAGGAACCCTGATAGAGCCATTTAACTTCCGAAGAATCGGCACGCTTGGTGGACACGCATTCCTTCAAGCATTAACTATGATCGGGGGTGGTGATAGGGCAGGTCACATCGCTGATTCTGGATTCGGGTTACTCATCTGGTTTGGAATTCTTTGGCAAATTGTTAAGAAAAGCAACAATGAAGTAGGTTGGGTCAGATTTTTTTTCCTATTTGCAGTTCTTTTTATACCTGTTCCCAGAATCAATACAATGAGTTCGCTGACTGGGGTCGCTATGCTAGTAGCATTTTTTGAAACTCTAAATTTGTGGAAAGGATCGAAGGACATATCATTTAAATCAATAATCCCACTTGGCTTGATTCTTGGCGCAGTTGATACTCTTAGACCAACTTTCACAGTATTGGCAACGCTCTTTTTTACATTTTATGTTTTCTTGAATATTTACCAGCAATCTATACAAAGTAAAATAAATAACAATTCTAAAATATTTTATTATCTATACTTGAAGGTAGCTGTAATTTCTCTATTGATGATAACTCCATGGTCAACTGTTTTGTATTTTTCCAATGGAACAATTCATTTTCCGCCATTTTCAGGAAACTTTAATCCTGAATTTGCGTCAATAGGATCTAAAAAGGGCTTGATTTACGATCTGTTCAATAGTTTGGCATTTCTTTTTACGCCAGAGGTATTGGTGATTATTTCATGTTATTTATCTGCTATTCTTCTGTATGATAGAAATATAGCTTATTCACTAAGTCTGGCAGCAGTTTTAAGTTCTTTAATTGTTGCGTTTAAATTCGGAGTCACTAATTATTTTGAATTATATCGTTATACTTTTCCGATTTTAATTGCAGGAGGCACTTTCTTAATGGCAAAAGCTATTCAATCACTTGAAGAATTAAAAAAGACTTCAGGGAGTAACCTTTTCCTAATAGTAATACCCTGTCTTTTATTATTCTGCACAAACTCTTCATCTGGTTCTCAAGAGTGGATGCTGCGAATTCAATCAATTTCCAATCAATTATCTTTTGATAGCCCAATGATTGACAAGAACTTTAAGTTAGCTTACGAGTTTCTTCAAAACAAAGTTCCTGCTGGAGAACCAATTCTCGCCGCCGTAGATGCGCCTTATCTTTTGGATTATTCAAGAAATGAAATATTTAATATAGATGCAATAGGTGGAGCCAGTCCATGGGGTGGGTTGCCATATTTTAAGGGTGCTGACTCATTAAAAAAATATCTAATTAAAAATCAGGTAAATTACATTTTAGCCGTAGAATTTGACAAAGGTTTGCTGATGTATACCAGAAAACACTGGACTGATCCGATCAGGCAGGAATGGTATTTTAAAGAAATTTATTCAAAGTATTCTTTGGATTTCATGGATAGTGTTGATGAATTGGCAAAAACAAATCAAGTAGTCGCTGTTGCTGGCAACGCGCGATTGATTAAATTAAAATAATAACCATTAATAAAAATTGTGAACTTTACATTGTTTATACCAACTTTAAATGAGCGAAAGTGCATGGAATTGGTCATGCCAAAGGTGGACAAATCGTTATTTTGTCAAATTCTTGTATCCGATGGAAAATCTACCGATGGCACAGTTGATTATGCAAGGGAACATGATTACGAAGTTTACATACAAAAAAAGAAAGGTGCCAGATATGCTTTTATTGAGGCATGGCCCTTAATTAAAGGAGATTATGTCATTACATTCAGCCCCGATGGAAACTGCCCTCCGGAAGATTTGCCACGACTTATTGAGAAAGCAAAAGAAGGTTATGACATGGTAATCGCATCGCGATACTTGCCACCTGCAAAAAGCGAAGATGATGGTTTAATTACAGGTTTTGGAAATTGGCTTTTTACCAGAACGATTAACTTTCTCCATGGTGGTTCCTATACCGACGCAATGACAATCTTTCGCATATATCGCACAAAGTTGTTTTACGAATTAGAGTTGAATACCGAAGATCCCTACACACTTCCCGAGACCCTGTATTTCACAAAAATGGGAATAGAACCGCTTCTCTCAGTTAGAGCAGCAAGATACAAATGTAAAGTCTCTGAGATTCCCTCAGACGAGCCTAAGAGGTTGGCAGGAGATGCCAAAGTTCAAGTTTTAAGGTGGGGAGCAGCTTACTTTACTCAATTTATTACTCAAATGTTCTGGAAAAGAAGAAAGTCCTAAGAGGTCATCTTTTTTATAAAGTCGATGATTTCATCGGCCGTTGGGGGGAGGTTGTCTAATCTTCGAGCAAAACCAGCTGTGATGTCCTTCAATGCTAAAATGTGGACTTTTTTATTAGTCAACATCATAAGTTCATGAGCTATAGATGAGGCAACGCCAAAAGCATAGTCATCATCCAATACAATGCCACCATATTTGGATTCAGAAAGCATGAGAATCTGATTTTCTGAAAATTTGGTTGGTTTTATCCAAACCTGAGGGTAAACGGTAACATTGACATCTGGTTGCAGTCGCTGTGCCGCCTCCAGTGCTGCAAATCTGGTGATTGAAAAAGGGAATACCACCCAGTCTGGGTTGGAGCATTCAAGTGCAGGCGTTTCTTCAGACTGGGTATAGCTAAGCCTATGTTCGGAAATATAGTATGGATCGTCATCTCCCATAAACGCACAATAAACATCTTCATACTCACCTGGAGTCATCGGCGACACAACTTTGATTCCAGGTTGCCTGCAAGCTATCGAATGATGCGAACTTCCAGCAACAGGACCAATTGCACCTTCCATTGCAATGCTTCTGATAAAAATAGGGCAAGATCTGCCCCAAATTGCCTTGGATTTGGCAGCATAGTTGCAAACCGTTATGGCGTTATACCATTGGAAACCCTGATATCTAACGACATATATCGGTCTTGAGAAAAGGCTGGCACCTACAACGAAACCGCCGCCAGCGACATCAGCCATACTCAATTCAACCAGATTTGGTGAACTGGGATCAATCGTGTTGCCGACCCAACCAACCGCTGACAAGCACTGGCCGAACAAAGAGTTTCCGCGTTGTAAATGCTTCTTGGTGACTTCCTTGATTTTATCCCGAAGTGTCATTGAAGAGCCTCTTCCCAAAGTTTGTTATATTGATTTTCGTAATCAACGACCAATTCCGAAAGTTTTGGGGAATCCAATATTCGGGTTAGTGTGTCTATTGGAGTAGATTCATCAGTCCCAGCACCCGCATGCCAAAACTTGCGAGTGACATGGATATTTACCAATAAAGGTTTTGAGAACTGGTAGTTGGAAAAAACGCTGTGAACGCTCTCGGGCGAATCATCAATATCAAAAGATTCTATTCCAAACCCTCTAGCAACATCCACCAAGTTCCAAGAACGGCGCGCGCTTTTTGGTGTTAGAATGCTGAAGTTATTGTCCATCACAACGAATGCAACAGGAAGATTGTGGGTTGCGGCCCAACCGAGTGATGCAAGAGCGTAATCCTCTTCGTATGCAGCATCCCCTGCAATAGCGAGAGTCGGATGTCTAGTCTGAAAAGCGGCCCCCACAGCTATGGGTATATTGTCACCCATAAACCCGGAATGCCCAAACATATTGATTTCAGGTGAATGAATGGATGCGCTTCCGCCCATTCCTCGGCAACAACCGGATTCCAGTCCTAGAAGTTCATGTATAAGTTCCCGAGGGTTCCCGCCAAATGACAAATACCAGGAATGCCCTCTGTGCTGGGCAAAGATGTGCGGCTTAATTTTTTGGAAAAGGAAGGACAGAGTGGCTGGCGGAATCTCCTCACCCGCGCTCAAATAAACAGGAGATTTGAGTAATCCAAGCTCTACTTTCTTGTAAAGCAAAGACTCAAATGCCCTGCACTTTATTGCGATATGGATTATATTTTCAACAAATCGTTCCATTTAAAATTTTTCTTATCTAGGATTTCCACATCCGGATGAGCGCTTTTTACATCATTAATGTCCAAATCGTTATCATCGATAAACACGGTTCTTCCCAGCACCTTAAAAACCCTGCTTTTCTTATCGTCTTTGAAAAGGATAGAAGATTCAAAGTTGAAATAAGAAAATATTTCAAACTGTTTAAGACAGATAACCACCGGTTGTTGATGAAATTCCAAGTCCGGCAACCCGCCGCGTGTTATAAAGGAGATTTTTTTTCCCTCCAACCTCGATAAGATATTTTGGATACCATCCTCAAGTTCAATGAAATCATTGTTTTGATCAACAAGACGATTCCCAATCCTTTTTAGCGGAAATGAAAGGCTTTTAGCCCAGAAACCAGGCCGACATCCGTGCCAAACGGTGAAATCCAAGTCAAACACGTATAGATCATACGAAATGAAGAAGTTGTTAATGTTCGGCATTTTTTGTTATGACTAAAATTTGGGTATTTTCGATGAGATTCAAGTTTTCGAGAAGAAAGGAAAAATTGTGGGCAGCCATGACGCAACCGGGAGGGCAAATCAGATCGTGATTGAATGATTCTATTCCACCAGTTAATATAACAATAATTTCTTCGAATTCCCGCTCAATCAGTTCGGATTTGTCACGGATCGTTTGAATATTGAAAGTGCACCCGGAATGATATGCAGGCAATTCTCCCCCGAGTTCCAAACACTTTTCGTCCTTCTTTGAAAAAAACTCAGGTCCCTCATAGGCCATTCCAACCCTGCCATATTTGTCCTTGATTCGCACCAAGTCCAACTTGTCCTCTGGGGCTTCAACTTCAAGCAATGAGATTCCCCTTCTTGAAATGGCTTTGGTGGAATGAAATCTTCTCTGAAATATCTGAATTTTATCCAGACCTTTCAAGCGCACGGAATTATTTATGAATGATACCTCGGCCAACCCATCAAGAACAATCAAACCTGTTTCCTTTCGGCAGTGGCAATGCATGGAAGTCTCATGCATGAAGTCGATGTGCAAAAACCAAATGGCAAGATTTTCATTTCTAAATGCCAAATACTCATAGCCCCATGACTTTTTAACTATAGCTTCATTTAGTTGACTCATTGCCATAAACCATTTTGATTGCTTCTTTCATCCATGCATGCTGGAATTTGTAGTGAGGGCACGAAATAATGTTTCCATCGATTACAAACGGGGCATCAATAAAATGGGCACCCGAATTTGTGATATCGGTTTTGATGCTGTAGTAACCCGATATTTTCTTTCCTTTTGTTAATCCAGCTTCAATAAGGTATTGAGCACCATGGCAACAACTTGCAATAATCTTGTTTTGACGGTTGAACTCCTTCAGAATTTCAATAAATGTGCTGTTTTGCCTTGCGTATTCAACTGAAATAACTCCTCCAACAATCACCAAAAGAGAATATTGGGCAACAAAATTGGGGCAATCAATTTGTGCGCCTTCTCGAAATAAATGAATATGGGAAGGCAGTTTAACGCCATTAATTCCATAGACTAAATCAGGCTTGTTGGAACCAATTTCCACATCAAAATCCTCTTGTAGCCTGTAATAGCTGTATACACCCTCAACATCTTGATATTTTTCCCAAAGTAGGATTAACGCTTTCTTGTTCATATTTTTTTATTCCTCTAAAATTTTTCTCCGTAGTTTAACTGATTTCATCTTGTTCATTTCCTCTAAAAATGAAGAACCAAATTTTTCCACCATGGAATTCAGATACTTAGAATTTTCGAAGTAAGTAGTAAAAGCCTCGTCTCTGAATTTAAGAATTTCTTTATTGGTCAATTGGTTATTTCTCAAATTGTAAGTTTCAAAAGCATGCTGCGAATATCCGATCCAACCATATCCAGCATTTTCCGGCAGTGCTAAGGGATCTGCGGAACTATAATCACGATGAAGTTGACTGCCCGGGTAGGCCATCGCGCAGTAGAAATTTGCATAGCTCAAATCCAAATCCAATGCCAAATCGAGTGTTTCTTGCATGGTCTGGTGGGTATCTTGAGGAAGGCCAAAAATAAAGTTCCCCCCCACATTAATTCCGGCGGTGTTAACTTTCTTTACAATATCCCGAATATTTAGTTCCTGAAACTTCCCTTTAGTGACATCCATTCTGACTTCTTGGTTGGCGGCTTCAATTCCCAGACCAACCCAATTAACCCCGGCTTTTTTTAATTTTTCAAGGTATTCTTCTTTGATCGTGTCAATGCGAGCATAACACCATATATTAAAGTCATATCCGCGCGCAATAATCAAATCGCAAAGTTTGAGAAAGTGATCTTTGCGATAAACAAACATCTCATCTGCAATTTTAAGGTTTTTAATTCCAAGTGAAGCAATTTCATCTAGTTTTTGGATAACAACCTCCGGTTGCCAGTATCTAAATGTATTATTTTTATTATCGCCCCTGTTGAAAGGGGCGTTGATCATACAAAACTGACAGCGAAACGGGCATCCCAATGATGTGTAAATGCTAGCAAATGGGGTTTTGACATTGCTGTTTGTCCAACTATGCCAATTGGCGGTTCGATACTTCCCGAAATCCACAAAATCAAGGGGAAGCATATCCAAATCCGCATCTAGTGACAGGAGGGAAGCCGGTGGCGTTGATTCAATAATCCCTTCTTGATTTTGAAAAACCAAGCCGGGGACTTTCCGTAAATAGTCATCTCTTTTGTGGTCAGTTGTTTCCAGAAGTCCGAGTAGAGTAAAGGGGCCTTCTCCTTGGCAAGCCATCGCACCCGGGTCATCCTCAACAGTTTTCTGAGGCAAAGCAGCCGGGTGAGGTCCGGTATAAACCCGCGTTAAATCCAAATCTTTAATTCGCCTCATCAATTCCAAGGCACCCACCATGTTTTGAGTGGAGGCGGAGGGTTGTTGCCCGAATACAACCACGCAAACGATCCTAGGGGAAATTGACTCAATCCTTTTGGCGGCTTCTTCAATGTTTAGGCCTTCGGCTTCACAATCCAATAAATCGGCTTGGAACCCCTTTTTTCTAGCAAATCCCGCAAGCATCATGGCCCAAATCGGAAATTCAATAGCAGAATGGCTTTTGCTTAAATCTTGGTAGATTTTTGCTGCGGCATTCGGGTGAACAAACAAAATGTCAGTCATATGGGAATTTTAATCGGGAATTATTTTCTGGTCGATTTGAGTGCTTGGTTGAAATTGGCTTATGTGACAAATTTCACAAGAAATTGGTTTATGAAAAAGTGTCGTAACAAATATTGGTCATTCGAAAAAAGGGTTTTTTTCTAGCATTAGTTAATCGCATTCAAAATTCTGCAGAGTTGGTCGATTTTTTGTGGTTCGAGCGAGGGGTAGTTACCGATGTAGAAGCCGTAGAAATGGACATGCTCGACTTGGGGATGGTTTTTGTATTCCTCGCCGAGCAGACGGCGAAGGTAGGGTTGGCGAAGCTGGTTGCCGCCGCCAGAGGTGCCTCGGCGGAATTCGACGCCACATTTCGTCATTGCGTCCATGCAGCGGTCTCGCAGGGCGTCGTCGGGCTCGCGCAGGATGAGCGTGAACGCGTAGTTGCTGCTGCCCTCGGTGGCGAAATCGGTGCGGAATTTTTTCGAGTCGAGCTGGCTGAGGAAGCGGTGTAGGTTGCGGGTGCGGATTTCGTTATTTGCGTCGAGGCGGGGAAGCTGGGAGCGCCCCATAACGGCGTTGATCTCGGTGCTTCGCATATTGTGCGAGGCGAAGGCAAAAATGAACGAGGGATTCAGGTCGGGGTAATCGCGGGTGAATTTGTCGCGCAGGGATTGGTCGCGGGATTCGCGCACCATGCCGTGCGAGCGGGCGATGCGGCAGAATTCGAAAAACTCCGGATCGTCCGTGCAAACCATACCGCCCTCAATCGTGCTCAAGTGGTGGGCGTAGTAGAAAGAGAAGTTCGAGGCGAAGCCAATGCTCCCGCATTTTTTCCCCTGCCAAGTCGCGCCGTGGGATTCGCACACATCCTCGATAATCGGGATATTGCGCTCGGCGCAGGCGGCGACGAGGGCGTCGTCGAGGGCGTTGTAGCCGAGGATATGAGTAAGAAAAACGGCACGGGTGCGCGGAGTGATTTTTTTGATTACTTCGGCGCTGTCCATTCCGAGCGTGCGGGGGTGTATATCTACAAATACAGGCTGGAAGCCCGCAAAGAGGACGCTCGCGATGTCGGAGACCCAGGTGAGCGGTGGCACGATGATCTCGCCGCCGCCGCGCAGCTCGCGCAGGGCCAGCATGGTGATTTCGTTGGCCGAAGAGCCGGAGTTCACAAAGACGCTGTGTTTGACCCCGAGCCATTCGCTCCATTCGCGCTCGAAGGCTTCGACATTTTTGGACTGAGTGAGAATGGGATCGTCCTGCTTGAGGAACTCGATCACGGCGTCGAGGTCCGCGCGGGTGATGTTGTTCCGCATCAGCGGCCAGTCGAGGGATGGATGTGTCATTGGAAAAAGAAGGGCTGTTTTATCTGGCTTTATCTAAATCGGAATAATCCTGCTCGGGATCGTAATGGACGATCTGGCTTCCGGAGGGTTCGAAATCAAACGGCACATGCAGAAAGCCGGGCAGGGCGTTTTTCACCGCCTCGTGCCGGTCCGGCTCCGCGAAGAGCATCATGAATCCCCCGCCTCCCGCGCCAAGCAGCTTGCCGCCGAGCGCTCCGGCTTTTTTCGCCGCCGCGTAGGCCGCATCGACCTCGCTGGTGCTCACGGACTGGCTGAGCGAGCGTTTGATTTCCCAGGCTTCGTCGAGAAGCCGGCCGAAATCCCGCAGCTCGCCCGACTCGAGAATTCCCACGGATTCCTCCACCATGGCCATGAAACGCCGGATGCCCTCCTCGCGCGAAGCGAGAGAACCGACAAAGGTCGCCGCCACATCCGAGGAAAACCGTGAGAGTCCCGTGAAAAACAACATCAGGTGACCTTTGAATTCCGCCAAGCGGGCGGCAGGAAGGATAACTGGTTGGACGGAGAAACTCCCGTCGCGATGGAACCTCGTCGAATTGAAGCCGCCAAACGCCGCCGCCACCTGATCCTGTGAGCCGACTGTTTCCTTTAGGACCTCCTGCTCGAGGAAAATGGCCTCGGAGGCGAGTTGCTCCTTGCTGCGGATGCGGCCTTGGAGGGCGTGGAGCGCGTGGAGGATTCCCACCGCAAACGAGGAACTTGATCCCATGCCGCTGCGCGCCGGAAGGTCGCCGTCGTGGTGGATTTCGATCCCGCGTGTGATGGCGAGGTGTTGGAGCGCACCGCGAACGGCGGGATGTTTGATCTCGGAAGCCTGCTGCGCCATTTCGATGTGCGAATAAACGATCCGGTAGCGGTGCTGGAAAAACGGCGGGAGGTAGCGGCAGGTGAGGTAGCAGTATTTGTCGATCGCCGTGGAGAGGACCGCACCGCCATTCTCGCGATACCAAGCCGGGTAATCCGAGCCGCCGCCAAAGAAGGAAATCCGGAAAGGGGTTCGGGAGATGATCATGGAGACCTCATGCTTTGTTAATTGGCTGGCGCATCATTTGCAAAAGCAGATTTAGCGGAGCAGTGATTCCTTAAATGGCGAGTAGGCGGCGCGGAGGATTTCGATCACGGGGGGAACGGTGTTGAGCGGGAGTTCGCCGGGTGCGAACCAGCGGACATCGAGGCTCTCGCTACTCGCGGCAAGGCGGCCGCCGATGGGCTTGGCGAGGATGGTGGCGTCGATCAGTTGGCGGATGTCGCCATTGTCGGGGTAGCGAACGGTGCGGCTGCGGGGATCGGAGAAGAGGCCGAGGAAGGATATGGGCTCAACACGGAGGCCGGTTTCCTCTTGGGCTTCGCGCAGGGCGGTGACGAGGACGGTTTCACCCGGATCAACGCGCCCGCCAGGCAGGCACCACCACCCGCAATCGGAGCGCCGCTCGAGAACGACGCGCCTGTTTTCATCGAAAATGACAATGCAGGTGCCGAGTTTGACGGCGGCGTGGGTCATGTTGGGAAAGTCGGGAAACATGGGGTTCGGCGCATTTCCAAGCCGCTCGAAAAATTCGGCCGCGGCCGCGTAGTCGGAGGGGCTGCCGATGTCGAGGAACGGGGAGCCGGTTTCAAAAACCTGGACTCGGCCGGTGGCGGCAAGGCCGGGGAGGATTTCGGTTTCCAGCGAGGTGCGTTTCTGCGGGAGGGTGGCGAGGATTTCCTGCGTAATGATATACATTCCGGCGTTTATCAGCCCGGGTGCGGGCCTGGGGGATTTTTCGCGGAAGGCCAGCAAGCGGCCGTCCGGGGCGGTTTCGAGGGTTCCATAGCGCGAGGCGTCGGGGGCCTTGACAGCGGCGATGCAGAAATCGCCGCGTTCGGCGGTTTCGAGGAATGCTTGAAAATTAGGTTCGAGCCAAGTGTCGCCGTTGATCACCAGAACGCGCGGGCTTTCGAGAAAATCCTTGGCGTTCGCCAGCGCGCCGGCGGTGCCGAGCGGTTTGGTTTCGACCGAGTGGTGGACGGGCATGCCAAGCCATTTGGTGCCGGTTTTTTCGCGGACGAATTCGGCCATGTATCCGCTGCAGAGCGTGACCGAGCGGGCGCCGCGCAGGGCGAGCATGTCGAGGAGGTAAAAAAGAAACGGACGCCCGAGCACCGGAGCAAAAGGCTTCGGCACATCATCCACCACGCCCCGCAGTCGCGTCCCAAGTCCACCAACGAGAATGGCGGCGTCAATGCCGGCGAGCGGTAGGGTTTTCTTGTTATGCATCGAATGACACTTGATTCGGAAATTTCGCTTCAAGCGCAGCGCTCACACATTCGCGTAGGCGCTGTTTTTCAAGATGCGGTAGCCCTTGATGAGTTCGCGGATGCCGTCGTCCAATCTGTGGGCGGGTTTCCAACCGGCGCCGAGGATGCGCTGGTTCGAGACGATGTAGTCGCGCTTGTCGGGGTCCTCGCCGATCGGGGCTTCGAGGTAAACAAAACTGGGGATGTGTTTTTGGATGGCGGCGCAGAGTTCCAGCTTGGTGAGGTTGGCATCCTCGAGGCCGACATTGTAGGCCCGGCCGCGCATCGTTTCGAAGTTTTCGATGGCGTGGAGGAAGACGCATGCCACATCGCGGATGTGGATGTAGTTCCGCTTGAAATGGCCCTCAAAGATGACCAGAGCGCGGTCGTTCACTGCGCGATAGACGAAATCGTTCACGAGCAGGTCCAATCGCATGCGCGGGGACATTCCGAAAACCGTGGCTAAGCGGAAGCTGATGCTGTTTTCGCGCTCCAGAACGGCCTGCTCGGCCTCGACCTTGCTGGTGCCGTAGAGGGAGATCGGCTTGAGCGGCGAATCCTCAGTGCAGGGAATCCCGGGCTGGCCGATGCCGTAGCCGCTATTGGTGACCGGCATGAGGATGCGCTGCGAGGGCGAGGCGAGTTGGCAAAGGAGGCGGACGGCATCACGGTTGATCGAGACGGCCCCGAGGCGGTCGCGCTCGCAAAGCGGAGCGCCGACGAGAGCGGCGAGCGGAATGGCGGTGTCATGCTTTTTGAGAAGATCCCCAAGCAATCGCTCGTCGCGGCAATCGCCCCGCACGACATCAAAGGCTTCCGAAGCGCAGCACTCCGCCAGTGAATTTTGCCGGAACATAAAGCTGTCGAGCACGGTCACCGAGTGGCCTGCCGCCAGAAGTTGGGGAACCAAAACCGAACCAAGATATCCGGCACCGCCTGTAACGAGAATTTTCATCCTGATTTTTCTATGTTAAAAGCTTGGGTGTCGCAACAAGTCGGCGTGCGCCCAGGCATTTTTATTCCGGTCCATTCCAAACGGGCAGTCCGGCGGCGCGGGCGAGGTTGGCTTGGTCCCCGTCAAATGTCAGAAATTCGTCCGCGCCGACTTCGCAGGCGATGGCGATGTGGA
>Ga0172372_10009769_pt1 | contig 12430 bp, 9 predicted proteins | sample LakKiv5m_2_FD_114544 | JGI IMG/M metagenome (GOLD analysis project Ga0172372, IMG submission 114544) | Freshwater microbial communities from Kabuno Bay, South-Kivu, Congo - kab_092012_9.5m | ecosystem: Environmental > Aquatic > Freshwater > Lake | place: Democratic Republic of the Congo...
GGGAGATGCACGACAAACCCGGCAACATCAACGTCTCCACCACGCGCACCTCCACGCAGACGCTGCTCTTCATCTCCGCGCTGCTGGAGAAGGCCGCGCAGCTTCCCCATCTCACCAGCTTCGCCCCCGTCGTGCTCGCCGTGGACGACGAGGAGATTTCCCGCCGGGCCGTGACCTTGTCCATCGAGAAGGCCGGCGTGCGCGCCGTGGTGTGCGAGCACGGGGCCGCCGCGCTGGAGCACGCGCGCGCGACGCACTTCGACCTCGTCGTGCTGGACGTGGACATGCCCGGCATGAACGGCTACGAGGTCTGCACCAAGCTGCGTGCGCAGGCCGATTACAAGGACACGCCCGTCATCTTCGTCACCGGCCTGAGCGACTTCCAAAGCCGCGCCCGCTCGACCTTGAGCGGGGCCAACGATCTCATCGCCAAGCCCTTCGTCTTCGTGGAACTCAGCGTGAAGGCGTTGAGCTATCTGCTCAAGGCCACCCTCGCCACGCAGCGCGTGCTCTGAACCGGCCGGTTGGCCCGAGTTCTGCCGAGTTTTGCCGCTTGCGAACGCCCACCCCCTCGTTACCGTCTGCGCCTTGAATTTGCCGCGCCCGTGGCGCGCTTTGGTTACGCATCACGCATTACGCTTCACTCCCATGGCCCTCCTCAACGATCACTACCTCAAGCTCAAAGCCGGCTACCTCTTTCCTGAAATCGGCCGCCGGGTGAAGGCCTTCTGTGAGGCGAACCACGAGGCCGCCCAGCGCCTCATCCGCTGCGGCATCGGCGACGTGACCGAGCCGCTCCCGCCCGCCGTGGTCGCCGCCTTGCACAAGGCCGTGGACGACATGGCGAACCGCGCCACCTTCCACGGCTACGGCCCCGAGCAGGGCTACGACTGGCTTCGTGCCGCCATCGCGCAACACGATTACCGCGACCACGGCCTCGACGTGGCCGATGACGAAATCTTCGTGAGCGACGGCTCCAAGTGCGACACCGGCAGCATCCTCGACATCCTGGGCGCGAAGAATAAAATCGCCATCAGCGACCCGGTGTATCCCGTCTATGTGGACACCAACGTCATGGCCGGCCACACCGGCGAGGCGAACGAGGCCGGCGCTTACGCGAAGCTCGTCTATCTCCCGTGCCGTCCCGGCAACGGCTTCATCCCCGAGCCGCCGAAGAAGCACGTTGACCTCGTCTATCTCTGCTCGCCGAACAACCCGACCGGCGCGGTCGCCACGCGCGCGCAGCTCGAGGCATGGGTGAAATACGCGCTGGAGCACAAGGCCGTCATCCTGTTCGACGCCGCCTATGAGGCTTACATCGCCGACACCGCGCTGCCGCACTCCATCTACGAGATTCCGGGTGCGCGCGAATGCGCCATCGAGTTCCGCAGTTGCTCGAAGAACGGCGGCTTCACCGGCGTGCGCTGCGCGTTCACCGTCGTGCCCAAGACGCTGCTGGCGCAGACCAAGACCGGCGAGTTCAAGCCGCTGCACCCGCTGTGGTCGCGCCGCATGACGACCAAGTTCAACGGCGTCTCCTACATCACCCAGCGCGGGGCCGAGGCGCTCTACAGCGACGACGGCAAGGCGCAGGTCCGCGCGCTCATCGAGCACTACATGGGCAACGCGAAAGTGCTCCGCGCCGGCGCGAAGAAGGCCGGCCTGAAGGTGTTTGGCGGCGAGAACGCGCCCTACATCTGGGTCCGCACGCCCAAGGGTGTCACGAGCTGGCAGGCCTTCGACAAGATTCTCGCCGACGCGAATGTCGTCATCACGCCCGGCTCCGGCTTTGGCTCCAAGGGCGAGGGCTACTTCCGCATCAGCAGCTTCAACAGCCGCGCCAACGCCGAGGAAGTCGCGCGCCGCTTGCAGGAATTGAAGTGGTGAGCCGGTGCGCCGTCGAAGGCCCATGACAAAGTTTTCGCGCGGCTCGGTCGCGCTGGTTGTGCTGCTGCTTTCAGGCTTGGTGGCGTCGGCTGTGGATGACGGGTTTGAGTCCCTGTTCAACGGCCGTGACTTCACCGGCTGGCGCTTTTCGTTGCAGAAGACCGGCGACCCGTGGCCGGACAACTGGAAGATCAAGGACGGCGTCATCTACCTCACCGGCGCGATGCGGCCGAACCTCGTCACCACGCGGGCGTTCACCGACTTCGAGGTGAAGTTCGAGTGGCGCGCGCTGACCCCGAAGTTCAACGGCGGTTTCTACATCCGCAGCAAGCCCGACACCGGCATCAATCAAATCCGCGTGGACCGCAATTACGAGGGCGCGTTTCTGGCCGGCAGCCTCAGCGGTGCGAAGCCCGTGCCCGCGTTGCAGAAGGCCATCGGCGAGTGGAACGAGTGGCGGGTGGTCGTGAAGGGCGCGACGGCCACGCTGCATTGCAATGGCAAGCTCGCGTGGGAGGCCACGGGCCTCGCGCCCGCCAGCGGCTACATCGGCCTGCAGGCGGAAGGCTCGCCGATGGAGTTCCGCAACTTGCAGGTGCGCGAGTTGAAGTGAGCCGCCGGCTCACGGAGTCGTCTGACGCACCCGGTAGTAGGCGCGCGGCACGCTGCCCGGCGACGGCGAGTGTGAGTAGCCGCCCAGCGTTTCGGCAAGGTCCGTCCAGCTCGCCGGGTTCATCGGGTCGGTGCTTACTTGCAGCACGCGGTTGGCGGCCGAGGCCCAGTAGAGGTTCACGCGGAGCGGCGGCTGGTTCGTTGCGGCGAGCATGAGGCCGAACTCCGCCGGGCCACCCGGCAGGCTCTCCGCCGGTGCGCGGGCGATCAGGGTGATCTCCTGCGAAGCATCCGTGCGCGTGCCGATGAGGAAATCCTTGGTGGCGTTGCCCCAGAACGTGCTGAGGAAGGTCTCGCCGGCGTCGTTCGTGCCGGCGACTTGCACGGTTCCGGGCGACAGGACGCTGACGCGGCCCAAGCCGCGATCCGCCGGCGTGGTGAAGATGCCCGTGTGGCCGATGTGAACCTGCTCGCCGCTCACATAAAAGCGTTCTCGTTCGAGAATGTCCCTCACGAAGCCCAGCCCGTTGGTCGGCAGCGTGAGCGTGCGCGGTGTCTCGAAACTACCGACGCGCCAGAGGCCCTGCGACTCGCTCTCCGTCTGCGCGGCCGGGAGTTTCACCGCCACGATGATCTCCTGGTAGTTCTCCTCGGTGTGAACCGCCGCCATCACGTTCTTGCCCGCGTTGACGTAGAACGAAAGGATCATGCTTGGGTCGGGTGGCATCGGGATGGTGACGGTGAGCAGGCCGTTGGCTCCGGGTGTCGCCGTGCCGCTCATGGTGTCCGGTCCGAAGACGAGGCTGAACGAGCCGTCCGCCGCCACGGTCATCGTGCCGCCGCCCGTGCTGAACTCCTGCTGTCCCTCGATGTTCACGACGCCTTCAATCGGCCGGGTCGGGTCGGAGAAGTTCGTCGCGCGGTGCAGCACGAAGTAACGGGGCGTGCCGAACGAAACCATTTTCCAAGTGCCCGCAAGCTCGGTGCTGGTCATCGAGGCGGGGGCCTTGAGGAGCAGTTCCAAGTCCTGCTGCGGGCTGCCGGGGCCTTGTTTGGTCGCGAAGGCCACGTCCTGGGCCGCGTTGACATTGAAGATCACGGCGTCGTCTCCGTTGGGTGTGGCGCGCATCAAGCCCGGTCCCACGACGGCAATCGTGCCGTTGGCCGGCCCGGAGAAGTTTCCGTTGCCGTCCATCATCAGGGTCATCACGCCGACGGCAAACTGCGTCCGCTCCTGAACGTCCTGCACGGTGACGTGGCTCGTGCCGAAACGGTCATCAATCGAGGTGTTGAGCGTGAGTTGGGCCGGGGTGGACAGCATGACGTTGTTCCAGACGCCGGTGAAATTCGTCAGCGACTGCCCGGGGGCGGACACCGTGGCGAGCCAGCACACGGCGGCGACCGCGAGCGCCAACGGTGCGGGGAAGGTGGTCGTTTTCATGGAGTATCGCTCGACCGGTTTGTGGCCGCCCGCTGCGCGGATTTTGGGAAGGTTCGGCCCAAATCTGTCCGGCTGTGAGCCGGCTCGGGGTTTCGCCGGTCTTGCCGCATCGCCGCGCGTTCCCTAACGTGCGGGCGTCACCTGACCCGTGAGCGCCGGCAAGACCTACCTCAAATGCAAGTGTCCGCATTGCGGCGCGGAAGTCTCGTATCCCGACTACGCGGGCGGCGGCGCGAGTTCCTGCGGCAAGTGCGGGAAAACTGTCCTGCTGCCGCGTGCGGCGGCGGCCCCGCAGCCCGCGCCCGCCAAACCTGCCGCCAGCCCGGCACCCGCGCCAAAGCCCGCTGCTCCTCCGCCCGCGTCCAAGCCCGCGCCTGTGGCTGCCCCAACCCCTCCCGCACCGAAGCCAGCCCCCGCCACCGTCAAGCGCGTTGACCCGGCGGCCATTCGCGCGGCGGAACCGAAGCCGGCGGCGGGCCGAGGCCCCTTCCTCCGCGCGTGCCTTTGGATGCTGAACATTGCCGTCGTCGTGGCGGTGGTCATCGTCGTGGGCAACCACTTGAAGAACCGGCCGAAGCCGGCCGAAGGGGAGGGCACCCCAATTCCATCGGCACCCGCCACTCCGCCGGCTCCCGCGCCCGCCGCGCCGGCTCCGGCAGCAAAGCAAGCGGCCCCCTCTACCACGGCTCCCACCACTCCTTCGGCTCCGCCCGCGCCGGCCATGACGCCGCCCGTCGTGCCCAAAGGCCCGAAGCTCATCGGTGATTTGAAGGTCACGCAAGTCGCGCTCGACCAGCCCAAGGGCGCGAAGGGCAGCCGGCTCGTGTATGTCACCGGCATCCTCAAGAACGAGTCCGACCATCAGCGCTTCGGCGTGCGCGTGGAACTCGACCTCCTCGACGCCACGACCAACAAGGTCGGCACCGCCACGGACTACCGGCAGATGCTGGAGCCGCGCGCGACGTGGCAGTTCCGCGCCCTGGTTACCGACCGCCGCGCCACGGGCGCAAAGTTCGCCGGGGTGAAGGAGGATGAATGAGCGGACGGCGCGGCCAGTCTTTCTCCGCCTTGCGGACGGCTTCCGTCCGTGTCACAGAATGAACATGAACTTGACCGCCACCAGCCGTTCGCTTCGACGGCTGGCCTTCACCTTGATTGAACTGCTCGTCGTCATCGCGATCATTGCGATTCTGGCGGGGATGCTGTTGCCCGCGCTGTCCAAGGCGAAGGCGAAGGCGAAGGGCATCAAGTGTGTGAACAACCTGCGGCAGATTGGCCTGTCCATGCTCACGTATGCGGATGACCACGACGGTAAGTTCGTGGATTTGAACCGCTACGAATACATGAACAACAACGCTGGGAATTGGTGGTTCGACATTCTGACGCAGAACAAATACCTGCCCGCTCCCGCTGCCGGACAGCCCAATGTCGTGTGGCGGTGCCCGGCGGTGGAAGAGCGGGACATCAACCCCAGCGGGCAGTTGGGCTACGGAGTCATCGAAGCCACGATTATTCGTTACGCTGCGACTGGTCCGGTCGGTTCCGCCGTGCCACTGGGCAGTCGTCGGGTCACCGAGATCAATCGCACCAGCCAAGTTTGGTTGATGGGGGACACTGGCGTTCCGCAGCTTGGCCCGCCGATTCCCTACTGCCGGTTCACCACATGGTTTGCCACTTGGGCTTCACCTTCATGGGCTTCATACCCGCAGGGCAACGGAAGTGGCCATCAGGTTGGCCCTCGACATAATCTCCGGGCGGACGCGCTTTTCGTTGACGGTCACGTTGACCCTTGGACCTACCTGAACCTCTCGAACAACGTGGACAACATTTGGGCTGTGGGCAACGTCTTCTAAGCCCGAAGACTTGCTTCGCACGTTTGCAAGTTAACTGAGGCCGCGCTTGCCACGCTCCCGCGCGGTTTCCATACTAACGCCCCTTTGAAACTATGAACGCACCCATTCGTGTCGCAGTCACCGGCGCTGCCGGTCAGATCGGCTACTCCCTCCTCTTCCGCATCGCCTCCGGCGCGATGTTTGGCCCCGACCAGCCGGTCATCCTCCAACTCATCGAGGCACCCATCGAGAAGGCGCTGGCCGCGCTCGGCGGCGTCGCCATGGAACTCGACGACTGCGCCTTTCCGCTGCTCAAGGGCATCGTGCAGACCTCCGATCCCGCCGTCGGGTTCAAGGACGCCAACTGGTGCCTGCTCGTCGGTGCGAAACCGCGCGGTCCCGGCATGGAGCGCGCCGACCTGCTCAAGGACAACGGCAAGATTTTCATCGCCCAAGGCCAGGTCATTGACGCTGTCGCCGCCGCTGATGCGCGCGTGGCGGTCGTCGGCAATCCCGCCAACACGAACTGCATGATCGCCGCCTCGCAGGCCAAGCGCCTCCCGGCGGAACGCTTCACCGCGATGGTGCGCCTCGACCAAAACCGCGCGCAGACCCAGCTCGCCAAGAAGGCCGGCGCGGATCTCACCGAAGTGAAGGACATCTTCATCTACGGCAACCACAGCCCGACCATGTTCCCGGCCTTCGCGCACGCGACCATCGGCGGCAAGCCCGCGCAGGCGGTCATCAATGACGATGCTTGGCTGCAAGGGCCGTTCTGCGAAACCGTCGGCAAGCGCGGCGCGGCCATCATCGCCGCGCGCGGTGCGTCGTCCGCCGCCTCCGCCGCGAACGCGCTGGTGGACCACGTCCGCTCGCTCGTCACGCCCGGCGCGATCCACTCCGTCGCCGTGAAGTCCAACGGTCACTACGGCTTCGACGCAAATGTTTGGGCCGGCATGCCCGTCCGCACCACCACGCCCGGCAGCTACGAGGTCATCACCAGCTACGCGATGGACGACTTCGCCAAGTCGAAGATCGCCGCCACGAACAAGGAACTCGTCGAAGAACGCGCCTTCGTGGCGGACATGCTGACGGCGGCGTAGCCCGATCTCACCCGGAAGCCGCCGGCCACCCCGGCGGCTTTTCCATTTCAGCCGATGAAGACCCAAAGATTCGGGGCGGACAAAGATGGAAAGCATGAATCTTTGTCCGCCTCAAATCTTTGGGTTCCTGCTCGTGGTTCCCACGCATGAAATCTGTGTCGCCCAAAGGAGCGCCGGTGTCCAACCGGCGCGCAGCGGACGACGCGGTTCATCTCCGCCTCGCCGGGCAGCCCGCCGAACTCACCGCGCTCGCGCCGGATGTGCTGCGGTTGCAGGTCGGCGTCGAGACTAACTCCGCGCAGGAGGAACCCTTCTCCCTTCGCGAAGCGAGGGGAGAAGGTGGCCGCAGGCCGGATGAGGGGAGCGGCCACCAACGCCGTCGCAGCCAACCCCTCACCCCAGCCCTCTCCCCTTGCTGCGCAAAGGGAGAGGGAGAAGAAGCGGCGGGTTCGGAGGCTGCGCTGAAAATTCGTCACACCGCCCACCGGCTTACGCTCACCACCGCCGCCGGCAGATTCTCCGCGAACCTCCGCACCGGTGCGTGGACGTTGCATGACGCGGGCGGGCTCGAAGTCTTCCGCTGCGCTTCACTGGACTTCGCCAGCGCGCAGCCGCAATTGACCCTTTGCCTCGCGGCCGGCGAATCCGTCTTCGGCCTTGGCGAGTCAACCGGCCCGCTCAACAAGCGCGGCCTCATCCGTGAGTTCTGGAATGCTGACGTGCTCGGCCAGGCTTCCTGCATCCACCCGAGCCTGCGCAATCTCTACGTCTCGATTCCCTTCGCGCTCTCGCTGCGCGAGGGCCGCGCCGCCGGCCTCTTCTGGGACAATCCCGCACGCCAGACGTGGGACATCGGCTGCACCGATCTGGACAAACTCCGCCTCCGCGCCGCAGCCCGTGCCGGCGGCTTCCAGCCGCCGCCGGTTGCCTTCAGCAGCACGGAGCGGCGGCTGGAAGCTGCCGGCGCGGGCTGCGGCGCCATTGAGCCTGCGTGTGCCGACGGTTCCCTCTACCTGTTCCTCGGCGCCACGCCCGCTGACGTGGTCGTGCGCTTCACTGAGCTGACCGGCCGCATTCCTTTGCCGCCGCGCTGGGCACTGGGCTATCACCAGTCCCGCTACAGTTACGCGAGCCGCGCGGAACTTGAGCGCGTCGCCCGCGAATTCCGCCGTCGCAAGATTCCCTGCGACGCGCTTCATCTGGACATCCATCACATGGATGGCCACCGCGTCTTCACCTTCGGCAAGGGGTTCCCGCGCCCGCGCGAGATGCTGGCGAAGCTCGCGCGCCAAGGCTTCAAGGCCGTCGCCATCGTGGACCCCGGCGTGAAGGACGATGCGAAGTTCGGCGTGCTGAAGCGTGGCATCGCCCAGCGCGCCTTTGTGAAAGCCCCCGGCGGCAAGCGCGACTTCATCGGCAAGGTCTGGCCCGGCAAGTCGCGCTTCCCCGACTTCCTCAACGCGCGTATCCGCCGCTGGTGGGCGGCTGAACAAGCCACGTTTCAAAAGCTCGGCCTCGCCGGCATCTGGAACGACATGAACGAGCCGGCGATCTTCGACACACCGGGCAAGACACTGCCGGATGGTGCCCTGCACCAATGCAGCGACTCGACCGCCCGCGACTTCTCCTCCCTCGCCCCCACCGGGGGAGAGGGCCGGGGTGAGGGGGCGGCGCTCGCTCTTGCCAAGCAGGCTTCGGTTTGCTCCATACGCCACGCCCCCTCACCCTCGATCCCTCTCCCCCGACGGGGGCGAGGGAAGCCCGTCAAGCACGCCGCCGTCCACAATCTCTACGGCTCTGCGATGGCCGCCGCGTCACGCCAAGGCGCGCTGCTGGCCGCGCCGGACCAACGCCCCTTCATCCTCACGCGCGCCGGCTACGCGGGCATCCAGCGCCATGCTGCTGTGTGGACCGGCGACAACAGTTCCTCGTGGGAGCACCTCGCCGAGTCCATCCCGATGCTGCTCAACCTCAGCCTCAGCGGCGTCGCCTTCTGCGGTGCGGATGTGGGCGGCTTCTTGGACCACTGCACTGGTGAACTGCTCGCCCGCTGGACGCAGCTCGCCGCGTTCACGCCGTTCTTCCGCAACCACGCGAACATTGACTCGCGCCGGCAGGAGCCGTGGGCGTTCGGGCCGCGCATCGAGTCGCAGTGCCGCGACGCCATCACGTTGCGCTACCAGATGCTGCCGTATTTGGAATGCCTCTTCGCCGAGGCGCACCGCACGGGCACGCCCATCATGCGTCCGCTGCTGTGGCATCACGCGAACGATCCTGCGGCCGTTGCGTGCGATGACCAGTTTCTGCTCGGCGAGAGCCTGCTGGTAGCGCCCATTCTCCGGCCCGGTGCGACGGCGCGCAGCGTGTATCTGCCGCGCGGGCTGTGGTTCGATTTCTGGAGCGGCGGGCTTTACGAGGGCGGCCAGCACGTCGTCGCCGAGGCGGTGGCGGAGCACATCCCGGTCTTCGTGCGCGCGGGCGCGGTGATTCCCACGACGACTCCGCGCCAGTTTCTCACGAGCGAACGCGACGCGACGGTGAACCTCCACGTCTGGCCGCACGGCCGCAGTCAGTTCACTTGGCACGAGGACGATGGTGAATCGCTCGGCTACGAACGCGGCGAAGTCAGCACGCGGCAGGTTGAGTTCGTGGACCGGGGGACGAGCCGGCAGCTCACACTTGGCGCGGCGAGCGGGAATTTTGTCAGCCAGGTCGAGACATGGCGCATCGTTGTCCGCTCTGCCCACCGGAACTACCGCGTTTGGGTGAACGGACAGCGGGCGGAAACGCACTTCGACCCGACGCTCGGGGTCTGCCTGTTTGAAGTGCCCAACAGCCCAGCGCCCATCGTGGTGCGCTGGCTGTGACCGCAGCGGCGGCAAGGCCGGCTAGAACCAGCCCTTCTTGTTCGTGACGTAGGTCGCCACGAATTCCTCGTCGCTCTTGGTGAGGTAGGTGATCCCCTCGATCAACCCGATGATCCACATGACGAAGCCGCCGATGCCGAGGGTTAGCACGCTCACCAGCAGCATGATGACGCCCTCCTTGGTGTAGCCGAGGATGAACTTGTGGATGCCCAGCGCGCCCAGGAGGATGCCGCAAATCCCGGTCGTGATCTTCTGTTCCGCACCAGCAGGTTTGTCGCTCATAGTTTTGTCCCTTCGACGGCCTGACTACCGGAGGCCGGGCGGGGCGTCAACGGGAAACCCGGCTGGAAGCGGACGCGCGACCTTCCGCAGAAAGCAGAATGGCGTCCGCGAGGGACGCCATTGCTGCGGGGAAATGGTCTGGCTCAGGCCGCCTTGGCCTCGGGCTTCTTCCAAGTCCGCTTGGGCGGCTTGACCACGAGGCCCTTCTTGATGGCGGAGGCGGCCACGCGGATGTATTTGACCTGGCCGTTGGGCAGGAGCGCCTTGACGCGCTGGAGATTGGGGAAAAAGCGGCGCTTGGTGATGGCGGTGACGTGCGTGCCGATGCCGCCCTCGCGCTTGGGTTTGCCGCTGCGCCAGATCTTGCTGCCCTTGATGGGGCGCTTGCCCGTGAGTTGACAAATTCGTGCCATAAATCGTTTTCCCGTTAAGGGAGCGCGTATTGAGCCAGCATCACCGGGGGCGTGCAAGCATGATTTCAGGGCGAGCGCAGTGTAACGCCGGCGGCTTCGTGGGGCGGCCATCCGGGCGCTTTCGCCTGAATGCCGTCCGCCGCCGTCAGGTCGAAAATCCCGTTCGCGCGCCGCCTCGGTCAGCCGACTGACGCGGCGCGCGGCTTTTACCCACTGATCATGAAGCTGAACTCGTTGTCTTGCTCCCGTCGGTTTGCTCTCGGAACCACCCTGGCTGTCGCCGCCGCTGCCACGCTTTTCGCCGCCGACGCGAAGCCAGAGAAGAAGGCCGCCGCACCGGCGGTGAAGCCCGGCTTGATCCAAGACGACTTTCCCTTCTTGAAGGCCTGCATCGGCGCGAAGTTCCCCGGCGTCAACAAGGCCAACAAGGGCATCGCCATCCGCCTCGGCGCGAACGCCGCGATGTGCTTCGACCAGGACCTGCTGCGCTGGAGCGCGGGGTGGACGGGCGGCTTCGTCTCGACCAAGGGCGTGACCTTCGACGGCTCGCACGGCGGGCACCCGGAGCTGATTGGCGAGCAGCAGTTTGGCCTCCGTGTGCAGCCGGGCTGGGCCGACGCGAGCGGTTCGTTCAAGGATCCGCGCAAGGAGCCTTACGGCCCGCTGCCGCGTGCGTGGGGCCGGGTCAGCTCGCTGCAAGTTCACGGCATGGAAGTCACCCTCAGCTACGAAATTCTCGGCTCGCCGGTGAAGGAGCGCGCGGAAGTAGTCGAGCGCGACGGTGTCACCGTGTTCGTGCGCAACCTTTCTCTCGGCAAGAATGCGAAGGAACTGCTCGCGGCCGTCTGCGAAGTGGACGGGGCGCAGGGGATGCTCGATGGCAACCAAGCCACCCTGACCGCCCCGAACGGCCAAGTCACCACGGTCGTCCTCGCGGGCGCTCCCAAGGGCGTAAAGCTGGAGCACACCGCCGGCTCCCGCGTGTTGCTCCGCATCCCGGCCGGGGCCGGCGGTGGAGCCTTCAAGCTCGCCATCGCGCGCACCGACGCCGCCAGCGCCGGCAAGGTCGCCGCGCTCGTGCAGGGCGCGCCGCGCTTCAACGACGCCGCCAAAGCCGGCAAAGCCCATTGGCCCGAGGCCGTTGTCACCAACGGCGTCCTCGCCGCCAGCAGCACGCCCGACGGCGCGTATGTGCAGGATGTCATCACCCCGCCCGTCCCGAACCCGTGGAACCGCCGCGTGCGCTTCGGCGGCATGGACTTCTTCGCCGACGGCAAGCGCGCCGCACTCTCCACCTGGGACGGCGACGTGTGGATTGTCAGCGGCATTGACGACAAGCTCGACAAGCTGACGTGGAAGCGTTTTGCCAGCGGCGGCTTCGAGACGCTCGGCCTCAAGATCGTGGACGGCGTCATCTACACCTCGGGCCGCGACCAGATCACGCGCTATCGCGACCTCGACGGCGACGGTTCCTGCGATGTCTATGAGACCTTCAACGACGACATCACCAGTTCTCCCGGCTTCCACGAGTTCACCTTCGACCTCCACACGGACAAGGACGGGAACTTCTACATGGCGAAGGCCGGCCCCGTGAAAGGCGGCGGGCGCGGCTTCGGCGGCGGCGGCGGCAACGGCGAAATCTCCGCGCACGCCGGCTGTTTGCTGAAGGTGGACAAATACGGGCACCAGCTCGAAGTCGTCGCCACCGGCCTGCGCGCGCCCACCGGCATCGGCGTCGGCCCCAACGGCGAAATCACCACCGGCGACAACGAGGGCACCTGGGTGCCCATGTGCCCCATCAACTGGGTCAAGCCCGGCGGCTTCTACGGCGTCGAAGACCTCGCGCACGGCCGCGACGTGAAGACCTTCAGCCAGCCGCTCTGCTGGCTCGCGAAGAGCTGGGACATCTCCGGCGGCGGACAGGCGTGGGTCACGAGCACGATGTGGGGCCCCTTCAGCCGCGAGCTGTTCCAGTGCTCCTACGGCCAGTCCA
>Ga0172372_10009770_pt1 | contig 12429 bp, 5 predicted proteins | sample LakKiv5m_2_FD_114544 | JGI IMG/M metagenome (GOLD analysis project Ga0172372, IMG submission 114544) | Freshwater microbial communities from Kabuno Bay, South-Kivu, Congo - kab_092012_9.5m | ecosystem: Environmental > Aquatic > Freshwater > Lake | place: Democratic Republic of the Congo...
GCATTAGATATAAAAAATTCTTTTGAAATTTTTTGCAAAATATTTTTAATTGAATTTTTTGTGCCTTGATAATTTTCTACAAGATTAGCTTTCCTATAATAAGCTCGGTCATCAAAGATTTGGCGATGGGAGTTTTTGGCGAAGATTTTGTCATAAGTTTTACCTTCGGATTTTTTAGCAAAATTTTGGTTTTTAGCAATAGCAAATTTTTTATTTGGCAAATATTTATCTTCAAATTTAGAAACAGCTCCCGCTGAGGCTGAAGACACGAAGCAACCGGTTTTGCCAGCTTTGCCACCGCCACCAACATGAACTTTAAAGCTTTTGCCAGCTTCGATGCGGAATTTGCCACGAACTCTTGATCCAGAATTACCACTGGTTCCTTGAGCTATTCCTTCGCCACCACCGCCACCACCACCACCAATAATATCGTAATCAACATAGAAATAAATATCAGTTTTACCAATTACTGATGCAAGGGTAGGAACGGTTATGGTATAAACTCCGGGGGCAGAATAATTGTAAACAGTTTTGCTGGCATCTGGCGTGTTGTTTTCTGGCGCAACCTTTATTATGGCTGATCCGCTTTGTCCATCAAATAAACCTATATCATTTTCGGTGATATTAACTTTTTTTCCAGCGTTGTTACCAAAAGATACGTCGCACAAAGTTAAATGTAAATTTTGATCGCAATATGATTTACCGTTTTGACTTGGAGTTAAACTGAAGGAGCTTGAACCGCCAGAAGAGCTGGTTGAAATACTGCCAGCTTGGGCATTTGAGTTGCCTCCACCACCTCCACCAGTTCCGCCAATTTCTTGAATTGAAGCATCTACTCCATTGAGTCCGTTGCCAAGATTTTGTTGGCAAGTTGCTGGCATGTAGCTATCATAATTTAAAAAATCTGAAAGCGAAATATTACATGTGGTTTTGCCAATACATTTTAATGCTAATACTAATTTAGAATATAAAAAGTCGCAATTATTAACTGAGTCAATTTTTAGATTTTCTTGAATTGAATAATCTGCGGTTCCATAGCTAGCGAAGGTAATTTTGCTCCAAACTGAATTAGATGGGGCGTTTAATGTAAGTGAATCACTATTGAATAAGGTGATTAAATTATCACTAGAAGAGGCTAAAGAAAAAGATGAGGATGAAGATGAGTCAAAATTCTGTTGGATTTTAAAAGAAAATTCTTTACCTTGCTGATTATCAATTGAAGGTTCTTGAATTGGTGTCGATGCAGATACTGTATAATCTGCGCCGTTGTTAGTTTCTATTAAGTTGTCAAAATTATCAAAGGTAATGCCAATATCAACATTTCCAATACCATAATCTTTTTTTATTCCTTCATTGTCGTTTAATGGCTTATAAGGATATTTAAAGTTGCTACCAATACAAGATATTGCGGTTGAAACTACTGATTCTCCAATTCTTGGAGAGCTTTTGCTCCAAGTTGCATAACCATGTCCACGCTCATTGCCAACAACATTGTTAACGGCAGAACAATCAGAAACGCAAGAATTGTTAAGATTTGTCCAATTTCCAAGGTGGTCACAAATCATTGATGGACTGTCTGTTCCAAGTTGCAAATATCCTAAATCTCTATTACAAGCTCCGTATATTAAATGTTGATCATCTTCATCTTGAGAATTTGGAACATATAGATAATTTTTACTTCTAATTGCACTAGCTTCATCAAAACTTGCTCCACCTGATTTTGCCCAAAGCTCTTTTAAATAACTGTCTTTTGAAGTATTGAGTTGTTTATATTTTTGAGTTTCAAATTTAAAAGCATATGTTTTACCTTTTTCTAAGTTGTTTAATTTTGAATTGCCGTCAGCCAAATATAATGTGTAATTAGCTTGATCTAGAGTAAAAATAACTCTTATTTCAGTTTTATTAGAAAAATTTTCCGAAGAAGTAAAAGAAATTTTTCCGAGTGCAGAGATTTGAAGATTATCCGATATTCTAATAGTTAAAATATTTGTCTGAATATTGTTGTCATAAATAATTCCGTTGTCATCAAGATTAAATGCTCCTGCATCTGCCGGTAATTCAAAATTTAATGCTGGACATTTTATGCGTTCACACGGATTGGTTACCTCCTCCCAAACCCCCAATTGATTACATTTTCTTGAAGGTAAAATGCCATCATTATAAGAATTGCTAGATATTTTTTTAAAAATCGACATTATTTTATTTTTGATGTCTAAGTCTGACTGCGAAGAGGTGAGTGAACTTGTGTAATTTAGAAGTTGAGTAGTTCCATCTCTTGCATTCATCGGCAAATAAGTCGGAGTAGAATTTGGTTTTTTAAAACCAACATTGCACGAAGCAAATGTTCCATTCATTTTTGCGGTTCCATTAATTGTAATTGGATTCCAAGTTCCGTATCCATGAACATTACCTATTAAAGATTTAAAGATTTTTGGAGGGTCGTAACTATTGTTATATTCGCCCAAATCATTAGCTCCGTTTGGTGAAGTAGATAGAGCTGGACAGCTATATTGTTTACATCCATTGGTGAAATTATCCCAACCATTTGCAGTGCAGGTTGCCGTCGGAGATAGGTCTCCATTTTTTTGATAAAAACCATTACATGTTCCCTTAACGAAATTTCCAATAAAAGAAATATCAAATTCAGCATGAATACGTCTTGGGTCATTGTATCTTGAAATATGAGAAATGTCGGGTGAGTCTAGTTCAAGCAAATAAAAAGGATCAGATCTATTAAAATTTGGTGAGGAAATAAAAGAAATCGGCGGACAGCTTTGTAAAAATTTAGTATATTCAAAACATAGACCCAATTCTCTAGGTTTTGCCAATCTAATTCTTTGATTTTCTTGAAGTGGCATAATTTCAGCAACGGAAAAATTATGTAAAGTGCAATTTGGATGACCAAGGCATAAACCAGTAAAACTCGGGTCAGTTGGAATATTTTCTACAACATATTTTTTTAAAGCTGGGTCGTCAAGTTGATCAGTTCCGCTTACAATACAAGCTTCATTATACCAGCCATAGTAATTGCCAGCTGTTGGGGCATTGAATCCGTCTGTAATGCTTGTGTTGAGTTTTGAGTTGGCTGGAGTGTATCCTAAACCTTTAAGCTGATTGCATTTAGGAAGTAATGTTTCATTACAATATTTACTAATTTTTTTCATGCTTGCTATCGTAGTTTCTGATCTTGGATTTTTGTTTAATTCTGAAATAAGATCACGCTCATTTTCAATGCATTCAAAATTTAGAATGGTACATTCATGTCTTTCGATGCAGATTGGATAGCCTTGATTTGAAATGTTGCCTTCGCAATTTTTTAATTTAGATATTTCTGATAAGTCTTGCGATAATTTTGGAATATCTATTTTGTTGTTGGTTAAAGTTTGATAAAAGTCGCTGTAAAATCTTACTTGAAAACTGGTTTGGTCATATAGTGTTTGGCTTGGAACTATCGAAGGGTTCATGGAAGATATAATTGCGTGATTTGCTCTTTTTCTTGGAATACATCCAATAAGGCTTTCTATTGCTGATGGTCCAGAACCTTCTTTTTCATACAAGCATACATTTGGATTTTTTTCGATATCAAATGATTTTTTAAGAAAAATAGTTTTTTCTATTCCAGTATAATCAGTTAGTCCTGCATTTCTTAAATAAATTTTGTAATCCGCGCTTTTTTCGCTACCAGCTTCAATTTTAATTACTTTGTAATTTGTTACTGAAACTGGATCGTTTTGAAGAGGGAATGAGACGGATTTACTTCCCCAAATTACTTTAATTCCGGGGGTATAAAAATCTGTTTCATAAGACGGGTCACAGACAATAGTTCCTGCGCTTCCTCCAGTGGTGGCGCAGATATCCTCAATTAAAACATTTGGAATAAATAAGGAAGGAGCTGTTCTTCGGGTTTCTATATTGTTGTATATTGGTGATGGGTGTCTTAAAGAAAATTTAATGCAATCTGATGTTTCATATTTTATTTTTTTATTGAAGTTTAATCGATGAATTGACATATTTGGTCTAAGATCAGATCTGGATTTGGTTGATTCATTTGGCGAACCAAATTGATCAATATAATCTGCACCATCATCATTTAGATAAAAAAGATTTCCAGTCGTTCCATTCCTTGTAACCGACATATCCCAGCCACCATTTGAATTTGGTGGTTGTAAAATATATCTAATGACTCTTGAAGTTCTCCATACATTAATAGATATATCGTCTAAGTTAGTATCATAACCATTGATGCAAAGCCCAGTTGATTCATCGTAGGTTCCACTAACACATATTTTTTTTAATAAACTTTTTGTTTTTTGTGTTTGAACGCCGTCAACGGTTTCGGTAATATTTATATATTCACCAGTTGGAACCAAGAAAAATTCATCTCCATCAAAAAAATTATTTCCAAGATGCCTAGTTGTTACCCCCTTAAATTCAAGTACAGAACAAATATAATTGTTTGATGGATCAGGAATGTATGATCTAATTCTTGCATTTTCTAATGCATTTGTAGCTTCAGTAAGTTTTACTGCGCATTTTGGAAATATTTTTTCCATGCAATATCTTCTATTTCTTGCTTTACAATTTTCTTTAGTTTTTTTAGGATAATCCTCTTTAAAGTTTATTTCATTCGATGAGCAATTTTCTGTCATCGCTCCATCTTCTGCGGTTATAATTTGTAATTCTTTGCAAATATCAACGCCACAATTTTTAGTGCAAATCTCAAAAACCGATCCTAGCGCACTGCAATTGGCTCTGCATTTTCTTCTTCCGCATGATTCATTTGCTATCGCCCCAGTAGACATGAATCTGGCGCAAACTTCAAATTTATGAATTATTTTATTGTCTAATCCGTAATATGAGTGAACATCAGATTTGTAGTATAATGAATCTTCATTTGGTATTGCCCTGATATTGTTATTCATGCCACACATATATTCAGGAGAAATTGGGGCTTGACCTAAATTGGCACCATTGATGCCTGGTGAGGTTGGGGTCCAAATAGCTCCGATAAAGCTTTCAAAATTGCTATTTAAAGTATTTTTGGACATTTCAATATTATCATCCCTGTTTTCAATAGAAATGGATGAAATATCCGATTTTAAAGGGTGATAATCGGTATTGTCAAAAGCAATTAATTTTCGAACCCCATTAATTTCTCTAATTGCTAACGGATCAAGAGCTGGTTTAAAAAACCAGGAAGCGCTGGAATCTGGTTTTCCTATTGATGCATCAGTATTTAACTGTGCACATACTTCATATTTTTGGTTGATCGACCTATTGCAATTAATTCCTGTTTTATAGCAATAATCCTGATCTGGAAGACCACAATAGCAATTTCTTGTGGAGCTTTCGGTGCATGAGGTTGAGGTGGGTTCCAATCCATTGGAATTACAATCATTTGGCGCCTTTTTTGATTCCAAATAATCTTCGCAAGAAATTTTTGCAGAAACGTTGGTATATTTACAAGGAATAGTTATATCAAAAATAAAAGATTCAAAAAATTTTTCATGAGTTGGGGTGTGGGCTTCAATAATTTGCTGATTTTCAGTTGAACCACTTTCTGCAAGAATATTATCAATTATTTTTTGTAAATAAGGATATGGACCTGAAGTGCTTGAATTATAATATTGTGAACCCAAAACTTTAACTATAGTTTCGGTATCACTATAATCTGGCGATTGGCAAGGTTTGTTAGCTAAAGTATAATTAGTTTTGAAATTATTCCAACCAAGAGCATTGAGTTGATAATAACTAAAATTTAGATATCCAGAAGTAATACATCCTTTTTGATCTGATTTATTTTCATTTGCTACAATAGCATTATTGGATTGTTTTAACTCATTTGGTGACAAGAGATGACAAGAATATTTTGTACAATTTGCTGTGTTTGGATTGTAATTACAAAAACTGTTAATATATGAAGGGGAGGCGCAATTTAAATCAAGGCCAGCGTCAGATTCACTTGCGCATCTATTTACACATTTTTTTGAAGAATTTGACTCTCCAGATGCGCATATTGGAAGATCTTTGTAATCTATACAATCTTGTCGTCTTTTAAAATTTGAAGAAGTTTTATTAAAAGATTTATTTGGATGACCTTGTGAGTTTCTGGCTTGGGTGCATATTGGCATTACATAATTGTTAAATTCAAAAACACAATTATTTCCTGGTATTGGATCTGAAGTGGTGGAGCAAGATTTTAGGCAGTTAAATCCTTCCATAAAATGCGCTTGATCTTTAATAAAGTTTTGGGTGTTGTCATTGCAATCAGCCATACAATTAATTCCGGGGCGTCTAAAAGCTTGATTCTCAATATAGTTGCAAGGTGGTAATTTGCAGTTTAATCCAAGAACGGGGTTATCAACTTCGTGGCAATATGGTTTTGTGGTTGATAAACAATTAATACTATCAGTTTTTCCTGCGCAATCAATAGGACGAAGTTTTTTTGTGTTAGCATCTTCAAAAACATTTTGATAATTTAAGCAGGTAATGGTTGGAAATGGTGATGGACATGGAGGAGGAATAGCCACCATACAATCATAGCCAATCATGTTGATGGTTTGAGCATTAAAAATTCCACATTTTTCAAGAGGATGTTCAGTTGCAACGTTATTGTTGTATGAACCTTTAGGCGGGAGATAATTGGTGTAAAATTTTGATGGAACACCATCTTTGTTGTATTGAATATATTTTTCACCCCCCGAATCAGTTCCGGTGCTAACTGTTCCGAAAAAATCGATTGCAGTAGAATAAGAATTAGTTGGATTTAATAAGAAAATTAAGAAAAGAAGTATCGATAAGTATTTAGCTAAAGATGATAAGATTGTGAGGTTAAATTTATTTATTTTCATTAACTAATTTACAAAAAAAATCCCCCCTCTCTTCAAAATTTTTCCATTGATCAAAGGAAGCGCAGGCAGGAGAAAGTAAAATATTTTTATTTAATAAATCACTGGATTTACAATCTTTTAAAGCGATTTCAAAAGCATTTTTTAGATTATCGCAAATTTCAAAATTAACATTATTTTGACCTAGAAATTTAGCAAATTCATCTGATGATTCGCCAATTAAATAAGCCTTTACAACTTTTGAAAAATAAGGTTTTAAAATATTTATTCCACCTTCTTTTGCCTTACCACCAACAATCCAAAAAATATTATCAAAAGATTTTAGGGCGTTTTCGCTAGACTCTGCGTTAGTGGCTTTGCTATCATTTATAAAATTAATGTTACTCTGGCTTGAAACCAGTTGCATACGATGTTTAAGACCTGTAAATCCTTCGATTATTTTGATAATTTTTTCGATATTTTTTTGGTTTAAAATATTGTGGCGATGAAAATAACAACAGCTGATAGCCAAAGCGCAGGCAATATTTTGCATATTGTGTTCGCCCTTTAAAATTGGATTGAAAGTAAGTTCGATGTTATGAGAAAAAATATTTATGAAAATTTTTTTATCAATAATTGAAATTCCATCTGGTAAAATCTGCTGATTTGAAATAGGGATTAATTTTGGTTTAAAATTTTCTTGAGTTTGAAAATCTTTAAAAATTTTGTTAGTAATATGGTTGTCAAAACCAATAATTGCATAATCTGATGAGGTCTGATTTTGAAAAATTCGCTTTTTAGAGTTAATGTAATTTTCTAATGAACCATGGCGATCAATGTGATCGGGTGTAATGTTTAGAAGAGCGGAAATATTGAATGCAACATCATTCATTAAATCAAGCTGATAAGAGGAAGTTTCGAAAATATAATTAAAATTTTGTTGATTTTGAGGCAAGTCAAAACATGGTATTCCAATATTTCCGCCAATTTCAGACTGCAAATTTAGTTCTTTAAAAATAAAGCCAGTAAGGGCGGTGGTAGTTGATTTGCCATTAGTTCCAGTGATTCCGATAAAAAAATTATTGGCTTTATTGAGTTTATAAAAAATTTCTATATCGCAAGATAATTGACAATTATGTTGTTTAGTTATTTCTAAAATATGATGCGCTTTTGGATGATAAAGAGGTATTCCGGGAGCAAATGATATAATGGAATTTTTATTAAATAAAATTTGGTTAGGATTTTTAAGGTTTAAATTAGGATATTTTTGTGAGCAGTTTTTGATGGTCTCAAGATTATCGTCAGTTGCAACAATATCGTAATTATTGTTCTGCAAATATTTAGTCGTTGAAATGCCTGAAATGCCTAATCCGTAAACAATAAAATTATACATAGAAATGTAGTTATTTTTAATAATAATTATTTCACAATTTTAATATTTTTAATAATTAAAAACAAGGAAGTTTTTACTATTAAAAATTATTATTAAAATTGTCTAAAAAATTGTAAAATTTTGTTTTGATTTTTTTTATTTAATTTTTTAAAATGTTAAAAATTTTATTAAACTTTTTAAAAAAATCCTGCAATGAAATCGGTCGAAATTACTCCAAAATTAATTAAAGACCATAATCTTACTGATGAAGAATATGGTAAAATTATTGAAATTTTACAAAGAACCCCAACAATTACCGAGCTTGGAATTTTTTCTGCAATGTGGAGCGAGCATTGTTCTTATAAATCTACTAAAAAATGGTTAAAAACTATGCATACTTCCGCGCCTTGGGTAATTTGTGGGCCGGGTGAAAATGCGGGTGTAATCGATATTGGTGATGGGCAAGCGGTGATATTCAAAATGGAAAGCCATAATCATCCATCTTTTATAGAACCTTATCAGGGAGCTGCAACGGGAGTTGGCGGGATTTTGCGTGATGTCTTTACGATGGGAGCTCGTCCAATTGCTAATCTAAACGCATTAAGATTTGGTGAAATTTCTCATCCAAAAACCAAGCATTTAGTTAATGGGGTTGTTTCTGGAATAGGTGGTTATGGCAATTGTGTTGGGGTTCCAACTGTTGGCGGTGAAATAACTTTCGATAAAAGTTATAACGGAAATATTATTGTCAATGCTATGACGGTTGGATTGGCGGATAAGGATAAAATATTTTATTCTTCGGCAAGTAAAGTTGGGGCTAGCGTGGTTTATGTTGGCTCTAAAACTGGTCGCGATGGTATTAATGGTGCAGTGATGGCGTCGGATGAATTTAAGGAGGGTGATGAAGATAAAAGACCAACGGTTCAAGTTGGTGATCCATTTGCAGAAAAATTATTGCTTGAAGCTTGTCTGGAATTGATGCAATCAGATTGTATTTTGTCAATTCAAGATATGGGGGCTGCTGGACTTACTTCATCTTCATTTGAAATGTCTGGAAAAGGCGGAACTGGAATCGAGTTAAACCTTGAAAATGTTCCAATGCGCGAAAAAAATATGACTCCTTACGAAATTATGTTATCAGAGAGTCAAGAACGAATGTTGATGATTGTTAAGCCTGAAAAAACTGAATTTGCCAAGCAAATATTTGATAAATGGGGGCTTGATTTTGCTGTAATTGGAGTGGTTACCGATACTGGAAGAGTTGTTATTAAAATGGATGGAGAAATTTATGCAGATATACCGTCTTTACCTCTCTCGCAAAACTCTCCAGAATATGATAGACCATATATTTAAAAAATTTTTACAAAAATTTCTTATTCAATTTTTTGTAATTTTTTTTCTAGCTATTTCTCAAGCTAGGGCAGAGATTAAAGTCACTAATTGGTCGGAAATATCAAAAATCAATAATAATGGTCGGCAATCGGATTTTAAAATTATCATTCAAGTCACAAATATCCCTGAAAATTCTGGAATTTCTTCTTTTATTATCTCCAGCTCTAGTCCAAGAAATTTTGAAGTAGAGGAGGTCAAAATAAATGGCGTTAAGGCTAATTATAATATCAAAAATGGTCAATCCATAGAATTTATTTTTGATAAAATTTTAACTAATAATCAAACTGCAGAAATTCAATTTCGTGAAAAAGTAATTTATCAAAAAGTTAGTAAATATTTACGCCAAGAACAAGTTTATATCCCTAATTTTGCTAATGGCGCAAAGGCTAAAGTAATAATTGATATTGGGGATAATTTTGAATTAATATCATCGCATCCCAATTTAAAACAATATGATAATTACATAATTTATGATGGAATAATTAATCAAAATGGTTATTTAGAAATGTTGAAACTAACCAATTCTGGAGCGATTTGGGATGTTAAAATAAAGAGCAAAATTTCACTTGGTAACGCAAAGGGAATATTAGAAATTACCGTCCCGTATTTATTTCGAGGTGGCGCTCAAAAGGTTGAAAAACAATTTATTGGGGCAAGCGTTATTCCAAAATCACACATAACCACCAAAGATAATGATATTATGACTTTTGAAACCAGTCCTGAAATGAAGCAAATAGATATTTTTCATCAAGCCAATATTTATACTGGAAAAAAATATCGACTTGAAAATTTGCGTTCGGCGCAAAATTATTTAGAAATAAGCGAGTCTGAAAAAATTTTACTTAAACCTTTTTTAGAAAATGCCTTAAATAATCCTGAAAATAAAGACTTGCCAGATTATGTAAAAATTCTAAAATTCGTTCATCAATATATAAAATATGATTTGAATTATTATGCCAAATTATTAAATGTTGAGCAAATTATTCAAAGTAAGTCAGGGGTTTGTAGTGAATTTGCAACATTATTTAATGCAATGGCGAGGTTGGCAAAAATTCCATCTTCAATTGTCCACGGTTTTGCCTTGGGCGAATATGATAAATTTGAAAGCCATGCTTGGAATATGATTTACGTTAATAATAAATGGATTCATGTTGACCCAACATGGAATTTGAGCAAAGGAATTGTGTCTTCGTCGCATATTTATTTAAAAGATAATCGTAAAGAAGATATTTTAATAAAATATCGCGGTCAAAATTCAGAAATTAGTATTGATAAAGAATATACAATTAAGGAAATTAACAATTAAAATAAAATGATAAATTATTTTTTTAAATTACAAAATTTTGACAAATTTTTTGATATTTTTACTAAAATTTTACCGCCAATAATTATTTTTTTAATTTTAATTGCTGGTTATAAAATTTATTATTCTCCCGATGATTATCAACAATCAAATGCTGTTAAAATCATGTATATTCATGTGCCGTCAGCTTGGATGTCATTGTTGGTTTATAGTTTAATGGCAATTTTTAATGTAAGTGGATTTGTTTGGAAAAATCGTTTTTATTATTTAATTGCTCGATCAATCGCCGAGATTGGCGCAGTTTTTACTTTAATAACTCTGATTACTGGAGCCATTTGGGGAAAACCAATTTGGGGAACTTGGTGGGCATTTGATGCAAGGCTTACTTCGGTATTATTATTATTCTTTTTATATTTAGCTTATATTATTCTTTACGATAATATTGCTGATAAAATTAAGGCTGAAAAAATATCAGCAATCATCGCCATTGTTGGCTTTGTCAATATTCCTTTAATTAAATTTTCGGTTGAATATTGGAATTCTTTGCATCAAAAAGCGAGTATTTTAAGAAGCGCTGGAGTAGCGATTCACCCTGCTTTTTTAGCGCCATTATTATTAACTTTTGCGATTTATTTGCTTATTTTTATTTTATTTTCATTAATTAAAATTAAGACAATTCTTAATATTTATAAAATTAATTCTTTAACCATTAATAAATTTTTATAATGACATATATTGTTACTGATAATTGCGTTCGATGCAAATATACCGATTGCGTGAGTGTTTGCCCAGTTGATTGTTTTTACGAAGGTGAAAATATGTTGGTAATTGACCCAGATCAATGTATTGATTGCGGTGTTTGTGTTCCAGAATGTCCAGCTGAAGCGATTTCTCCTGAGTCTCCAGATTTAGTTAAATGGGTTGAGATTAATCGTGAATATGCAAAAAAATGGCCAAATATTGTTAAGAAAAAAGATGCCCTGCCTGAAGCTAAAGAAATGGATGGAATGAAAAATAAATTTGATAAGTTTTTTGATCCAAGACCAGCCAAAATTCAAAAATAATTTAAAATGCAAAAATATTCAATTAATCGACAAAATTTTCAAAAATTAAGAAAGCCAGATGCTGTTATTTTTGATTGGGATAATACTTTAGTAGATACTTGGCCACTGATTCATCAGTCTATTAACAAGACCATGGAGGCAATGGATAAGCCAGTTTGGAGTTTTCAAAAAGTTAAAGATACTGTGCATAAATCGATGAGGGAATCTTTTCCTGAAATTTTTGGCAATAGCTGGCAAGAAGCAGGAGATATCTATAAAAAATCTTATCAAGAAATTCATCTTGATAAGATTTGCTTATTACCAAATTCTTTAAATTTGTTAGATTTTTTATTGCAAAAAAATATCAAAGTTTTTTTAGTAAGTAACAAAATTGGTTCGACCTTGCGAAAAGAGGTAAAAAAATTAAATCTTGAAAAATATTTTTTTTCAATAGTTGGTGCGCATGATGCAGATTTTGATAAACCCAAAGCC
>Ga0172372_10009772_pt1 | contig 12428 bp, 17 predicted proteins | sample LakKiv5m_2_FD_114544 | JGI IMG/M metagenome (GOLD analysis project Ga0172372, IMG submission 114544) | Freshwater microbial communities from Kabuno Bay, South-Kivu, Congo - kab_092012_9.5m | ecosystem: Environmental > Aquatic > Freshwater > Lake | place: Democratic Republic of the Congo...
AATCGGTGGACGCATCACGGCGGAACGGCGACGCCCGCCCGCGGAAGGTCGACGGCGCCCGGATTCTAGACGGCGCTTCGGCGCTGCAGATCCCACGCTCATCCTTCGGTCCGTGAACAGTCAACCCGGGCAAGGGTACCGGAGACACGATGGCCGCCGCCTACCGTCTGAACAATTTGGCGTCTTCGGCTCGCCCCAATCTCCAGGCTGCGCCGGTCCTCGATGGGACGGATGGAACGGAATGAGATCGATAGGCATCGGGACTTGAACCGGCGAAACTCCGCCCGGCGAGTCCCGCGCTCGAGACCTGGTCAGTTGGGCCCCCCGATGAAAGTTGTTAGATGCGCAATTGCGCACGTATGGTGTGTTCATGGCAGACCTCGTTCGGTCTGGCCCTCCGCAACCACACCTACCGCCGGCTGTTCATCGCCCAGGTCACCGCCCTGCTGGGGACGGGACTCCTGACGGTGGCTCTGAGCCTGCTGGCCTTCGACATCTCTCCAGGTTCGGCGGGAGCTGTCGTAGCGACCGCGCTGACCATCAAGATGGTGGCGTACGTAGTTCTGGCTCCGCTCGTCACCGCCGTGACGTCTCGCCTCTCCCCGAGGACCGTGCTGGTCGCTGCAGATCTCATCCGGATCGCGGTGGCCTTCTCGCTGCCGTGGGTGTCGGAAACGTGGCACATCTACACCCTGGTTCTCGTTCTCCAAGCCGCTTCGGCGACGTTCACTCCGACCTTCCAAGCCGTCATTCCGACCATTCTGACCGACGAGCGCGAGTACAACAGGGCTCTCTCGCTCTCTCGCCTCGCGTACGACCTTGAGGCTGTCGCCAGCCCCGTGGCCGCGGCAGGTCTGCTCCTGGTACTCAGCTACCACGGGCTGTTCGTCGGTACGGCCATCGGCTTCGGGCTATCGGCAGCTCTCGTGCTCAGCGCCAATCTTCGGGTCCGGGGTGTCCTACCTACCACCTCGTTCGTCGCTCGTGCGACCGCTGGCATACGCATGTTCGGAACCCGACGCCCTCTCCAGGTCCTGCTGCTCCTCGAGGTCGCTGCCGCCTGCGCGATGGCGACCGTCTTGGTGAACACGGTGGTCGTGGTCCGCCAGGTCCTGTCGCTCGGCGCGTCGGAACTGGCACTGACACTGGGCGCCTTCGGTGCGGGATCGATGGTCGTCGCCCTGGCTCTGCCGCGCCTGCTCGACCGGGTGCCAAACCTCGTTGTGATGATCGGCGGCGGGATCGCCTCCGCAGCTGCTCTCGTCATGGCTGCGACTGTCGCGGACGGTCCGTGGTGGGCAGTGCTCGGGTTCTGGACCATCCTGGGGTCAGCCACCTCGTTCGTCCTCACGCCCGCCGGTGGTGTGATCAACAGTGCCGTGGCCGAGGGCGAGCGACCCGCGGCCTATGCCGCGCTCTTCTCCCTCTCCCACGCTTGCTACCTGCTGGCCTACCCGATCGCCGGATGGGTCGGCAATCGATTCGACATCGGGATCAGCATGGTCGTCCTCGGCGCCATCGCCACCCTGGCGACAGGCCTTGCGCTCATCCTCGTCCGCGCTGCCCGGGATGCCGGCGTCGATGCGTCACACTGATCTCATGGACGACCTTGCGCTCGATACCGACGCGAGTCTTGACCACAGTGTCGTCCCCGATGCAACGCGACTGCGGCACGGTTCTCAGATCTTCGCGATGCTCGCTGAACCCACACGCCTCGAACTTCTCTGGCATTTGACGAACGGGACTGCGACGGTCGGGGAGCTTGCCGATCAGGTCACGGCTTCGCGTACTGCTGTCAGTCAGCACCTCGCCAAGCTGCGCCTGGCCGGCCTCGTCGACGTGACCCGCGAGGGCCGCCACCAGCACTACACGCTCCGCGGAGGCCACCTGGCCCGCCTCGTGCGCGAGGGACTCAATCACGCAGACCACATCGCCACAGGCGAAGGCCCGCACTCCTAAGACGCTGCCGGCACCCGCGAGAGACCATCGCCGCCCCGCCTCGACCCCAACCCTCGGTACCTGCGCCCGAAGAGGGCTACACGCACTGTGCAGGTCCTCCTCGGATCAAGGTTCCGCCGCGGGACCCGTGCTGGCCTCTTCGACGGTTCCCAGCCAGGACCTGGTCTCAAGTGACCGAATCTTCGAACCCAGCTAGATGTTGCTGGCCATAACGTTGTGGTCACGTAGGAAGGTCGCGGCAGGAGGCTCCGCCTCTGCGCGCGTCATCTCGGATTGGCTACAGGTACCTGCAGACCTCGTCGGCGTTGCAGGTCTCGGGTTCGGGTTCTGCGGCTGCGTCGCGGAGGGCGGCAACGTTGTCGCGGAGGGAGACGAGATCCGAGATCTGGCGCTCAATGTCCTTCAGACGAACGTCTAGGAGGTCCCGGACGTGGCCGCAGGGAATCTCGCCTCCATCGCGGATGTCGAGGATCTGTTTGATCTGCGCGAGGGTAAGTCCGGCAGCCTGGCCGCGGTGGATGAAGTCGATCCGAGTCGCTGCTTCCGGATCGTAGTCGCGGTATCCCGACGCGGTGCGCTCGGCCGCGGGAAGCAGGCCCTGCTCCTCGTAGAACCGCAGGGTCTTGGCGGTGGTGCCGGCCGCCTCGGCGAGTTCGCCGATCCTCATCTGGGTCTCCGATGTGTCACAGGTCGCACTTGACCTTCCCCCGTACTGGAAGGTCCATTGTGGCTGCATCAAGAGCAATTCTCAAGACTCAGGGGAGGAATCGGGATGCAGTCCAGGTACGACCTTGCGATCATCGGATCGGGTGGCGCCGCGTTCGCCGCCGCCATCCGCGCGACCACGCTCGGCAAGTCGGTGGTGATGATCGAGCGCGGCACTTTCGGCGGCACGTGCGTGAACACCGGCTGCGTGCCGTCGAAGGCGCTCATCGCCGCCGCTGAGGCCCGCCAGACCGCTGCCGAGGCGGGCAACCGTTTCCCGGGGATCGCCACCACAGCGGACGACGTGGACATGCCCGCGCTGATCAGCAGCAAGCAGGACCTCGTCGAGGAACTTCGGGGTGAGAAGTACGTCGACGTCGCCGACGCCTACGGCTGGCAGATCCGCCACGGCGACGCTGCGTTCGCCGGCACGCCAGAAGCGCCCGTTCTTGAGGTCACCGCGACTGACGGTGCGGTCGAGACGATCGACGCTGATCACTACCTGGTCGCCACCGGCGCCAGCGCATGGGCCCCACCGATCGACGGTCTTGAGGAGGCCGGCTACCTGACCTCGACCACGGCGATGGAGTTGACCAAGGTTCCCGACTCGCTGCTGGTGCTCGGCGGCGGCTACGTCGCCTTGGAGCAGGCCCAACTGTTCGCCCGGCTCGGGTCGAAGGTCACCCTGCTGGTTCGTTCCCGGCTGGCGTCGAAGGAGGAGCCGGAGGTATCCAAGGCGCTGCAGGAGGTCTTCGCCGACGAGGGCATCCGCGTGGTCCGCCGTGCGGTCCCGACCCACGTTGCCCGTGACGACGTCAGGGGCCAGGTTGTTGTCACCGCTGACATCTCCGGCGGCGAGCAGGAATTCCACGCCGAACAGGTCCTCGTCGCCCTCGGCCGCCGACCGGTCACCGATGGGCTGAACCTCGATGCGGTGGAGGTGAAGACCGGCGACACGGGCGAGATCGTGGTCACCGACCAACTGCAGTCCTCCAACCCCCGGATCTGGGCAGCCGGCGACGTGACCGGGCACCCCGAGTTCGTCTACGTCGCCGCCCACCACGGCAACATGGTCGCTGAGAACACGTTCGCTGGCGCTGAGCGGTCGGTGGACCACAGCCGGCTGCCGCGGGTGACCTTCACCAGTCCGGCGATCGGCGCGGTCGGGATGACCGAGGCCCAGGTGCTCGCTGCCGGGATCCGCTGCGACTGCCGCGTCCTGCCGCTGGACTACGTGCCCCGGGCGCTGGTCAACCGCGACACCCGCGGCTTCATCAAGATCGTCGCCAACGCTGAGACCGGCGAGATCCTCGGCCTCACCGCCGTCGCCAAAGACGCCGGCGAGCTCGCCGCCGCCGGTGTCCACATCCTCGGCAAGACCGTCACCGAGGTCGCCGACGCATGGGCGCCCTACCTGACCATGACCGAAGGCATCCGGATCGCCGCCAAGGCCTTCACCACCGACATCTCCAAGCTGTCCTGCTGCGCGTGACCCGCAGCCGACAGCCTCCACCCGACTCATGAAGAAGGTACCGCCATGTCGGAGCTCACGACGCAACTGCCCGAACGACTCAACAACACCGAAGAGACCGGCCTTGACGCCGTCCTATTGATCCCGCTGCTGCGGCTGATCGTCGAGGGCGGCCCGGTCACCGTCGAGCAGTTCGCCGCGGCCGCCGGCCGTCCGGTCGACGACGTACGCACGGGTCTGGCCGCGGTGCCGGACACCGAGTACGACGACCAGGGCCGCATCATCGGCCAGGGCCTCACCCTGCGCCCCACCCCTCACCGGTTCACCGTGGCCGGTGAGGAGCTCTACACCTGGTGCGCCCTGGACACCCTGATCTTTCCGACCCTGCTCGAGCGCGCGGCGAGCGTGGAGTCGGTCTCCCCGACCAGCGGCGAGCCGATCCGGGTCACCATCGACCCCGTCGCCGGCGTCACCAGCGTCGAACCCGCCACCGCGGTGGTGTCGCTGGTCAACCCCGACCAGATCACCTCGATCCGGTCCTCCTTCTGCAACCAGGTCCACTACTTCACCTCCGATGAGGACGCCGCGGGCTGGCTGGCCGAGCACCCCCGCGCCGAGGTCGTGCCCGTGGCCGTTGCCTATCGGATCGGTGCGGCCGCTACGGTGTGGCTCATCGCCACGCGCCTATGACGCACACCCCCTTCGCCTTGGTCTGAGTGTCAAATGACGTTACACTCAGGAGTGCAAAGGCTTTGACTTCTCGTCTGAGTGAGTCGGGCTGGCCCTCGGTGTAGCTACGGCAGCCGGGGGTTTGCGCTTTTCTAGGGCATCTGGATGACGTGGGTCATGGCCTGAATCTCGTCAAACAGGTCCGTGGCGCCATGGACTGTCTTCTGCCGGTAGGCGCTGCAGACCAGGTCGGGCAGCCACAGCAGGTGCTCCGAGCCCGGGGAGGCCATGACCATCGCCATCGACTGTGCGATCGCGCCGGCCGCGATGAGCTTCTTTCGAGTGGCGCGATCAGCGTTGTTCTTGCGGCCTTCACGTTGCTCTTCAAGCACGGCCAGATTGACCGGAGGGTGGGTCTTGAACGTTGCGTGATGGACGGCCGCCAGAAGGCGACCCAGAGCCGCTTCGCGCGCGTGCATGCCATCCTTGTCGCCAGCCGCGACGGAGGCCTTCTCGACGATGACGCACGTCTCTTCAGGTACCTGGAAGGTCTTCAGGAGTTGTCGCACTTGGTCGCGGCCACTGCTGTCGCGCAGGTGGTCGGTCGTGTGCCACCAGCCGCCAGGGACGTGATGATCCAGCTCGGCGCGTAGTTCGTCGCGATCTTGTTCCAGGACCACAACGGCCGCGATCACGTAGAACTTGGGACGCCCGTCGTTCTCCACGTGATAGGTCTCGTCGAGGTACGCGACCGGACCATTCCCGACCTTGGCGTAGTGCGTCTGCAGGACAGTCCGCTGCCCGGGCCCCGCAGGTGTCACGGGGCGATGTCCTCGTCGGCGGCGTGCTCGAGCGCTGCGCGTGCGCGTGGTGCGTCATGGAGATCCCCGACGCGCCGCTCCTGGAGTTCGATCTGGCGGCGGTAGTAGTCCTGCGCCCCTTGTTTGGTGATGCCCAGGGCGTTGCCGATCTGCTCCCAGGTGGCGCCGTCCTCGCGAGCGGCCTGCATCACGTACCACCGGCGACCGACCAAGAGGTCAACGGCCGCCGCGTTGGCTGCAAGCGCCTCGATCGCACTGACCGGCAACAGGTCGTCCAGAGCGGGTCGCAGCACCGCGTCGTCACCCCCGCGCTCGAGGGCGCGGGTGAGCACCTGGATCTCTTCAAAGGTCCTCCAGGACGCGAGGTGGTCCATGAGATCCGGACCAAGCGGCGCCTTGGGCTCATCCATTCGTCAAGTCAACTTGACGAGACGAGATGTGTCAAGTCAACTTGACGGCGCAGTTGACTACGACTCGATTTACTCGTGTTGGTGCCACTCGCAACACCCCTGAGGCACACAATGGTCGAGGCGGACCGCGAAGTCGAACAGGCCTGGGCCGACATCGACGCGAACACCCCATCCGCACGGGTCAGTCGATGCCAGCTCGAGCATGGCGTCGACGAGCTGGCGGCGCCGCTCGTCTTCACGGGTCATGCGTTGAGCGATGTTCATGGCACCCGAGAAGACGCCACTTCTCGCTACTCCGAAGTAGCGCCGATAATGGATCTTATGTCAGGTCGTGGCGGTGGAACCGTCTCCAGCAACGGTCTCGTGAACCTCGTCGTCTGCCTTCGCTCTCGCATCCAGCGCCTCGTAAACGCGGCCGTCCAAGAGCCACCCTCCCCAGTCGATTCCGCCCCTAGCTGCCTTGCTGGGTGGCTCAACGATCAGCGTCGAATCCTTGAATCGAAACGCGGAGAAACCGATGTTGAGCTTCATCACGTCGTAGCTGGTGAGGGCGTTGTCGCGAACCCACAGCGTCATTCGAACTCCCCCTAGGCCCAGTTCCGGGTCCTGGAGAGAGTCGGGCGTGAGCTGATGCATTGCCACGACGTGAGTCCAGGTGAAAATCTCCGTCGCACCCGGTTCGATGACCAATACGTTCCCCTGGGAGATCGACGCTTCACCTGCGCCGACCTCGACGATGCTCACTTTGGCGAGCTGGTTGGAGTAGTTGCGTAGGTGGACGGTCACCCCGCGTCGAAACAGAAGATCGTCTCTGGGTCTCGTGACTGTGAGTTCCCGATCGATCGTTGCCCACCGCTTTCCCCCGTCGGGCGACATTGAAGTTCCATGATCGCCGTGAATTCCAGGAGTGGCCCAGACGCGCAGCGATGGCATGGCGGCGTCGTAGCGAGCCTCTTCAAGACGTCGACGAGAGCGGCGCACCTCCTCGCGCTCGAGGTCCGCCATCGCCTGCGCTGTCGTGGTCTGTGTCTTCGCCTCCGTCAGCGCGTCCTGCGCGAGCGTCACCTGCTCGGCCGCCGATGCTGCCTGACGCCCGGTCCAGATCGCGGCCTGCCTGGCGTACCAACCGGCTCCTCCGGCGGCCAGCACCGTTGCGATGCTCGTGCCGGCCACGATCCAGTCAGGTACGGATGGTCCAGGGATCTCGTACTGCTGGGGTGGGAACAGCGCGCGGAGCAGCTCGAGCAATGGCGATGGGAGCGGGGGTTGCACGATGAGCCTCACGCGGGCCAGGGGTAGAGCGAGCCGGGCTGGTGGAACCCGCTTGGCTTGCCGTTCTCGTCGTACAGGAGCTCGGAGCCTTCGTGGGAGCCGGCGGCGTGCGCGATCGCGGCGAGCACGAGGGCCTGGTGCGGCCGGTCCAGTCCGGGGATCTCCTCGGCCAGGTCGACCGGGGGGCCGCCGAGCACTGAGGCTGCGATGCGGACGAGCCGCTGCTCTCCCCCGGACCATGCGCCGGTCTCGGCCAGGAGTGTGTCGACGTCGACGGCGACCATGCGCGGTCGGTCGTCCCCGATCGACTCGAGCTCGGTGAGCCAGGGCGCTCGCTCGTAGATCGCTTTGCCGTCGCGGATCAGGAGTTCGACTCCCGCCTCGGTGGGATAGATGCCGTTGGCCCAAGCCTTGACGGCTTCGTTGATCCCGGTCATGGGGTGCTCCTTCGTGTTGGTAGCCAGTATTCCGCCTGTGGGTGACATATCGGCCAGATCGGCGGCGACGCTGTGGGCCGTTGCGAGGGCCTGCGCCGGCGGGGGTTGGAGTGGGATAGTCGGGCATGGAGATCGAGGTCGACACCTTCGTCTTCGACGAGTCCTCCGGTCGCCTGCAGCTGACCGATGACTTCGCCACGCTCCCTCTGGTCACGGCGTCACCGGACGCCGTGGCTTCCGCGCGCGTCGGGGCCGGTTGGACCTACCTGACGACCGCGCGCGACGACGAACGTCAGGTTGTGTGGAACATCTGGAGTCGCCCTCGCCCTACCGGGCCGTAAGGCTTGGGGAGGACGCGGTGCCCCCCAAGTGGTCTACAGGCTGACGCCGATGGCGTCGGCCAGGATCACCGGCTTGTAGCGGTTCTGAGCGCTCTCGCGGTCCTCCCAGGTCTCGGTGACGATCGAGCCAGCGACGACGACCTTCTCGCCCTTCTCGAGGCCGGCGGCGGCTTCGCCGAGGCTGCGGAACGCCTTGACGGTGTACCGGGTGGTGTCGGTGTTGCCCCACTCCCCCGCGTCGTCTCGGACGCGCCGGTTCGTGAGGACGACGAACTCGGTCAGCGCCTCCAGGGTGGTCGGGTCCTGGGCGAGTCGGCCCTCGATGGTGATGGTGCTGGTGAACATGGCTTCTCCTAGGTGTTCTGCCACTCGTCGAGGTCCTCGACGAGGTAGCGGGTGATGGTCTTGGTGATGGGGACGTAGTTGGGGCCGGTGCCCTGCTGGTGGTGCTCGGCCAGCGCTTCGGTCGTGATGCCGAGGTGCGCAGCTGCGGCCTCAGGGGTGAGTAGTTCGCGTGGCTTCACAGGTCCTCCTGCAGCAGTCGTCTTGCGTCGGTGATCTTCTGGGCGGCGACGTCGAGCGCGTCGACCGCGAGGTCGCGGTGCCCGACTTGCGCGGCGAAGCCTGCGTTTCCGATCTCGGATCGGACGTCGTTCATCAGGTCCTCGATCACGTTCGCGTCGGTGGTTTGAGTGGTCACGGCGGGTGCTCCTTCTGGGGTGTCCGGATGCCGGGCGGCGGGCTTGCTGCCTGCCGCTTAGGCCGATCTCGGCACCGCCGTTAGAGGCTCCGGGTCAAGGTCGTGTGCCCGCGGGCGCGGAGAAGGTGTGAGGAAATCAGCGAGCTTGCGAGCGCCGATCGCCTTGTTCGGGATCGGGGGCCGCAGAGCGGCCTTGACGTGGAGAGAGGCGGTGCTAGGCCAGGACACCCCTGCGGGGTGAGGGCAGAGTCCGGCCGGCAGGCCGGTCCGTTCACGCCCGTAAGGGCGTGACGCTCCCCCACCGGGCCTCCGTGCCCGGTGGCAGCTGCGCCGCCCTCCGTGGCGGCGCGTGCGCGCTGTGAGGTCACGTCACGCTCATTCCCCCGTCTCACGCTGGAGGATGAGCCAACAGCCTCGGGCGACCTATGCGTAGCGGATCGGATGGATTGGCGCCGGTTCGGCCGGAGACTTGTCATGCGGGTGACAAGATTCCCCGGCCGAGCCGGCTGCCGAGGGCTCACTGCGTGAGTGCGAACCACTGGGCTGGGCTGAGGCCGGCGTCGATCGCGGTGAGCGCGACCTTTGCGAGGCTCTGCTCGGGGTCGTGCTTGAGCGCAATGTCGGCGAGTTCGCGGCCGCGGGCACCGTCGCCGCTGAGGTAGGTCGCGATGGCGGCCATGGCGTAGAGGCCGGCGACGTCGCGACGGTGGGAGGGAAGCGCGACGGCGGTCCAGGTGGCCGCGTGGTGGGCCGCCGTCGCGGGGGTGGCTTCTCCCCAGAGGTAGTCCCGCACTGCGGTGTCGCGGGCCGCGCGGGTCAGGGCGATGCGCGCGGCGTCGCTGAGGTCGTGGGTCCCGGCCAGGACAGCCAGGCACAGGTCCATGTCGATATGCCCGTCGGTGACGAATGCCTGGGCGTAGGTGGGCGTGAGGCTGGCGGCCAGGGCCTCGCGGGAGGTCTCGACGTTCTGCCCGGCGGCGACGGCCGCGACGGTCGCGGTGCTGTGCGCCGGGTCCTCGTACGGCCACACGTCGCCGCTGCCCCATTCGGTGAACACGCCGCGGCGTGCGACCCCGGCGACGATCACGGGCGCGCTGATCGCGTCCAGGACTGCGGCCAGGTCGTTCATGCCCTGCTCGAGGTCGTCGGCGAGCACGATCACCATGACCACTCCCCCGCCCACGACGTGGCGCGCGACGTGGCCTGCGATCAACTCGGCAATCTCGGTGCGCTGCTCCGGCTCGGGCCGGTCGGTCCGCAGGCGAAAGCCGATGCGGCGACCGCCTGCCAGGGTGGTCAGGACGGCGACCGACTCGGTCGGGACGAAACCGAACAGCGCGGGAAGTGCTTCGACCAACCCTCCGGGCGTGCTGGTGGTGTGAACGGCGTTCATCGCTTCGCTCCGTCCGTGGCGAGGGTGACCATGTGTTCGAGGGCGAAGACGGCGTCCCAGCGCTCGGTGTCGCTGAGGTGCCAGGGCAGGTCGTCGGTCGCGATCCGCAGTTGCCGCAGGGCGGGCTCGCGCTCGTGGCCTGCTGAGGTGGCTGTCGCGTAGGCGGCGTGGGCTCGGGTGGAGATCTCGTCGGCGGTCATGGGGTGCTCCTTCGCGTGGGTCCGTGTGCCGGGCGGCGGGCTTGCTGCCTGCCGCTTAGGCCGATCTCGGCACCGCCGTCAGAGGCTCCGGGTCAAGGACGCGTGCCAGCGGAGCGAAGAAGTTGCGAGGAAATCAGCGAGCTCGCGAGCGCCGAGTCACTTGTTCGGCGCAGCTGGCCGTAGAGCGGCCTTGACGTGGAGAGAGGCGGTGCTAGGCCAGGACCCCCGCCAGGGGATCAGAGAGTCCGGCCGGAGGCCGGCCCACTCCCCCGCTCGCGCTCGCGAGCGGCGAGCGTGCTCGGGCACGCAAAAGGCCCCCGACCTGGTGTCTTGAGTTCTAGCGGTCGTCGCAACACCCGACGTTCGGGGATGCGATGGACTTCGAGATCCGGCCGCTACGCGCGCCGCAGGGTAGGAAGAAGCTCGAGCGAGAGCGCGAGGCATACTTCCTGCTCATGGCGCAGGGCGTGAGCAGTCGCGAGGCGTGCAGGATCGTCGGGATCAACCGACGCACCGGGAAGCGGTGGCGCAATGGTTCGCCAGCAGGGAAACGGCCCGCGCGACCCCCACATTGGGTGGGGGTCGCGCGGGCCTTCTCGCCGTCGTCGGGCAGGTTCTTGTCGCTGTCGGACCGGCTCGTGATCGCGGACCTGCTGCGCGAGGGGAGATCGTTGCGGTCGATCGCCGCCGAGCTCGGCCGGGCGGTGTCCACGATCAGTCGCGAGGTCGCGCGCAACCGGCACCCGACGAACGGGCAGTACCGTCCTCATGCTGCTCAGCTGCGCGCGGAGGGCCGCCGGCCGCGCCCCAAGCCGGCGAAGATCGCCTCGCACCCGCCCCTACGAGACTTCGTCCAGGAGCATCTGGACCTGCGGTGGAGTCCGGAACAGATCGCCGTCATGCTCCGGTCCTGCTTCCCCGGCCGGGCGGAGATGAACGTGAGCACCGAGACGATCTACCAGGCGATCTACGTCCAGGCGCGCGGCGGGCTGCGGCGCGAGCTCGTGACCGCGCTGCGCACCGGGCGCGCTCGTCGCAAACCCCGCCGCATGGCCCAGCAGCGTCAGCCGCGCTACTCCCACCCGATGGTCATGATCTCCGAGCGTCCGCTCGAGGTCGCCGACCGGTCCGTTGCCGGGCACTGGGAGGGTGACCTCATCATCGGCAAGGACCAGCAGTCCGCGATCGGGACCCTCGTCGAGCGCACGTCCCGGTTCCTCATGCTCGTGCACCTGCCCGGGGACCGGTCCGCCGCCACCTTCCGCGACGCGCTCGTGCAGACGATGACGACGCTGCCGGTCGAGCTGCGCCGGTCCATCACCTGGGACCAAGGCTCGGAGATGGGCCGCCACCACGAGTTCACCCTCGCCACCGACATCCCGGTCTACTTCTGCGACCCCGCCTCACCCTGGCAACGCGGCTCGAACGAGAACACCAACGGCCTCCTGCGCCAGTACTTCCCCAAGGGCACCGACCTTCGGCGCTACGACCGCGCACACCTCGACGCCGTCGCCCACCAGCTCAACACCCGACCCCGCAAGACACTGAGCTGGCAGACGCCCGCCCAGCGCCTGCACGAGCTCCTCGGCGTCAAATGATCGACACGCATCGGTTATTATTGGTGCGTGTCGATCATAGAGTCTGAGAAGTCTGTAGCCACCACGCGAGATCTCGAACCGGCCGTCGCGCTGTTCCGCTCGCTCAGCGACCCCGCGCGGCTGGCGATCGTGCGCCGACTCGCCTCGGGTGAGGCGCGGGTAGCGGAGCTGACGCGCGACCTCGGTCTGGCGCAGTCGACGGTGTCTTCGCACGTGGCCTGCCTCAAGGACTGTGGGCTGGTCGCTGGGCGCATGGAGGGGCGGAGGGTCTTTTACTCCCTGGCGCGCCCTGAGCTGCTGGACCTGCTCAGTGCCGCGGAGACGCTGCTGGCCGCCACCGGTAGCGCCGTCGCCCTGTGTCCGACCTACGGCGTAGACGGGCAGGACTCGGCATGCTGAGCACGATCGCGGCCGCGGCCGGGCTGTTCGTCGCGACCAACATCGACGACATC
>Ga0172372_10009773_pt1 | contig 12427 bp, 10 predicted proteins | sample LakKiv5m_2_FD_114544 | JGI IMG/M metagenome (GOLD analysis project Ga0172372, IMG submission 114544) | Freshwater microbial communities from Kabuno Bay, South-Kivu, Congo - kab_092012_9.5m | ecosystem: Environmental > Aquatic > Freshwater > Lake | place: Democratic Republic of the Congo...
TGAGTGCCGCCGCTATGGCCGCATCTACGTTGGCCTGCATGGTGGGGATGCGCCCCGCCAAAGAATCCCAGGCAGCAGTGCCCGGAGCCACCCAACACGTGTGTCCGTGCTGGCGCAGGCGTGCTACCCGCGCATCAAAGGGATGATCGGCGTCGTAGCCCCACTCAATCAGCGTCATGGAGCGCGGGATGCGGGAGATTGCTTCGGGATGTGCTGCTAGCACGTCGGCCCACATGAGCAGGTGTTTGTCTGCCAACGCCGGGATCTGGTGGACGCGCGCTATCCAATCCACGTAGTCGGCGAGGCGCTCAGACGGCAAGGGCACACAAAAGGCGCCGTTGTCGACATGGGCCCACGGCACGGCTGCCCCGGGCACGTCGAAAATGGCGTCCCAGACGGCCGGATTGAGGTCGATGGGCTCGTCGAGGCCGATGTGCAGTGTATCACTCGCGAAGGTCGTTGCCACGTTGCTGAGCAGTTCACTGATGAGCGCAAACGCAGCTGGATGGCGTGGTTCGAGGCAGGCCGCTGGCTCACTGTCGCCGTTGGGAGCTCGATACCCGCCGGGCAAGGCGGCAAGATGTGCGTAGTGGGGATGTGCGAGCCAGCGTTCCATGTGGCCGAGCGCGTTTTGTTGCGCGATGATATCGATGTGGTGCAGTGCGGCAACCCGGATGAGTTGCGCAATGTCGGCGGCTGTGTATGGTGACGCCGCCTGCCAGACCGGCGTGTGGCCGGGGTGCGCGAAGGTGTGTTCGAGGTAGAGGATGAGGCGGTTGTAGCGCAGGCGCCCCAAGTGTGCGATGATGCCCGACATGCTGGCCATGCTAGGCACTTTATCGCGGGAGACGTCGAGCATGACCGCACGGATGAGTATCGCCGGTCCGTCAACGATGGTCAGATCGGGAATCCCGTCTGGGTACTGCTGCTGGAGTTGTGTCAGTGTTTGGGCGGCGTAATAGGCTCCGGCAGCATCACTCGATTGCACGGCTACCTGCCCAGCAACGCTGTGCAGGCGGTACCCTTGATGCGTAGGCATGGTTGGCTCGGGTGTTGTGTCGCGCCGTGAATCCCAAGAGGGCGGCGGGAAGAGTGGTGGCTGGGATGACATCATGGCATACCATCCAGTTCTGAGGTGCAGATCACCCACGCGGTGATGCGGGGTGGTGCTGGTGAAATCGCAAGGGGTGCGTTGGTATATCCGAAGTATCGTAGGTGTGCTAGGTCACCAATGGGCACGATGCGGCATCACGGCACCACACGACACGATGGACAGCAAAAAATGCCGCTCGTCAGGCATGGATACAAGGGGAACGGTTGGGTGCCGGTGATGCCTGACACCCCCTATGACAGACTATACTATAGGGATTGACCTGAGTGCATTACAAATACATGATGTGGTGCTTGCACATGCCCACATGTGGCGTGTGTGTCGCCAGACAGAAAGAGGTTGGAAGATGTCGTTAACCATACACGCCGCCGGACTCGCCTTCCCCGAAGGACCTATCGCCTTGGCCGACGGGCGCGTGCTCTTCGTGGAAATGTGCGCTCCCGCGCTGAGTTGTACGCATCCCGATGGTCGGTATGAGCGTTTGTGTCACATCCCCGGTGGTCCCAATGGCGCTGCCGTGGCTCCTGACGGGCGGATCGCCATCTGCAACAACGGAGCCGCCTTTACGGGTACGCGCCACGGCGAGCAGTGGGATGTCGCCTATGCAGATCCGGCCGATTACGTGGGGGGAAGCATCCAGCTCGTTGACCTGACTACGGGGCACATGACCACGCTCCATACTAGCTGTGACGGCATCGCATTGTCGGCACCCAATGATTTGGTGTTTGATCGCCACGGTGGCCTGTATTTCACGGACCTCGGCTATGTGCATGATGCGCAACGCCGCCCCGGCATCTACTACATCACGCCTGATTTTGCGCACATCCGCTACGTGATCGCTGCCGATAGCCCCAACGGCATCGGTTTGTCTCCAGATGGCCAGACCCTCTATTGGAACGAAACCCCCATGGCGCGAGTGATGTTAGTTCGGCTAGCCGCCGCCGGTGAAATCACGGGTACGCCGCGATGCCTCTATCAATTCAGCGACTGCATGCTCGACTCGTTGGCCGTCGATAGCGCGGGCAACGTGTGTGTAGCCGTGCTCGGCGCTGGTGCCATTGGCGTGGTGTCGCCGAGCGGGGAACTCGTCGACTATCATGCCACCGGTTGTAGCGGCACCACCAACATCTGCTTTGGTGGCGCTGACGGCTGTACCGCCTATATCACGTTGGGCGGGTGCGGTCAGCTCGTGAGTATGCGCTGGCCACGTCCTGGCCTGCCTCTGGCCTGGTAATTGTCGCCTCTGGCGGGTCACTGGCGGTATGTGCTGAATGCGTTGTGCAATACTGGCGGTCTGTACGACGAATTCGTCTACCAGACTTGTGCGTGGACGGGACGAGCGAGGGTGTGCACGATGTAGAGGATGTGGCGGTTGGAACGCAGGTGCTCCAACCGCTCCAGCATTCATGCCATACTGGCACCTTATCGTGGGAGATGTTGAGCATGATCACGTTGATAGATATCGTTGGTCCGTCCACGATGGTCAGAGTGATGCCGCATACAGCTGTGTATGTCACACTAGCGTTGTTGAGCTGCGGCGAGTACGGCACGCCCGGAATCTGTGAGTTCCCACATGTCACTGGTGTTGCCCTTAGTGTTCGGTGATGGGATGATATAACCCTGCGTACATAGATATGCGATGCTTTGGTGCATCCCATCTACCCATTTGCGATAGTCGGGTTGAAAATCCCAATCGTGCATAATGTCGTGCACGTTCATGAGCAGATAATTGTGGATACGATGAAAGTCTGCTATGCCTTCATTGCGTTGGCACGCCTCCAGAATAGGGAGTGTGTAGACACGTGGCCAAAAGGGTTGTACCCGCCGTGCTGGCGTGATGCGTATCGGCGCGAGATTTTGTTCCCACTCTGATTGAGCACGTTGGAGTTGTTGACATAGTGCCTCAAGTCGCTTGAGTTGTACACAGAGTGGGTGTGCTGGCATACGAATCGTGGCAGCTGCGATTTCTTGCTCTAGTGCCATCTTTTCGTAGGTGAATTCCGTAAGTAGCTGTGCGAAGTTGTGTGTAATCGTGTCTTTCATGCGATTTCGTGTGCTCCTTTGATATTGATAGTCTGACTACTGATGTAATTGACGTTGCCCTCAAATACTGGTGGCGCATTATCTTATCTCTGATGTGTCATAATACCGCATTGATATATTGTTGGTAGCGTGCGGCCGCCTGACAATGCAGTTGGGTGGCACGTTCGAGTGCGTTCGTATATGCCTGCCGGGCTTCGCGCTCCACATGCTGTGCATGCTGATAGACGCCATCGGCTTGGGTGGGATCCGAAGGCCGCAGAGTGACTGCTTTGCGGTGGATGGCGAGCGCCTTGACGGCCGCTTTTTGGGCGTTGTCCAGCTGTTTTTTGGCGTGGTCAACGAGACGATTGGCTTCGTCGATGTCGGCTTGGAGCGTCACAAATGCCTGTTGAAGCTGGTGATAGCGGTGAATCAACGTGTGTTCCTTTCGTGTTTTACAAAAATGACACTATACGGTAATATTGTTATTTATACCATACAAAATAAAAATGTCATATGCAGGACATGACATTAGTGTTGCAGGCGTGGTGCCTGCGCCGAACAGGAGTAACAACGTGCTGACGCCCATGCCAACTATTAATTTACCACCACTGACCTATGCCCACCTGATTATGGACCGTGACAGAGCCTACGATTATGGTCATCAGACCCAAGATTGTGTGGAGCACGGGTACTACCTCAACACGCACAATCAGCGGGTTGATATCATGGCAGCTCGTGATGCGGCCAAGCGCAATCAGGTGGTCTACCGCCCCGGTGACGCCATCTCGGTGGGGGCGCCACGCCACGAGCAGGTGCACATCACCATGCACAATCAGACCACGCTCGATGTGGCCCAGGCGCGGGTGGCGCAGGGCTACACGGTGGCCATGTTGAACTTTGCGAGTGCCACGACGCCGGGCGGCGGCTGGTTGAGCGGTTCGCGCGCCCAAGAAGAATCGTTGGCACGGTCATCGGCCATGGTCTACGCCTTGCAAGACGATGCGTGGTACCAAGATCCTCGTCATCGGCGCAACCCCTTTTACGATGACACGGTGATTGTGACGCGGGGAGTGCCCTTTTTCCGCACGCATGCGGGGGTCTTCCTCGACGCCCCCTGGTACGGCGATGTGATTACGTCGGCAGCAGTGAAAGCCAACTCTGTATACCGCTACATGCCCGAGCGGGCTGGCGAAATTGCTCCGCGCATGCGCACCCGCCTGCTGGCCATCTGCCAAGCGGCCACCACGCTTGATGCGGACGTGCTCATCTTGGGCGCCTGGGGATGTGGTGCCTTTGGCAACGATCCGGAGATGGTGGCGGATGCCATGGCCGAGGCGATGCAAGTGGTCGACATGCGCCGCTTCCAAGCCATCGACATGGTGGTGGCCGACACGCGCATCCCCACGGTGCTCTACGACGCCTTTGCGCGTCGGTTTGGGTAAAAACACCCACCCCAGCGCATCGGTGCGTTGGGGTGGGGGGCAGGTTAGTATACGTATTGTGGCTCGGTGAAGTGATTGAGGGCGTGTTGTAGGAATAGGCTCATCAATTGCTCAACAGATTGCTCAGAATTGCCATACGGAGTTATTTGGTATATGGTAGTAAGAGTTCCGCATGTAATGAGTAAACCCCGTGAGTCATACCATAAAACATCAGAGAATCTGTTATATCTCATGATGCGACATCCTTGGATATTTTGCTCTGAATCAAGTTGATATTGATATTCTGATGTCCTATCATTCTTGAAGCTTCCAACATATAAATTGAAAAAACCACGTGCATAATCCAATGTATCAGTGTCTTGCATTTGAATGCTGACCACATAACCGTTACTTAACTGAGTGACATATCTAAGATATTGAGGGTCATTATAGGTAACCATAAAAGCTTTAGAAGGATCCCAGGGATCTGCATTTTCTGATCCGCATACTTCTTCAGCTTTTGACGGAATTACATACCAAGTTGGCTTATCATCAAATAGTGTTTGATACCCGATTTCTGCGAAACGATTCGCAGGGAAAAGTAATTCTGGCAATGGTTTATATGGAGATGTACAGGAAACGGTCGTTGGTGCTGGCTGTGCGAGTTCATTGCCGAGCAGACCGAGCAATACATCATAGGGAGCCGCATTTTCGGGGTGGAGTTCAAAGCGTGCCCGCTCAAACCACTGTACTTGGTACTGTTGTCCATCTGCGAGAGTTTCGGTGACTAACCCAGAGAGGGGCAGTCCGAACAGGGCGAGACTTTCGGCGTAGCTGACTGCGCGATTGCCATCGATTTGGAGCCCATTGCTTTGCCAGGCGTTGAGGATTGAGCCACACACCGCATGGCCGGTTTCCGCAAAGGAGAGACATCCGCCACTATCGGTGCTTTTCGGGAAGGTGAACCAGTCACGGCGTTGTTGTGTGAGGCGGTCAGCGCCGAGGCGACCCAAGAGGACATCGTAGGGGGCGGGATTTTCGGGGTGGAGTTCTAGGCGATTGCGCTCGAAGCGTTGTACGGTGATGGCGACACCATCAACGGTGGCAGTTTCTTGCGGAGCGATGGGGAAGCCAAAGACAGGGAGACCACCGTTTTGCTCCCAAAATTCACGAATACGCCCATCAATACAGAAGCCCGTTTCGGCGAAACAGCGTTCAGCGGCTTGGGCGGTATGGGGAGGATGAGCGACGGCGATGAGCAACATGAACCCTAAAGTCATGATGAGCCGAGACCAGAACTGTGGACGCACCATGTGATCTCTCCTGATGTTGCGAAAAATATGTGTCGAACGGGTGTTGCGTTTACTGTGCCATGCGTTGATGCGGGTAGGATGATATCTGCAGACTTGGGAGGATTCGTCGCAGAGCGGTGGCTGATAAACGCAATCTAAAACCTGAAGCGGCGTGCTTTCCCTATCCCATACAAATATGCCATGTGGTAGCGGAAATGTGTGCGGTATTTTTACCGAATCGCTCGGTATGTGTGCTCTACGCACACGGAATTTTTACCAAATCATGCGAGTAATCGGAATAACATGGCCGACACGCGCATCCCCACGGTGCTCTACGACGCCTTTGCGCGTCGCTTTGGGTAAAAAACACCCACCCCAGCGCATCGGTGCGTTGGGGTGGGTGGGAGCAGGATGAGTTTAGGCGGCAGCACACATGGCCTGGCCCTGAATGAGGAGCAAGACGCTCCAGAGCACGCCGCCAAAGATGAAGAGCTCGAGGAAGCCGCGTTTGCTGAGGTAGCGCCGGTAGTTGTTGCCGACCACGCTGACCTCTTTGGTGGTGGCCTCAATGGCGCGCCGATCACGACTGAGTCCAGAACGTTTGACTCCGAAGAAATCGTCGACAGCCGTATCGGTGGCAATGGACTCACGGGCTCGCAAGATGCCGCCAATCGGGAAGAGCACGAGGGCGAGGACGTACAGGCCGATACCACACACCACAAACCCGACCAACCACATCACAACACCACCGTAGGCGCAGCCCATGGCCGCTGCAATAAATGAACCCATGTGTGTACTCCTTTCGTGATAACGCATAGGTCGAGTATGGCACAGGTGTGCCCCGTTGTGTGCGGTATTTTTACCGAATGCGTGCGCAGGTGCGCCATGCGCATGCGGTATTTTTGCCAAATCACCCGCGCCCACTCGGGTCGGGTGGCGGGGGGACGACCTCCTGCTCGAGGCCCCGGTTGTACATGCTGATGAGCTGGATGGTGGTGCGGAGGTCGTCTGAATCGTCAGGATGTGGGGTCACTGGTCGTTGTTTGGCGATGAGGCCGGCGTTGCCGTGCTGTGCGAGCAGTTGGTCGAGGTCGGGTGGGGCGTACCAGCGCACGTGTGGCAACTGGGTGCGTATGCGCCGGTAGATGGCGATGCCACTCCAGTCGATGTCGCCGAAGTGGAGCGCAGAGCAAGGGGCGGGGAGCGCGGCGACGCACCGCAGTGTTTCAGCGGCAATCTGCCCCGACGTGTAGACCAGCACAACGGCATCCTGCGTGGGCGTATAGGTGATGCGCACAAACGATTCCCAGTTTTCCACCGTGACGAGATGCCAACGGGCTGGCAGGGGGATGCACTCCAAATGGCTACTCAGGACCCCGACCATGCCCTGCAGGCGGGTTTGCACCACCCACGGATGATCGTGGTTGGGCGCAAAGAAGCGCAACAACACGGGCTGAGTGGCGTGCGTCCGTGGCCCCGCTTTACTCTGACCGGCCCGGGCAATGTTGTGCGCCCGGATGCCCGCATCATCGGGGAGCTCCAGTGAGGGAAAGCGCTGTGCCACCCATGCGCGCAGTGCCGGCATGTCGCTGACGCGCAGACGGTTGTGGCGCTGGTACGTCTCGCGCACAAGCATACCGCTCTGGAGCAGGTAATCTCGATCGACGTCCGCGCGACTAGGCACTTTGCTGGCTGCCACCACACCATCATCAATGAGTTGCTGGACCCATGGGGGCATGTTCATGGGGTGGCCTCTTGTGCGGGCGGTGTGACCGTGATGGTGGTGATGAGTTGGCTCCGGCTGCCGTTTCTGCGCAAAATCAGGTTGTGCGAAATATGCTCACTCGGATTGGGGCTGGCAAAAATGGGCAGAAATCGGTGGCGTTCGCAGTACGCGATCAGGCTGGTCAGGTTGTTGGCCGACAAACTGCCCACTTCGTCGAGGAAAAAAGGGATGCGCATGGTGGTGCGGACTTTTTTGGACTTGAGGAGGCGAATGAGCCCCAGATAAATGGTGATTTTAACGGCGATATTCGTGCCGTTGGATTCAAAGTGGTGGATTTGCGTGGCGGTGTGCTGACTCCCGTCCACGTAGTCAATGTGAAATTTCAGCGTGTACAAGTCGGCCAAATCGATGGTGCGTTGATTGCCGTGGAGCATGAGGCGGAGTTCATTCTGGATGCGGGTGGCGCGTTCTTGTGGCGTCATTGTCGTGTCAGACACGCTGAAGAGCGTTTGTTGTTCTTGCCAGCCCTGAATGTGCGTCATCAACGAGCTGGGCTCCATGCGCAATGAAATCCGACTGATGTTCGAGATTTGTACGTTGCTGATGTGCTGTTGCAGGTTGTTGACGTGTGCGTGTACCACTTCGTAGCTCTTTACGAGCGCACTCAATTCCCCCGAGATGTACGTGGCCAGATTGTTGATGCTGTCTTGGAGTTGTTGGTTGAGCTGCGCCATGCTGTTGACCCGCTCTTTGACGTGATTCACCCACTCCGTGAACACGCGTTGATCGCCAGTGTTGTCGTAGACGCGTTCGAGGCGCTGGCGCGCATCATGCTGTTGCAACCGTTTGCTCTCGAGGGTCTGTTGGTCACGGTGGCACTTCTGCTTGCTACGCTGGGCTTCGTCGAGTATGTTGGTTGCGGGGATGAGCGGTAGATCGGGATCTGCCGGTATGTGTGCCGCATCTGGCAGGGTGCTGAGCTGGGTGGTGAGTTCTGCTTGCCGTTGTTGGTGCGTTTGTTGCTGTACCCGTTGTTCTTGGAGTTCACTTCGGAACGCAGTGAGCTGGCTGGTGGTCGTGCCGGTTTGTTGGTCTAATACCTGTAATTCTTGGTGTTTTTCGGCAATGGTATCAGCCACGGTATCGAGTGATCGATATTGGTTGATGTAGTTCTGGTAGTCGCGGTAGCGTTGCAGGTGATTGTTGAGGAATTTGCGCTTCTCTTGGTGCTGTTGGAGCTCCTTGTGCACCCCCGCTTGGTCTTGGGCACTGCGCAATTCGGCCGTGATATTCGCCAACTGGTCGTCAATCTCTGCGATCGCTGCATGCACATCTACGGGTGGAATGGTGCGGCGCCAGCGGGTGGCCGGGATGCGCAAGCCCCAGCCCACAAAGGTGCCGTCTGCATCACAGGACTTCAGCCAGCCTTGGATGGTCGCCCGGAGCAGCGCGTGATCGTGGATGAATTCTCGGCTTTGTTCTTCGCGTAGCTCTTGGTTGATGAGATAGAGCGCTAACGCTCGTTCGTCGGCCGTGTAGTCCGATTGTCGAATCGTTTGCTCGATATTCGGTGCGTGCAGACTTGCAGAAAGGCGGTCACGTTGTTGTTCTAGCTCTGCCTGCTTGCGGCGCAAGGAAGCCACGTCGCTCGGTTTTTGTAGGCGTTTGGTGATGCGATCAATGGCACTGCTGAGGGCGTCAGCATCGCGTTGGAGCTGATCCGGGTCAAGGTGGGCACAACTCGCGGTGAGCTCTTGTAATCGGGTGTGGTGTTGCTGCAGTTCTTTTATTTCGGCGCGGAGTTCGCCTTGCCGCGTCAACGCGATTTTTTGTGCGGCTTCAAGGTCTGCAATGTGCGTACTGGTAGCGCTCTGGGATGCGGTGATGTGGTGTAATTCGGTGCCGACATGGGTCAGCGCCAGCTGGTGAATATGCCAGGCACGTGCTTGTGTGGTTTGGAGCGTGAGTTCGGCAGCAACGACGGTTTTTTGGGCATCTTCCCAGTCTTGGATGCGTGGTGCGAGTGTGGCGATATCTTCGAGCTGGCGCCGAATGCTATCCATCTGTTCGGTTTTTTCGGCATACGTATGCGCAATATCGATGGTCGTGGTATAGCCCTGATTTTCAGCGTAATCATGTAAAAACTTGCGCACGTCGTGACTCGTGATTTGGTTGAGGCGGAGCAAGTTGCGCAATAACGTGCGGAGCATGCCAAACTCTTTCGCCGTATAGGTGAAGAGTGCGACGTTGGCTTGGGGCGTTGCGTGTTCACCAATGAGCGCACGGTCGTAGGCGTCATAGGTGTCGAACCGGTAGAACTGGCGGTTGCCGAGGGCCCGTTGGACCGGCGTGAGGGGCAACACTTTGGATTGGGCATCGAGAAAGTCGTCGATGCGGAAGCGCCCGTCAAAGACGAAGTAGGTGCGCGAGGCGGCAGTGCCGGTGCCGTAGACGCCGATGGTGCGCTCGGTGTTTTGCACGGTGCGCACGCAAAACAGCATGTACGAACCCTCGGGACGAAAGTAAAAGCGCATCGACTCATCGTCTGGTTTGGCAAAGCGCATGTCTTTGAGGTTTGGAAAGTAGAGGAACTGCATCATTTCGATGAGGCTCGTTTTGCCCACGTTGTTGTCACCCACGAATTGCAGGGCGTGGACATCGGTGCTGAATTCAATGGTGTCAAACATGCCACTATTCACGACACCGATGGCCAAAATACTACTCATGACTTCCATGGGAAACCTCTTGTTGGCGGAAGTGCTTGTGGATGTCGAGCGCCTTGTTGATGATGCGTTCGGCCGGGTCACGCAGGGTCACGGTTTGGCTGTCTTTGCGGTAGACGACCAACCCCTTGCGCTCCATGTTCATCCAGAGCGTGTTGATGTCGTCAAGGCTGGCGATTTTGACCGATGTCAGGTAATCGGCACCGTACCCTTCTTGAAACCAGGGCATGTCGCGCCACGCAATGGGGCGACGGGTGAGATCGGCCCAGCTGCCCCCTTGCTCCAAGGAGAGATCAACAAACAACCAGAGCACGACAATGGTCTGCTTTTCTTCGTTTGAGAGCTCTCGTTCATCGTCTTCGATGAATATCACGCCGTCGTCGTTCACCAGCGTATAGCCCCAGATAGTGCATTGGCGCTCAAAGAACTCTAACCGCGTGGTGAGGACATGGTACAACGGTGCCTGTTTGGCGTTTGACCGGTCCGACCGACTGAATTGGTAGCCGCGCATCAGCAGTTGCAGAATCTCTTTGCTGTGCTCGGGTATGGAGTGCGTCGTGCTCATGTGGGCCTCCGGTTGTGCCAGTCCACGGCGAAATCGTTGAGCTCCAGCGTGTACTGCTGGATGGCGATGCGAATACGCCTGGTGCTGGCCGTGTAGTGCATCTGCGGTTCATTGCGGAGCAGGGGCCACGTCATGGCTTTGATCTGCTCGTGGAGCGGGTATGCCTGACAGTGTTCGGCGATAAACGTGGGCCAGCTGGCGATGTGACTCGCCTGCTCAACCATGGTGCGCAGTTGGGCCGTGGTGAGGAGCATGGACGCGTGTGTCGCCGGCTCTGGGGTGTAGCGCTGGAGTGGCCGCGGATTGGGCAGGTAGCGCTTGGCCAGCACGTCTTGGAAAAATGCGCCGTAGCTCTCGAGGCTACTCATGCGCCGCGAGCGGCGTTGTGGTGCAACGATGGTGACACCCTGTAACAGTTCCCAGCTTGCATCGAGATGTCCGAGGGCAAACGCCACCGCGTCTTTGCGCGATTTTTCGCTGACCAGCGACGCCAAAATGGTGCGCGCAGTGTCGATGAGTTCGCCGAACTGGCGGAGTGTGCGTTGCTCGATGCTCTGCACGTGCTCAAGAATGTGGCGCAAGAGGCGTTGGAGCTCATGCGACTGTTGGGTGAGCGTGGTGTTTGCGGCGAGTTGTGCGATGAAGTGTTGGATGTCGTGTATTTGTGCCATGGCGTTGGTCTGCGGCGCAATCAGCTCTGCCAGCGGATCGATGTAGCGGCGTTGCGCCTGTTGCAGGTGCTCAATGCGCTGGCCGAGGGTGTGGTGCTGGTCGTTGCGCCTCAGGTCGCCCAGCAGGCGCATGCACGCTTGGTGGTGCTCTTCAGCGGCCTGACGAATCGTGTGGAGTTGGGTGTTGAGGTGGTCGAGCACGGTGACGAGCTGGAAGAGGTCGGGTGGGCTCTGCTGTTGCAACTGCCGGATGCTGGTGATTACCCCGGGGATGTGCTGGAACTGTTCGGCGAGGAAGGTGGCGCTGACGAGTTGGCCGAGACGTTCGTAGTGATTGAGAAAGGCGGTCAACGCCGGATTTACGCGCAACTCGTCGGCCATATCCTGCACGAGGATGCGCTGTGCCGCCAAACGCTTGCAGAGCGCCTCGCGCGCCTCGGGGGGCACGCCCGTTTCGTCGCAGGCGTGCAGGATGTCGGCCATGCTCAGCGTGCCCTCGCTGTGGCTCAATTGCACGATGAGGTCGATGTGCTCGGCGACCGTGGTAAGCAGTGGTTTCAGCCGGTGTGGTGGCATAGGGGTGGTTTTTCATCCTTGTGAACTGGCTTACACATGAAGATGCAGGTAAGATGGTCGTGTACAAGGTGTTCATAGCAATTGATTTCGGCCCCAAACGAGAGTGGCGGTGTTTGGGACCGAATGCTCGTGTATTGTCATTGGGCAGAGGTCTTCACACTCACCCGTCGTATGACGCTCTTGATATCGGTCAAACAATTCACCACATCAACAATATCTACCTTTCGCCAGCCGCGATTGTGCAATTGTTGTTGGCGTATGATTTCATCACGGACGTTAAAGCTGGCAAGAGCAAATCTTCCGAGATCAGTGTCAAA
>Ga0172372_10009774_pt1 | contig 12425 bp, 12 predicted proteins | sample LakKiv5m_2_FD_114544 | JGI IMG/M metagenome (GOLD analysis project Ga0172372, IMG submission 114544) | Freshwater microbial communities from Kabuno Bay, South-Kivu, Congo - kab_092012_9.5m | ecosystem: Environmental > Aquatic > Freshwater > Lake | place: Democratic Republic of the Congo...
ATACTCAAGCGGAACAGAAAGATCAATCGTTGCTAATCGTTTTGACATAAACGCATTTTCTTTCGAATCAATAAGCTTTTGCCTTAAGCTTTCTTTTGCAATTTTATTTACATTTTTATAAATAGATTCTATTCCACCAAACTGCTGAATAAGCGGCGTAGCAGTTTTGGGCCCTATTCCTGCAACTCCGGGAATATCATCAGATGAATCACCGCAAAGCGCCAGATAGTCAATCATTAAAATAGGTTCGAATCCAAATTCATCTAAAACTTTTTGTCTATCGATAACTGACATTTCTTCATTAGTTTTGCCTGGTTTAATTATATTTATATTTTCAGAAACCAATTGAATATAATCCTTATCGGGTGTTACAGCATAGCAAAACATTTCATTAATTTCGGCTTGCTTAGAAACAGTGCCGATTATATCATCTGCCTCGTAGCCCGGTTTAATCAAAATTGGAATATTCATAGCTTCAGTGAATTCTTTAATCAATTCAATTTGAGGAATCATATCTTCTGGCATTTTTGCTCTACTCGATTTGTATTTATCATACATTTCATGGCGAAACGTTTTTTCTTTGGAATCGAAAGCAATACCAATATAATCAGGTTTTGTGTCGTTAATTATTTTTAAAATTTGATTCACAAAGCCGAAAACTGCTGAGGTATTTTCACCTTTGGAATTTCTTAATGGTCGGCTGATCATAGCAAAATAAGCTTTGTAAGCAATTGCCAAAGCGTCAACAAGTATTATCTTTTTGTTTTTCATTAACGTGCTTTAATTTTATTGTAATATTTTTATCTTTATTTTTGAATATACTAAAATCAATTATTAGAGTTGAAATGAAAAAAATATTTTATTCTGCGATGATTGCAATTCTCCTAATCTCGAACGTTTTTGGGCAAAATAAGTTAAAAAAATATTTTTTTGCCTCATGGAATGTTGAAAATCTTTTTGACAATGTTGATGACACTGATAAAAATGATCAGGAATTCACACCTGAATCTGATAAGAAATGGACTTCAACCAGACTAACTATTAAATTAAATAATCTTGCCAAAGTAATTCATGCAATGAATGATAGCACAGCGCCTGATGTGATGGCTTTTCAGGAAGTTGAACATGAATCATTAATTGATTCAATTATTAAAAGGCTACCGATTAAAAAGTATAAGACTGTTTATTTTGAATCGCCAGATACAAGAGGAATTGATAATTGTTTGATATACGATTCTGATAAATTCAAAGTAGATAGAGAATTACCTTTGGAAATTTCATTGAATGATAACAGAAAAACCCGCGATATCATTTACGTTAAGCTAAAAGACAAATTAAAAAAAACTTTTCATATTTTTGTTAATCATTGGCCTTCAAGGTTAGGCGGGCAGGAAAAATCTGAGATATCACGCATGAAAGCTGCGGAAACTCTTATCTTAAAAATTAATGAAATACTTAAAAAAGATAAAAAAGCAAATATTATATGCCTTGGAGATTTTAATGATGAACCTGATAATAAATCAATTTCAGAAACTTTAAAAGCATATAAATATGATTGCACTCTGAACAAAATTAAAGATTATCAACTGATTAACTTATCTTATTCTAAATTTGCCTCAGGAGAGGGAACAATTAAATATCAAGGTGATTTCAATTTAATTGACCAAGTTATTGTTTCGAAAGCTTTGTTTAATAGAATTATGGACAAAGAGAAATGTGATTTATTTAAGATTTTTAATCCAACATGGATGCTTACGAAAGAAGGATCATTTAAGGGTGCAGCAATTCCAACTTATGGCGGGAAAAAATATTTTGGAGGTTATAGTGACCATCTTCCTGTAACCCTTCAATTTACATTAAAATAAGTTAAATATGAAAATAATTTTATTATAACTCTATTTGACTTTTGTATCTTAATTATATAGAATTGACCAATAAATTTTTGAACAATAATTAAACAAAAAAAACAATAACCATCGGAGGTTTAATTTTATGATAGTTACAGACACTTTAGGATTTATTTCCTATATTTTAGCCCAAGTACAAGAAGAAGGAACTTTGACCTATCTTCAAACTAAATTTGTGGAAGGTGGATTTTTCATGTGGCCTATCCTTGTTTGCTTAATAGTTGGATTAGGTTTTGCTTTTGAACGAACATGGACATTAACGCGAGCTAGTATTAATACAAAAAAGTTTATTGTTGATGTAAAAGCAGCTTTAGATAAAGGCGGAATTGATGAAGCTATTAAATTATGCCAAAATTCTAGAGGTACTATTGCATCGGTATTCCATGCTGGCTTATTGAGAGCAAATGAAGGTGTCGAAGCATCAGAAAAAGCTATTGCTGCATACGGTGCAATTGAAATGGGTTTCCTTGAAAGGGGATTAATTTGGATTTCAACATTTATTACATTAGCTCCAATGCTTGGTTTTACCGGTACTGTTCAAGGAATGATTGAGGCTTTTGATGCTATCAAAGAAGCTGCTCAGATTTCACCATCTGTTGTTGCTGAAGGAATTGCAGTTGCTCTTTTAACTACGCTTTTTGGACTTATTGTTGCTATGATTCTTCAAGTGTTTTATAATTATTTTGTATCAAGAATTGACAGATTAGTTGCTGACATGGAAGAGAGTTCAATCGAATTGATTGATGCTTTATATGATATAAAAAAATAACCGATTAAAAAATAATTATAAGAAGTTAAAAATGGTACAGATAAAAAAACGCAAAATAAAAGATGCTGAAATTCCAACAGCTTCACAGGCAGATCTCGCTTTTCTTTTATTATTGTTCTTTCTAGTTTCTGCTGTCATTGATGTTGATACAGGAATTGGTCTTGTTCTTCCAGAATATACAGAGCAAACCGAGTTTGTCCCTTTATCAAAGGATAGGTTGTCATCTGTTTTAATAAATGAAAATGGCGATGTTTTATTGGATAAAGAATTAATTGCCATTCCACAAATAAACAAAACTTTGATCCCGAGAATAGAAAGCAAAATTGATGAACCTAAAAACAAAAAGCTTGTAGTTTCAGTGAAAGTGGACAGAAAAACAAACTATAATTTGTACATACAAGCTCTCGACCAAGTGAAAGAAGCATACAAAGAAGTTCGAGAATCATATGCTCATCAAAAGTTTGGCAAAAAGGTTGTTGATTTGACTAAAGAAGAAGAAAATGATTTGAAGGAAAAAATTCCAGTAATTATTTCCTTAGCAGAACCCGAAAAAGTAAATAAATGAAAAAGGTAAAAAGATGACATTTGAAAAAAGAAGAGCGTCGACGAAACAAGAGATTCCTCAAACTTCTATGCCGGATATTGTTTTTATGCTTTTAATGTTTTTTATGTGCGTAACTACTCTGCGTGAAGTCGATGTATTAGTTCAGTTTCGTTTACCTGAAGCAAAAGCAATTGAAAAAATTGAAAATAAAAGATTAGTTTCTTACATCTGGGTTGGCAGAGATGGAAAAGTTCAGCTTAATGATAATATTATTGCCTTGGACCAGGTTCAAGATTTGATGTATAAAAAACGTATTGAACTGCCCAATTTAATAGTATCCTTAAGAATTGATAAGAGTTCTGATATGGGAATTGTTACAGATATCCAGCAATCTCTAAGAAAAGCAGATGCGAGAAGAATTAATTACTCTACAATGTTAAAAATGTAAAAAAATATTTTTTATTTTAGGCAGGTTATGAAAGTAATCTGCCTTTTTTTTTGAGGAATTTATGAGTTTAAGAGAAAAAATTAGTGATGATTTGAAGTCTGCAATGAAATCGGGCGATAAACTTCGCCTTGAAACAATTAGATCAATTCGTGCATTGATTTTAGAATTCGAAAAAAGCGGCACTGATAAAATATTAACGGAAGAAATTGAAATTGGAATGCTAACTTCCGCGGCAAAGAAAAGAAAAGATTCCATCGATCAATATCGAAATGCCAACAGAAATGATCTTGCAGACAAAGAAGAAGCTGAATTAAAAATCATCAGCGAGTACCTGCCTAAGCAAATTTCTGAAGATGAATTATTGATTGAAATAAAAAAAATTGCTAAAGAAATTGGGGCTAAAACAAAAACTGATTTTTCGAAACTTATGCCTTTGGCCGTTAAAACGTTTAAAGGCAAAGCTGATGGAAAAATCATAAAAGAGGTTGTGGAAAAAATATTGAGTTGAACTTGACATACATCGATTATCTGATTTTTGGATTTATTATAATTGGCTTTGTTCTCGGATTCAAAGACGGACTAATTAGAAAACTGATTGGATTAGCCGGCTTAGTAATTGCTATTCTATTTTCATATAAATACAATTCTTTTTTAGGAAAAATACTTGCTCCGCTTTTTGATAATGAAAGTTATTTAGCAGAAATTATCGCAGCTTTCATGATTTTTTTTATTATCGTAATTATTGCTTCGATTCTTAAAAGAGTAGTGCATCCACATGATAAAGTTAACAATTTTATTAATCAAGCTCTTGGTGGAATAATAGGAACAGTGCAAATTTACTTTTTTGTAAGTGTATTACTTCTCTTATTGCATGTTTTTAATTTTCCTAAAAAAGAAATTCAAACAAAATCATTGTTGTATAATTTTACTTACAACTTTGTTCCGAATTCACTTGAATTATTGCTGGGAAGTGATATAAGTGCCCAAAATTTTATTAAGGATTTCGTTGAAAGCAAAGAGAACTAAAATCCGAGATATGTTTTGTCAATAGGTAATCGAACCCTCAGTCAACTCGAATTCGCAAAAGTGATTGAATTTATTGAAAGAAATGCATTCACGGAATTAGGTAAAAGAAATATTTCCAACATAAAACCACTTGCCAGCATAGAAGATGCGCGTTTCGAAGGAAACTTAATTACTGAAGCAAAAAATATTATTATAGAAAAATCATTGCCACCTTTTAAGTATTTGCCAAATATTCGCAATGAAATATTCACAACTTCTGTCGCAGGTGTAGTTTTACTTCCCCAAAATATTCTCAACATTCTTGACCTAGCCGAAAATTCAAGAAATATTTATCAGTTTCTAAAGAATAATACTAATGATAATATTTTATTTGAGCGATATAGAGATAAATTGTTTGTTGATAAAAATTTTGAAGTTAATATTAAAAATATATTGAATGAAGATGGTGAAGTGAAGGATTCAGCAAGCAGAGAATTAAAGAATATTCGGATGGCTATAATTGAGAAACAGGAAATTCTTCGAAAAGTTATTTCAAAAATATTAAAAAAATTAAGCGATTCATTTCTAGTTCAGGAGGAATATACTACTCAAAGAGAAGGTAGAATTGTACTTCCCGTCAAAGCAGAGCACAAAAGGCATGTTCGTGGATTTATACATTCAGAATCATCGACAGGACAAACAGTTTATATAGAACCGGAAGAAACTCTTGCGCTAAATAATGAAATTATGTCATTGAATTTTGCCGAGAAGAGAGAAATTGAAAAGATACTTCGAAACCTTACTTCATATATTGGAAATCATCAGACAAAATTGAATGAAACGTTGCAGGCAATCTCAGAACTTGATGCGATTTTTGCAAAAGCTCAATATTCAATAGAAATAGTTGGAGCTTTTCCCGATACGGATGAGAAAAAAGCATTTCAAATTATTTCAGGTAAGCATCCATTGTTATTGAAAAAACTCGGCTTACAAAAAACTATTCCGCTCAATTTATTAGTTGATGAAGCAAGAATAATTTTGATAACAGGACCGAATGCGGGCGGCAAAACAGTTGTTTTGAAAACTGTTGGTTTGCTTACTCTAATGTTTATGTGTGGATTGCATATTCCCGTTTCACCTGATTCAAATTTTATTTGGTTTGATAAAATACTTATTGATATTGGTGATCAGCAATCGCTTGAAGATGATTTGAGCACATTTAGTTCGCATCTATTTAACTTACGCGAAATATTGAATTTAGCCGACTCAAAATCATTAGTTCTTCTTGATGAACTTGGAACTGGCACAGATCCTTACGAAGGAAGTGCGATAGCCATTGGTATTTTAGAAGAATTAAATTTAAGAAAAACTTTTGTTCTTGCAACAACTCACCATAGTAATTTAAAGATTCTTGCGGCTAATACAAAAGGCTTTCAGAATTCTTCAATGCTCTTTGACACTGATAAATTTATTCCAACATATATCTTTACTCAAGGCTTACCTGGGGCAAGTTATGCATTTGAAATTGCTAAAAGAGTTGGGATTCCTGAAAACATTTTAGCAAAATCTAAACTCAATTTGGCAAGTGAAAAAACAAAGCTTGAAGAAGTATTATTTTCGCTTGAACAAAAATCAAATGAGTTAAAAGATAAGTTGATGAAGTACGAAATTGAAAATGCAAGACTTGAGGGGCTCACAAATCTATATTCAAACCAGATTAGTAAACTTGAAAAAGATAAAAAAGAGATAATTCGAAAAGCTAAACAAGAAGCTGAGTTATTGTTAAAAGAGGTTAACAGTAAGATTGAAAATGCAATTAAGCAAATCCGTGAGTCAAAGGCTGATAAAGTCGTTATTAAGGTTCAACGTGAGGAAATTGAAAAAATTAAAGAATCGGTTCATAATAAAATTGTTGAAAATTCACCTCAACACATCACTGAATTTCAGGTTGGTGATTTTGTCAAAATTCGTGATTCTCAAACCATCGGTGAGATATTATCAATTAGTGGACAAAAAGCAGTTTTGCTTTCTGGTAGTATTAAGTTAAACGCAAAAATATCGCATCTCGAATTGACTAGAAAACCAAAAGTTAATTTTGAAAATTATAAGTCGCAATTCCAAACTTTTTCGGATATAGGATTAAGGCTTGATATTCGTGGAAAAAAGCCAGAAGAGGCTGAGTTCGAGGTGATTAAGTATCTCGATGAAGCTTATAACAATCTTAATATGGTAGAAATATTGCATGGCAAAGGAAATGGTGTACTTAAAAAATTAGTGCATGAAATTCTGAAAAAGAGTGATTTTGTGAAGAATTATTACTTTGCTAAAGTAGAATTTGGAGGAGAAGGAATAACAATAGTAGAATTTAAGGATTAAACTATAAAAATGAATTATTTTCTTTTTAATTCATTTTAATTATATTATCTCAGTCATTTCAACCAAATAAGGAGGTAAGAATTGAAAAAAATTACATTATCAATACTTGTATTATTTCTTGTAGGCAAACTTTTTGCAGGAGGTTTTCAAATAAACGAACATGGTGCAAGAGCCATGGGCATGGCTGGAGCATTCACTGCAATTGCAAATGATCCAACTGCACTTTTTTATAATCCTGCTGGTTTAGTTTTTGTAAAAGGAACACAATTTTATGGTGGCGCTACTTTAATCAAACCAATTTCTTCATTTCGTGGACCAGCCCCATCAGTTGATGAGTGGAAAATGAAAGATTTAATTTTTAATCCTATTAACGTTTACGTCACGCATCAGTTTTCGGACGATTTCGCTGTTGGATTAGGATTGAATAACCCATATGGTTTGGGCACAGAATGGAATTCTGATTGGATTGGAAAATATCTTGCTATTAAAACTGAAATTAGATCATTTTTCTTTTACGCATCTGCGGCATACAGAGTAAGTGATGCTTTGTCAATCGGTGCAGGTCCAATCTACGCTTTTGGTGATGTAACAATTAACCGTAAAAATTCTTTATCACCATTCGATGCTGATGCTGAAATTAATTTAACTGGAGATGCTTCTGCAATTGGTTTTACAGCAGGTCTTCTATTCAAACCAGCAAATGAATTTTCCCTCGGTTTGTCATACAGAAGTGAAGTTAGTTTTGATTTTACTGGCACAGCCGAAGTAACCGCTCCGACTGCTTTGCTGCCGATTATCCCACAGGGAAAAGTAAAAGCACCGCTGACAACACCTCAAAATATTACGTTAGGGTTAGCTTATTTCCCAAATGATGATTTGATTGTATCTGCCGATTTTCAATACATCGGGTGGAGCAGTTATGATAAATTAGAAGTTACATTTGAAGATGTAAAAGACGCGAATGGAAATCCTTATGTTACAAGCAGTACACGGGATTATGGTGATGCTTACATTGCAAGATTAGGGGCTGAATATAAACTTAGTAAGCCAATAACTTTGCGCGGAGGAGTTTTGTATGATTCAAATCCGGTAAAAGATGAAAGATTAGATCCAACATTACCAGATGCAAACAGAATTGGATTAAACATTGGTGTTGGCTATCAAATAACCGAGAATATAAGTGTTGACTTAGCATATTTATTCTTACGATTTAATGAAAGAAAAATTGATAATTCCATGATTAGTTATACTGATGGTGCTGCATATTTTAACGGTGTTTATAATTCCACAGCACATCTTTTAGGAATTGATTTTTCTTATAAATTTTAATTGAGAAGGAGAATAATGCTATGAAAAAATTTAATAAAATATTTACTTTAGCTTTGCTTGCCGGAGTAATATTATTTACTGCATGTGAAGATAGAACTGATTTAACCGCACCCGGAAAACCATCAACTGGAAGCGCTGACTTTACAACAATGGTTTCAATCGGAAATAGTTTAACTGCCGGATTCGAAAGCAACGCACTTTATGAAAGTGCTCAGGAATATGGATACACTAATCAAATTGCAAAACAAGTTGGAGCTAATTTCGTTCAACCTTTGATTTCTGATCCGGGCATTGCCGGTCGTTTAGAAATTTCAAATGTTGTAATTGAAAATGGTGGAATCAAAACTGTTGTAATTAATTCTAATGCTAATTTGGGAACTCCATTAAATTCCACTTATGCAGCTCCATTCAATAATCTTGGTATTCCCGGAGCTATTCTATATGATTTAATTGATACTACAGATTTTGCAGCAAAGAGTGCTGCCCGTAATAATCCCTTCTTTCAGATTGTTTTAAGAAATCAAGCTTTTGGAAAAAGTGTTGTGCAGCAAGCCTTAAAATTAAATCCAACATTTGTAACTCTATGGATTGGCAATAATGACGTTTTGGGTTATGCTACATCAGGGGGAACAAAAGGAACTGATGCAACTTTTTCAAAACCAACAGAAGCTGCAGTTTTTGGATTCCTTTATAACAGTGTTGCTACAGCCTTAACAGATCCAACTGGAAAAAGAAAAGTAGTGACTGCAACAATACCTGATGTATCAGCAATACCATTCTTCACAACTGTTGGTCCACAGGTTGGATATGCAATATCCCAAGCTAAATTATTGAATCCTGCAATTATGGGATTGTTCTATCAAAAAACTGGTGAAACAATTGCAAGTGGTTTGGCCACTCCAGAGGATCTATTATCAAATAAGGTTTTAGTTACACTAACTAGTAGTAGTTATGCTGCTTTGATTGGACAAGCTACTGATAAATTTTATACTGATAATAATATTCCAATTCCAGCTGGCATTGACGTAACCAAACCATTTGGATTACACCCACAAAATCCATGGCCAAATGCGTTCATTCTTGATTTGGATGAGCAAGCAATCGTATCTGCTGCAGTTTCAGCTTTTAATACAACTATTAATACAGTTGCTTCTGCAAACGGGTGGGGTGTTGTCGATGTAAATAAAATTTTTAAAGATATAAAAACAAGAGAAACTACAACAGGACCAACATATTTTGATGGTGTTCCTTTTTCTACTAAATTTTTATCTGGAAATCTATTTAGCTTAGATGGTGTGCATCCATCGAACCAAGGTTATGCAGTTATAGCTAATGAATTTATAAAAGTAATTAATACTAAATTCAATGCAAGTATTCCTTTAGTAAATGTTTCGACAATTCCTGGTTCAGTTAAACTTCCAAAACAAAAACTTGATAAAATATTTAACATTAAAATTAGTCCAAAATCTTTAAGCAGAGTTTCTTATTTTTAATTAGATTTACTCCCGAGATATTTAATCTCGGGAGTTTTAATAAATAAGAGAAGAAGATGAAATCATTATTTTTTTTATTAAGTCTTTTAATTTTTTCAGCTTGTTCAACAACTGAAGAAACAACTAAGCAGTCAACACACGAAGTTTATGTGTTTGATGACACTTCTGCAAAAAATGTTATTACTGAAACTCCATCACCGGCAAGCATTAAAGAAACAGCAAAAACCAATAAATCAATGACATTCATAGTTCAACTTGCAGCCTTATCGACAGAGGATCGTGCGGATAAATACTTGGAAGAAAATAAAAATATACTGAATTATGAATTGATAAAAAAATTTAATGACAAAACGAAATATTTTGTAATTCAGCTACCTGCATTTAAAACCAGAGAGGAGGCTGAAGCTGTTCGCAATGAACTCTGGAAAATTGACAAATTTAAAGACGCTTTCATCGTACCTTAATTTCCAATCGTCAAATTCATTTCATTATGTGATTAAATGATAGAATTACTATATTTAACCATAAATTAATTAAATTAAGTGAGGGTAAAATGGCGTTTAGCTTAAACAGAATTATGTTAATTGGTAATCTTGGACAAGATGCCGAAGTTAGGTTTACTTCGGGAAATCTTTCCGTAACAACTTTCTCAATTGCAACTACCAATAGTTACAAAGGAAAGGACGGCAATTATGTTAATGAAACTACTTGGCATAATATTGTCGCATATAATTTATCTGATTTTTACAAAGATGTTTTGAAAAAAGGCAAGAAAGTTTATGTTGAAGGAAGATTATCGAAGAGAGATTATACTGATAAAGAAGGTAAAAAGCAGTACGTTACTGAAGTTGTTGTAAGTCCTAATGGGATAATTCCATTGGAAGGGAGAGTTGAAAATTCTCAAAATTCGATAGAGCAATCTTCTCAAATTGATTCTGGAGATAGTGATTTAAAAACTGACGATTTACCGTTTTGATTTTATAACAAATTTGGTGAAGAATTTTGGATGTTGATCGGATTTATTTAATTGTTTTATATGTTGTTTTTTTAATTTTATCCGGAATTTTTTCCGGCTCAGAAGTTTCATTGTTTTCGATTGATAAAAGAAAACTAAAAGAAACATCAAAAAAAGCTAATCTTGAATTGGATTATATTTTTCAACTTCTTGAAACTCCTAAGCGGCTATTAGTGACAATTTTAATTGGAAATACAATCTCAAATGTTGCAATGGCAATTATCGGTGTTGATTTGGCAATTCAATACGCTAGCTATTTCCATATTTCTCAAAGCATTGTAATATTTGTCCAAATTATTCTAACTACTATAATTATTTTACTTTTTGGAGAAGTAACGCCTAAAATTATTGCTTCAAAAAATCCGGTGAAATTTGCTAAATTTATAAGCATCCCAATTTATTGGATTAGCGTTATTTTATATCCTATTGCAAAGATTATAACTGATTTCTTAAAACTAATTTCTTCAAAAATATCTTTCTCTAGTTCAAAGTCTGCAATAGTTTATAATGAACTTCACGATTTGGCAGAAATGAGCGCAGAGAAGGGTACCATCGAAGAAAATGAGCATGAAATCATTAATGGTCTAGTCAATTTTAGAACAGTTCTTGCCCGCGAAGCAATGACTCCGCGAGTTGATATTGTTGCAATCCCAATTGAAGCTGATTATCGCCAAGTTTTGCAAATAATTACTGATGCTGGTTACAGTAGATATCCTCTTTATAAAGAAAACCTAGATGATATTATAGGAACAATATACGCTAAAGATTTATTGCCTTATATTCATGATGAAAATCTTCAGAAAAATTTATCGTTAAAAAACATTGCGCGAAAAGCTTTATTTATACCAGAAACAAAAAAGATTAACGAATTACTACACTTATTTCAGGAATCGAAACTTCATATTGGAATTGTTGTAGATGAATATGGTGGCACATCCGGTTTGATTTCACTTGAGGATGTTCTGGAAGAAATCGTTGGAGAAATTCGAGATGAATACGATCAAGAAGAAAATGTTTATACCAAAGTTGATGAGAATAAATATTTGGTTTTAGGCAAAATGAAGATTGATGAATTGAATGAACTTATCTCAAATGATTTTTCATCTGAAAACGATGAGTACGATACAGTAGGTGGGTTTATTTTTTCGCATACAGGTTCAATCCCAAAAGACGGATATACTTTTGAGAAAAACGGCTTTAAATTTTTCGTCAAAGATGTTATTAATAAAAGAATAAATAAAGTGCTTATTGAAAAACTTCAATTGAATAATTCGGACGATAATAACAGCAGGTAGGAATGAAAGATCAAAGAAAAACAAATATAAAGGTTGGAGTTACTGTGCTTGTCTCATTAATTATTGTTGTCTGGATTATTGGATGGGCAAAGAATATTTCTCTTAATGATAATTATAAGAAAATTAGAATTAGTTTTAACTCCGTTTCTGGTTTAAATAAAAATGATATTGTAACTGTAAGCGGTGTCAAAAAAGGATTTGTTGAAAATATTTCATTGGATGGCAATAGAAGTATTGTTACTGC
>Ga0172372_10009775_pt1 | contig 12425 bp, 5 predicted proteins | sample LakKiv5m_2_FD_114544 | JGI IMG/M metagenome (GOLD analysis project Ga0172372, IMG submission 114544) | Freshwater microbial communities from Kabuno Bay, South-Kivu, Congo - kab_092012_9.5m | ecosystem: Environmental > Aquatic > Freshwater > Lake | place: Democratic Republic of the Congo...
CCATCACGATCACGGCACGGAACTCCAGGCCCTTGGCCAGGTGCATGGTGGAGAGGGTGGCCTGGCTGCCAAGACGCATAGCCGAGGGTTGCAGACGCTCGTAGGGCAGCTCCGCCAGCTGCAAAGCAGCCTCGGCGCGGGGGATCTCGGCCTCGCTGCGCACGAAGAGGCCGAACTCCCTGGGGCTGAAACCCTCGCTGCGGCGCTGTTCAATCCAGGCGGCCACCTGCTCGATTTCGCTGTCTTTGTCGTCGCACTCGCAGATGTCGGGCTCCGGGCCGTTGAGTAGCGAAACGGCACCGCGTCGGTCCTGCACATTGCCATCCACATCGCGGGATTCGGGGTCGAGCAGCACATCGGCCTGGCGACGGATCTGGTGGGAGGTGCGGTAGTTGATGCGCAGCGTGCGCGAGCGGCCGCGGATGTCCACGCCGTACTGGGTCCAGGGGAATGGCTGCTGGAAGATGCGCTGACCCAGGTCCCCGGCGAAGAACAGGGCATCGGTTCCGGTCCCGGCCAATGCGACCAGGAGCCGCAGCTGGGCGGCGCTGATGTCCTGGCATTCATCGACCACGATGTGCTGGTAGGGCCGGATGCCGCGGCGCTGCAGCTGCTCGGCGCTGCGATGGAACAACTGCTGGGAGGTGATCCGGCCTGAGCGCTCCAGTTCCTGAAGCACCGCCTCGAAACCCTGCCAGAGCAGACGACGCCTGGCCTCATGGAGGCGGCTCCTGCGGCCGAGGCGGCGCACATCGCGGTAGCTGTGCCAGTCCTGCAGAGCGAAGCCATCGATGATTTCGTTGAACTCCTCGACCACAAAGGCCTCGCCGTAGATGCGGCTGATCTCCGCCGGCGCGTCGCGTTGAATCAAGGCGCGAAGCTCATCGGGAGTGATCAGCTGCGGCCTGCCGAGCTGGGCGGTGTGGATCCGCTCGCCCAGATCCTGCATGGCCAGCACATCAAGGCGGTCCAGCAGGTCGGGCTCCCCCTGAAGCAGGCGATGCAGCTTGTCCTGCAGCAGGGCTGCCAGCGGACCGGAGAAGGTGGTGAGCAGCACCCGGGCCTGCGGATTGCGGCGGGCCAGGTGCACGGCGCGGTGCAGGGCCACCACGGTCTTGCCGGTGCCGGCCGAACCCTGCACGCGACAGGGCCCGGGGAACGAACGGCTGACCCAGTCGGCCTGGCTGGGATGGAGGAACACGACCCAGCGCTCCCAGGGGTAGTCGAGCGCCCGGGCCAGCTCCTCGGTACCCGTGAGCACCCGGAAGCGGCGCTGGGCATCGGGATGTTCGTAGGGATTGCTCTGATCCGGGGGGCGTACTTCCGGCTTGGTGGGGGTGGTACCCGTGGCCAGATCGATGATCGCTTCTGCCGCTTCACCGGGAAGGTGAGAGGCGATCACCAGCAGCAGATCATCATCCGCAGTGCGTACATCCGGGATCCATTCGGCCGGTACGCCATAGCTGAGTAGGTCGGCTTCCGTGAGGTTGGAGAGCGGTCGCTTGGGCTCCGCTGTAGCTGCTGGTTCGGTGGGGACGTGGAGGGGGATCTGAATCTCGCGAACGGTTTCGCGGATCTCGACGATCTGGGCGGCACCAGTGACGGGATGGGTCTCGATCTTGCGCCGCGAAGCCCAGTCGTAGGCGGGATCGTGATAGCCCACATAGCAGAGCATCACGCTGCTCTCGACCCGATGGAAGATCAGGCGGATGTCACGGCTGGCACGGGCGGACCAGAAGTTCTTGTCCTTGATGTTGTCGAGCCGGTGGCACTGCAGGCCTGGATTGGCAGGATTGATCTGCAGTTCGAAGGCGGCGAGTTTGGCCGCTTTTTGCTCATCACCGCTGAGTCTGTCAAGACTCGCCTGAAATGAGTCGGCAAGCAGAAAAGACATTTAAGACTTCCTCAGAGTCAACATAAAGAACGGACTGGGTAGAGATGAATGTTCAATTGACCTTGCAACCAGCTGCTGCACGTACAATATTCGCACAGGCCTCGGCATCTGAGAGTGCGTTGTGATGCTCGAGGTGCAAGCCAAGGTAGGCACAGACACTGGGCAGATTGGCTGGTCTCAACTGCCAAGTCTGCCGAGCAAGCTTGACCGTACACAGGTAGGGCGCACCTGGGGGTACAAGTCTGTAGGTTTCGCAGCAGGCCTTCATGACACTGCTGTCAAAGCTTGCGTTGTGGGCAGCGATGAAGCTGATCCCTTCGAAAAGCGGCCTGAATTCATGCCACAGCTCCTTGAATGTCGGCTCGCTCTTCACGTCTCCCCAGGTAATGCCATGTATATCTGTAAACATAAAGTGGGGTGAAGGAGGCCTGATCAGTCGGTATGTACGAGAGACGACTTTGAATGATTCGACGCGAATGATCGCCAGTGAGCAGGCGCTATCACGAGAATAGTTGGCTGTTTCAAAATCAAGAGCAACAAATGAGCCAGAATGCGAGATTGCTGGTAACTGACTTGTGGTTGCTCCCGATGAACGCCGCGGAGAGGATCTTGCGACTTCCTGACGGCTTTGACCCAACCCAGCCTGGAGCAGTACCGATTCAGCCCTTCTCAGAAAGAGCCGTTCCTCCCTGTCCAGATTGGCGCCACCCCAGCGTTGCTTGTATTCTCGCAGAGCAAGAAACTGACTGACATCCGATGCTGACCAGCCATGAGACAGCAATCGCTTGGCCTCGTCTGAATGAGGTTCCGTCATATCCCGAGTGCGGCAGAGCTGAGATGAACCCAGTCAAAGAGTGGCTGCCGAGGTGGAGCCGATAGAGGCTGGTAGAACGGGAACAGCATATTCTCGAGGAGAAGACTAAAACTCAATCCCAAAGCTGCTGGAGTCAATCTCAAGCGACAGAGAGGGGGCGTTCACGGATTCAACATGATTGATTTCCAGCTCGACAAGTTGCTCCGGCATTTCTTGAAGAAAATATGCAGATCCCTTCGGGATCCGCTGATAGGTGGCAATGAGGGCTTTGGAGAGATTGAGTTCGGTCTTAGCCCTCGTGAGAGCGACGTAGAGACACCGCCTCTCCTCTTCGAACTCGTCTTGGCTTTTGGTGTAGGACGGCGGGTAGTGACCTACCTGCAAAGCTGGAATATAAACGATATCTGACTCAAGCCCTTTCGCTGAATGTATGGTCGAGACAATCACATAATCAGTATTTGAATCGCCACCACGCTGAAAGCCCTCAGTAAACGGGTTTAATGCATAGCTCTCGAGAAACGTGGATATGCTATCTTCGCGTTCAGCCAGGGCTTGAAGAATTGGCACATCAGATTTTCTGCTAGGCCATTCATCACGATAAAGCTTGATGAACCCGTCATCGAGAATGGCCGTGATTTCACCAATAAGAATTGACATATTAACTGAGATCTTCTGTGCAATCGTTTGCATAGCAGAAGCTGGCCTGCGGAACTTCGGATCAGATGCCTTAAGCAGGTCGATTCGTTCGGCTAGAGCGTTTAGGTCAGCAAGCCTGCTCACTATTTCGGATGCGCCCTCGCTGCCAATTCCTGGGAAAACCTGAAGGTAGCGCAGCCAAGCTAGATCATCTACAGGATGATGCAGGATCCGAAGAGTTGAGACAATATCGCGGACGTGTCGCGCTTGTAAAAAGGAGAAGCCGCCGTAGTACGTTACGGGAATCTTTCTCTTGGTCAGAGCTGAATCCAGAGCCTTGCGCCAGACTGACGACCGGAACAGAATGAGGTTGCTTCGGTATGGAATTCCTCTTCCGTGATCTTCCGAGATCTTGTCTGCAATAAATTCAGCCTCTTCGAATGGATCTGAGAAGACACGCATACTTGGCTTGCCACCTGCCAGCTCAGACCACAGCTCCTTGCCATAGTTGATTGAACTGTCTTTAAGAAGCCAGTTGGAGATACCCAAAAACTCACTGGGAGAACGATAGTTCTGAGTCAGGGACAGCTTTTCTGAATTAGGGACAAGCTCAGTGAAGTCGTGAATGAAGCGGTAGTCTGAGCCACGGAAAGCGTAGATTGCCTGGGCGTCATCACCTACACAGAAAAGACTGGTATGCTCTACTAACGGCTGCAGCAGCCTCCACTGGAGAGGGTTTGTGTCCTGCATCTCATCAACCAGAACGGCATCATAAGAGTTCCCAATGGTGCTGGCTACTGCTGGATTCTCTAAATTTCTAGCGACAACATCTAAAACGTCATCAAGGTCCAAAAGGTTTTGACGACGTTTTGCTGCCTGGTAGTCAATGAAGATCTGCTTGATTTGCTCGTAAAATGGCTTGTGCTTCGGTAGATATTGATCAAGGTAATCACCAAGCTTCTTGGACGAGTTTCGGCAGAAGGAGTAAATAGAGCGCAGTTCTGGGGCCTTGGGAAATTCCTTTGGCCTTTTGCCGCGGAACATGCTCATCATGTCCTTCTGGTCTTCAGGGTCAATGATCGTGTATGACCCATCAGCGTCATTTGAAATAATCCGCGAACACCATGAGTGGAATGTGGATGCATTGACCCGTTTTCCGATATCGCTGCCTGCATAGAAGGCAATACGGCTCACAAGTTCAGCAGCAGCCTTGCGCGTAAACGTGATAGCCAGAATTCGCTCGGGTGGAGTGCCATTCTCGAGCAGGTGGCAGATCCGTGCGACCATCGTTTTGGTTTTGCCCGTACCTGCCCCAGCAACGACGACGAGATGTGGCGCAGTTGATGTGACAGCTGCCAACTGCTCCGGATTGAGTCCTTCCTTGTAGTCCTGCATGATCAGACGCCTATCATGGTTTTAAAGGTGTATTTGCACGATCATCTACTCGGTACACCTTCATCACCTCATCCCCCAGGTGGTTGATCACCTTCACAGCGATGCGCCCCTTTGAAGGCTTGGCGAACGGAACGGAGATGTCGCTGTTGAGAGACTCCCAGGCTTCCAGGTCGATCTCGGCCTTGAGGGAGGTTTTGAGGCTCTTATAGGGGTCGTTCTGGCCGAGGAAGTAGGCCTGCCGCACGAAGAAGCTCTCGCCGTTGTAGTCGCTGTCGATGAACCAGCAGGCGATGTTGTCGGGCTCGTCGCTGCGGACTTCACCGGTGGAGGGGTCGAACACGTCGACGCCGTTGATTTTCACCTGGATGTGGTTGGGCTGTCCATCGGGGCCAGTTGCATCGAGGATGTCGATGTCGGGTTCGCCGAAGATCACGAACAGATTCCCCTTGCCGCTGTTGGCCAGATCCTGCTGCATGTGCAGATCAGCATTCATGCGCGCCTTGAGCACCGGCAGCGAAGCGAGCTTGTCGAACTCGGTGGACTGGGCTTCGTAATTGAATGCGCAGCTGATCAGCACATCAAAGCCAGCATCAGCACACTCCCGAGCAGCTTCCACCAGGTCGTCACGAGAGACCGTGCCGAACTCAGGTCCGATAAAGATGCCGGCTGTTTTCAGGCTGCCATCGGCATCGCGGTAGGCGCCCTTTCCAGCGATGTAGCTGCCAGGCCAACCATCCAGCGATTCAAAACTGATGCGGTCTTCCTTGTGGGACTGCTGCACTCCCGATACTCGCAGCGTCTCGAGAATCATCTGAGCAAAGTCAGCTGCTCCCTCGGCAGTGGCTCCTTGTTTGTGAGGATCCACCAATGAATCATCATCGTTGACGATCATGGTGCGGTGGGGGCTCAGACTCTCGACTGTGAAAGGCCCAGCGACACGCACCTTGGATTTGTCTTCGAATGGTTTGTCGTAGAGCTGTTCAAATTCCGCCTTGGCACTAATAGATTTATCGATCTCCTTTTGGCGAGAGACGCGAGCTTCCCAGTAATTAGCATGCAACGCTTTGACCTCTGCCGACCAGCTAGGTTGTTGTTGTCGCGGGACTTCCCGTTCCGCATAGCATTTTTCAAGCAAAGCGTTTAACTGATAGAGTAACGGATCTAATGCCGTTTGCCATTTGTCCCAGATTGTATCGATTTCGGAATTATCTGCGATCGACTTCAGGGTGATATGCGGGACTCGCTCGTAGACAAAGCCGAGACGTAGGCTGTTCCCTGTCGGATGCTCGCTTGGTGCCGAAAGCGTTAGCTCGGCCTCCGCTTTTTTGCCTTCTACCGAATCAGAGAGCAAATAAAATGGATACCGCATTCCCATGATGCGCGCCCTTGCAAGTACCAATGCAACACGTGATGTGTCGATGGTGATCCACCTGCGTCCCCATTGCTCTGCAACCATGGCTGTAGTACCTGAGCCACACGTTGGATCAAGAACTAAATCGCCAGGATCACTAGCCATCAACATGCAGCGCTGAATCACGGTCGGACTTGTTTGCACTACATAGCGCTTTTCGTCTGTTCGACTTGATATGCCACCACTTGTGTCGGTCCAGATGTTATGTGTTATCGATATCGAGAAGTCCTCTATGAAGCTCCTGAACCTCACGCCTGACGAGGTGAGATGAATTCGCCCAGCACGATCGGCCCGCCTTAATCCTTCCACCCTCGTTTTCCAGTGCGAGTTGGCAGGGGGGAAGAAGGTCTTTCCAGCAACCACAAACTTTTGGTCCGAGCTTGTTGGGCCAGGAGAAACCAGCGAGACAGCCTGAAAAAGGTTCCACCCGTTAGGGATATCACCGGTTTCCGCTTCCTGCTTTGTGCGAGGACGAGAGAACGATCGATCTGGAGAGACTAGGGTGCTAAATCGCGAATAACTCTGTAGATCCGACTTGTCCTTATATAGAGGCCTGTATTTGAGCTTTGATACGCTTTTTGCGTACCACAGTATTGTGTCGTAAACCGGCGCAAGATAATCGCTGGTTGCGTAAGGCGTCGTCTGGTAGGCGATTTGGCTTACAAGATTCCCGTCCCCAAAGACCTCGTCCATCAAAGCGCGCACCCGATGGCAGTTCTCCGCGCCGATCTGAACAAAAATAGAGCCTGAGTCGGAGAGTAATTCCCGCGATAGCAGAAGCCTGTCTCGAAGATAGGTCAAATAGCTGTGAATACCATCTCTCCATGTATCCCGGAAAGCCTTGACCTGCTCTGGCTCTCTTGTTATTTGATCGGGCCTTCCATCCTTCACGTCACGACTAGTCGTCGACCACTGAAAGTTGCTATTAAACCTGATCCCATACGGCGGATCAAAGTAGATGCACTGCACCTTGCCGCGCAGCCCCTCCCTCTCCGCCAGGCTCGCCATCACCTGCAGCGAGTCACCCAGAATCATCCGGTTTGACCAGTTCTGATCGTGCTGATAGAACTCAGTTTTGGCCTCCTCAGATGGCAGCCCATTGAAGGCTGAGAAAAGGTCAATCTGCTCGGCCTCGCCCGCCCCTTCTTTGCTCCGGCGCTTCAGGTCGTCGATCAGCACCTTCGGGTGGATCTTCTCCTGGATGTAGAGCGGAGGTGCATTCACCACCAGCGGTGAGTCGTCCAGCAGATCCTTGCCGCGCCAGATCAGCTGAGGGTCCAGATCAGGATTCCGCCGCTCATAAACCACCTGCAGTGCTGTTTTCTCCTGGTTACGCACCATCGTCTGGTACTCAGCCGGTGGGATGTTCCGGCGTGAGGCGTCGTCGTGCACGAAGCTCTCAATCTGCTTTTCACTGGCGGGCTTCTTTGGCATCTCAGGCCACCTCCACGGCGAGTACAGAATCGAGCACGTGATTCACTTCCTCTTGCGCAGCGGCCGACAGCTGATTCTCCATTACCATCGGGTCTCGGAATTCGGCAAAGGCCCAGCGCCCGAATTTTCCTGTGTTGTTCACACCTGGCACCCAGTAGGTCTCCATGGTGTTCTTCTTCTCTTTGGCGTCTTCGCCCCGATAGCCCTTCACTTCGCAAACCAGATTGAGCAGATCATCGTCGCCTCGTCCGTCATCCACCACCACGATGAAGTCTGGGATGTAGCGCCGCGGTTCACCAGCCAGCTGGTACGGCACCTCAAAGCCCATGGATTGGTTCTTGACCCAGCGCCGCACCTTGGGGTGAGCATCCAGCACCCTGCAGAACTCCTGCTCCCAGCTGCTGTCACAGATCGCCCAGTTCACATGGCATTTTCTGGAATCGGTTTGCCAGCGTAAGGTCTTCGAGGTGTTGAAGTTCACATGCATCGTGCTGTCGCTGGGGTTGTAGGGATCCAGGATCGCCAGGCGGCGCTGTTCCTGTCCAGCGCTGACCACAATCGCCTGAATCATCCGTTCACAGGCCAGATCGGCCATTTCCCGGAACATCAACAGGCCGTGGTTGGTGCCGCCTTTGCAGACCAGGCACTGGTCCAGCCAGTTGCGCACCACCTTCTTCATCTGCACGATCAGATGGGTTTTGGGCAGCTGGTCGGCATCGCGGTATTTGGTATACACCAGATGCTTGGCCAGGTGCAGGATCACGGTTGATCGGCGCAATGCTCCGGTTCGCTCCAGGGTCAGAGTTACGCCCTCGCCGATGATGCCCTGGTTGTTGGTCGTCGTGGCACCCAGCAGTTCGGGGCTGAGCTCCAGGATGTGGTCGTCGTTGAAGCTGGCCTTCACCTGATCATCCGGCAGTTCAGCGCGGTAGCCGATCACCCGGGGAAAGCATATCTCCTGGCCATCGCGCTGCGGACTGATCGCCTGCACCTGAATCGTGGGTGGCGGTGGCTTCAGCGTGCCCGGTACAGCCTGGGATGCGAAATCAAACGGAATGCCGAGAATGTCGGCATACTCCACATCAAACAGACCCGACTCAGGATTGAGGCTGTAGATCTGCCGGCGCAGGGCACGCCCCACCACCTGCTCACACAACAGCTGGGTGCCGAATGCACGCACGCCCAGCACATGGGTGACCGTATTGGCGTCCCAGCCTTCGGTGAGCATCGCCACCGACACCACACAGCGGATGTCGGCCCCGAGCTTGCCGGGCTTACCCACCGTGTTCATCACCTCCCGCAACAGATCGGCATCGCTGAGCTTGGTGTCTGCAGCACCAGCTCCCTGGCGCTGAATGATCTCGCGGCGGAACTGTTCAATCTCAGGCCCGGCCAGCTCGCGGAAGTTGGCATCGAGGGCCTCGCCGCTCTCCAGTTGCTCGCTGTCGATCAGCAGGGTGCGGGGGCGGGGCAGCGGTTGGTCGAAGCTGTCGTAGTTGGAGAACAGCGGACAGGCGCCGTTGCGGGGCACTTTATCACCACGTTCATTCTCAATTTCATAACCACTCACGTAGTCGTAGACGAGCTTGGAGGTGGAGGTGTTGTTGCAGACGATGATGAAGCAGGGCGGCACCTCAAAACCAGCTTTCTTCCAGTTCTCAAAGGTCTTCTCGTAATGCCCATACAGGGCCTCGATCGCCGTCTTCAGCTCCGTGGGCAGGCTTTCGGGATCCTTGCTCCCGCCCTTGCCACGCCCCTGCCTGGGCATCTTGGTCTTGATGTTCTTCCACAGCTCCCGATAGCGCGGTACATCCTGGGCGATGTTGTCGGCCACCGGCACCCGCGGCAGCTTCACAATGCCGCATTCGATCGCATCCATCAGCGAAAAGTCGCTCACGGTCCACGGGAACAACGTGCCTTCCCTGTAGCCCGAGCTGGCCAGGAAAAACGGTGTGGCCGACAGGTCGATCACCCGCTGCTTGCCTTTGCCAAGCTTCTCACTCAAGGCCTCCAGGCCGGAGATCCACAGCCGTGCCTTTTCGCGGTGGCTCCTGGCTTCGGCTTTCTCCTCGGAACTGAGCTGGATCTGTTCGCGTTCCGCATCGCTGAGCGGCTTTTCGCGGTAGCAGTGATGCGCCTCATCGTTGATCACCAATACCTGCTTCATCGCCAGCAGTTCGCTCATCACCCGCTGCAGCATCTGGCCTTCGGTTTCCGTGCTGGCGATCTTCTCCTGGCGCCAGCCCTCCATGAACTGGCGCGTCCCCTTGGCCAGCTCCAGCAGTTCCCGCTTGCGGAAGGCATGATAATTGGTGATCACAATCCGGGCCTTGCCCAGCTCCGGCACCAGCTCCTGCGGCACCAGCTCCATGCGCTTGAAGTAGCTCTCGCTGTCGTTCGGCTGCAGCACCCGCAACCGATCGCGGATCGTCAGCCCCGGCGCCACCACCAGGAAGCCCCTGGTGAAGCGGCTGCTGCCGGGGTGACGGGCGGCATTGATCGTCTGCCAGGCGATCAGCATCGCCATCACCGTGGTCTTGCCAGCCCCCGTGGCCAGCTTCAAGGCCATCCGGAACAGCTCCGGGTTGGCTGCGACGTTGGCGCTCTCCAGCTTCTCCAGCACGTCTTTGCCGCGCTTGCCGCTCTCCGGCGCCACCTCCGTCAGCCAGATCGCGGTTTCGGCCGCCTCGATCTGGCACCAGAACGGCCGAATGCCCTGGAACTCATGGTGGCGCCAGTGCTTCAGCAGCCGGGCCGTCTCCGGCGTCACCTTCCACTGGCTCTCGGGCGCCCGCCGCCACTCCTCCACCAGCACCCGGATGGAGTTGATCAGCAGGGTTTTCTCGTACTGCTGATCGTCTGTCGAGAGGTTCTGGGCCTCGATCTCCAGGGAGCGCTGGTGGGCCTGCTCGCCCTTCCCGCCTCGCTTCTTGGGTTGAGGGATGGGCGTCCACAGCCGCGACTCCCGCCGCGACTCGACAATCTCCTGCGTCGGGATGCCGTCGACCAGCTCCCAGTGGCGGCTGGGGCACGCATAGGGGGAGTTGAGGATCGGCTCGCGGAAGAAGCGCTCGCTCAACGCCCTGCCTCCAGCCACAGCGCCTGGCCGGCCGCCCCCCGAACCGAAACCAGCAGCGCTGCGGGCAGCGGGGCGAGGGGCGGGGCGAGGGGCGGGGCGAGGGGCGGGGCGAGGGGCGGCAGGGCGGCAGGCGTCGCAGTGACGGGCAGCGAGGCGGCGGGCGAAACAGCTGCAGGCAACAGGGCGACGCGCGACCGCACTGAGGGGAACAGCACTGCGGGGAACACCGCTGCGGGCCACAGGGCTGCGGGCAGCGGGGCGAGGGGCGGCAACGCACGATCCGCCGGCAATGGCGCAACTGGCATCGGCAGCAGGGGGCGCTGCGCCCAGTCTGCACACAGCCGCAGCCCGCTGGCAGCCCCACACAAAGCCGCCCAGCCATGCCGCTGGAACCTATGCAGTTTCTGCATGATTCTGAATGCGGTCGCTATCGCCTCTGGCGGCCCTGGTGGCGTCCCGCGCCGCCAGCCCCACCCCGCGCCCCGCACCGCATCGCCCCGCCCCGCATCGCGCTCCGCATCGCGCTCCGCCTCGCCTCGCCTCGCCTCGCTCCGCGCTCCGCATCCCGCACCCCGCGCCCCGCACCCCGCGCCCCGCGCCCCGCGGCCAGCCGCGCCGCTGCCGCCACCGGCCCCGGCCGCTCTCGGCAGGGCCCGGCGTCCCGTCGTCCCAGGGCCGCCAGGGCCGGGCCCTCAGCCCCGGCGGCGGCCGGCCATCCCCCGCAGCGGCGGCCGGTGGCGGGGCCGGCAGCGGCGCCGGCAGCGGGCGATTCAGCTGGCCTTCCAGGGCTCGAAGGCACGGTGCAGCCTGGCTTCCCGACAGAATCAGGAGCCACTGCCCGCAGGAACTGACGTCGATGCCCTCTGTTGCACCTGAGGCAGCCACCGCCTGCGAGCCCAACCCTGCTGACGACAGCGCCCGGCCCGGCCTCAGCGCCGTTCCCGGCCAGACGGCCGTCGCCGGCCTGACAGCCAGCGGCGCCGATCCCGCAACCAACACCACATCCCACAACGGGATCAACAACGCGACCGATCCAGCAACCGACAACGCGACTGATCCAGCGAACAGCGCCGCCAGCGAGATCAGCGCCGATCCAGCAATCCACAACGCCGCCCACAACGCCACCGAGATCACGGCCGATCCAGCAACCAACCCCGCTACCGACATCACCGCCCATGCCGCCGCCGCCGCCGCGACCGATGCTGTCGCCGGCGAGGAGATGGCCGACTTCATCGAGGCCGCCGGGCTGCTGCGCTATGACCCCGCCGCGATCACCCGCATCTACGCCGGCCATCCCGAACGGCTGCTGCGCCGCCTCTGGCAGACCCTGGTGCCGATCAGCCTCTACCTGCTCGGTGTCGGCATCGACTGGCTCTCGGGCCGGCTGCGCTCTGCCGACTGCGCCCGCGCCCGCGCCCGCGAATGCGCCGAGCTGCTGGCCCAGCTGGGCCCCGCGTTCATCAAGGCCGGCCAGGCCCTCTCCACCCGACCCGACATCGTGCCGCCGGTATTGCTGGAGGAACTGGCCCAGCTGCAGGATCAGCTGCCGGGTTTCGCCAGCAGCCTGGCCATGGCCTGCATCGAGGAGGATCTCGGCGCGCCGCTGCAGGCCGTTTACGCCCAGCTCGACCGCGAACCGATCTCGGCCGCCTCGCTCGGCCAGGTGCATCGCGGTGTATTGATCAGCGGTGAACGGGTGGCGGTCAAGGTGCAGCGACCGGGCCTGCGCGAGCAGATCACGCTCGATCTCTACATCGTGCGC
>Ga0172372_10009776_pt1 | contig 12424 bp, 5 predicted proteins | sample LakKiv5m_2_FD_114544 | JGI IMG/M metagenome (GOLD analysis project Ga0172372, IMG submission 114544) | Freshwater microbial communities from Kabuno Bay, South-Kivu, Congo - kab_092012_9.5m | ecosystem: Environmental > Aquatic > Freshwater > Lake | place: Democratic Republic of the Congo...
CCGGCCGGCCGGTGCCATCTCCGCCTCGATGGCGGCGAGATTGGCGGCCTCGATCGCCTCAGCGGCGACACCGGCGTCGGGGCTGCCGGCGATGGCTTCCGCCAGTCCCTCGCGGTTGGCGGTGCTGTAGCGGCTGACACCGAGGCTACGGGCGACTTCACGCAACTGGCGGATGCTCAGCGACGCCAGACGAGCCAGCAGATTCTTGTCAGCCATGGTGTGGGTGAGATTGTGAACAAGAGTTTCGGCTACATCCCGCCGCTGGGATCGCTCGTGTCAGCAGACAGGGACATGCCGCGTCCAGGGCGCACTCCAGGGCGCCCGCGGCGGGTCGGGGCTGCACCCGCAGCGCATCCATGACAGGCGCCAGCGGGCCGTCCGGATTAAAACATCTGTACTATGGTTGTCTGCGTTGCGCCGCACTGGCTGCGCCGCACTGGCTGCGCCGCGCTGTCTGCGCCGCGCTGTCTGCGTTGCGCTGCCTGCGTTGCGCTGCCTGCGTTGCGCTGCCTGCCCGCCGCCGCCGCCCTCGCCGCTCCTGTCCCGCTCGCCTCCTGCCCTGCCCGCCTGCCCTGTCCTGTCACCCCCCTGTCCTGCCCCTCTGTCCCCTGGGTTGCGGTGCTGGCCCGGCTGGATGCAGCCCCCGTTTTCCCGCAAGTGATGTCCGACGTTCTCGCCGCTCTGCCCGCCGGTGTGCCGCTGCCGTTGCGGCCGGATCCGCCCGCTCACCTCCGCGCCCGGCCGGGCGAGGCTGGGCCGACCGGCTTCCCCAGCCCGGCAGCGGATTACGTCGAGGCGAGCATCGATCTCAACCGCGAGCTGATCCCTGCGCCCCTGTCCACCTTCCTGATGCGGGTCTGCGGCGATGCGATGCGTGGCGATGGCGTTGTTGATGGGGATCTGCTCGTGATCGACCGCAGCCTTGATCCCCACCCGGGCCAGGTGGTGGTCGCCACCCACGCCGGTCGCTTCCTGGTGCGTCGCCTGGTCCGCCGTCGAGGGCAGCTGTGGTTGCTGAGCAGCGATGGCCGCAGCGAGCCCCTGCCGCTGCCGGCCGAGGGCGGCGACCCGGAGCTGTGGGGTGTGGTGATCCATGCCGTGCACCACCTGCGCCGCGGCGGCGATGGCCGGGCCCAGGCATCGCCGGCCCCGCCCCGCTGGCCGGGCTGAACCCCTCCGGCAATGCCAGGCTGCGGCGCTCCGGCCTCCCCCCAGGGCCGCTTCAAAGTGCCGGTTTCGCCAGTCGTACGGGGCGCCGGCACCAGGCGTGGGCATCAGCATCCCAGGCGCTGCCAGGAGCGGGTTGACCGCTCCGCTTCGGCCGCAGCCCTCGCGCCGAGTTGGAATTCAGCCCCGGGCCTCCCCCTGCCTCAGCCCTGGAGGCGAGCCAGGCGCATCGCGCCGACAGCGCTTCTGCCGCGGGCCGGGCACGCGCAGGCCTGCCTCAGAATCGATACCCCGCCCGGGCTGGGACACGGCTGTCCGTCCTCGCGCGGACTCTGGATCCGGTCGCAACCAGGTGTTCAGTGAACTCTTCAGGCGGCCCTGATCGTCCGGGCAGACCCCGCCGGCAACCCGCTGCACCGCCCAATCCCTGTGTCAGCAAAAGCACATAAAATCCGCGGGGCGGTGGCGGTCGCGTTGGCCCGCCGGCTCGTTGGCCCGCCGGCGCGATGGTGCCAGCGATGGGACGCGGCCGCTGCCTCCAGGTCGGGATCTCAGCTCGACATCGGCAGCCAGCTCGATCAAGGGAACCTCTGGGAAACCGCTCAAGGGCGCCGGTCAGAGCGCGGAGATCCCAGTTGCCGCGGGGGGCAGCCCGCAAGCGCGATCGGTTTTCCAGAGCTTCCCAAGGCTGATCAGCAGCCCGAACCATAAGAGTTCGCTGAACAACCCGCTCGCGGCCCGATTCAGCCTTTGGACAGGTGTCGAGAACCCAGGCACAGCCTGGTTCCAGTGCCATGGCGGCTGCCTGGGATCAGGCGTTGTCCGGGTTTTGCAGCAAACTCATAACAGCGAATATGGTTCTCCACTCACGGCAGTCGCAGCCCGTGCGGTGCTGGTTCACAACATGAGCGTTCAGATCGGGTTGCTTGCAGCCTTGCGGCGATACCTTCGGGCAGCCCAGCGGGCAGGGGTGAGCCAGGATGCAACGATCTGACCAGTTGGGAGCTGATCAGGCCCGATCGGTGTTGGGCTGGTCAGGAATCCAGGCCCAACCGCTTCCTGCGGCGCTTCAGCTCTCCTCCAGGGCCACCAGCTCGCGCAGCTGGCCCATCTCCAGACCGCCGAGCCACTCTTCACCACTGCCGACGATGTCTTCGGCCAGCTTCGATTTCTCCTTGATCATTCGGTCGATGCGCTCCTCGACCGAGCCGCTGGTGATGAACTTATGCACCAACACCCGGTTGCGCTGGCCGATGCGGTAGGCCCGATCGGTGGCCTGGTTCTCAACAGCGGGATTCCACCAGCGGTCGATGTGGAACACATGGCTGGCACGGGTGAGATTGAGACCCACACCACCCGCCTTGAGCGACAGCAGGAACAACTGCGGGCCGCGCGGATCCTCCTGGAAACGATCCACCATCGCCTGGCGTTCACTCTTGCTGGTGTTGCCATAGAGAAAAGGGACCTCCTGGCGCCAGCGGCGCTCGAGGTGGGCCTTGAGCAGATGGCCCCATTCGGCGAACTGGGTGAACAGCAGCGCCCGGTCTCCCGCCTCGATCACCTCCTCCAGGATCTCCTCCAGCCGCTGCACCTTGGCACTGCGGGCCGCAAACTCCCGGAAGAAGTCGGTATCGGCCGGATCCGGCACTTGCTTGAGCGCCAGGGCGGGGTGATTGCAGATCTGCTTGAGCCGCGTGAGCAATGCCAGCACCTGGCCGTGCTTCTGCCCCAGCGGTGCCCGCGCAATCGCCTCCAGGCTCTCCTCCACGGTGCGGCGATAGAGCTTCACCTGCTCGGCCGACAGTCCCACCCATTCATGCAGCTCCACCTTCTCAGGCAGATCGGAAATGATCGATTGATCGGTCTTGAGGCGGCGCAGGATGAAGGGGCCGACACGGGCCTTGAGATCCCGCAGCGAACTCATGTCGCCGTAGCGCTCGATCGGCAGGCGGTAGCGCTGGCGGAAGAAGGCCTCCTCGCCCAGCACCCGCGGGTTGAGGAAATCCATCAGGGCCCAGATCTCACTCACCCGGTTCTCCACCGGGGTGCCGGTGAGGGCGATGCGGAAGCGGCCGCTGCGGCCGGGGCGGCCCAGATCGCGGGCGGCCTGGCTCTGTTTGGCGGCGGGATTCTTGATCGCCTGCGCCTCATCGATCACCATTCCCTGCCAGTCGATCGTCTCCAGCAGTTCGCTGTCGCGCTGCAGCAGGCCATAGCTGGTGAGCACCAGATCCACCGCCGTCAGCGCGCTCGCCAGGGCCTGCTCCGTGGTGGGACGCCGTGGACCGTAGTGCTCTCGCACCACCAGCTCGGGCGTGAAGGCGGCCGCCTCCCGCCTCCAGTTGGTCAGCACCGAGGTGGGTGCCACCAGCAGCACCGGTCGCTTCAGTTCCGCCTCGGCCTTGAGATGCTGCAGGAAGGCCAGCAACTGAATCGTCTTGCCCAGGCCCATGTCATCAGCCAGGCAGGCCCCCTGATCGAAGCGATGCAGAAAGGCCAGCCAGCCCAGACCGCGCTCCTGATACGGCCGCAACTGGCCGGCGAAGCCAGGCGGGGCCGGCAGCGGATCCGGCGCCTTCTGCTGGTGGTATTGCTCCAGCACCGCCTGCAGGCGCGGACCGGCCAGGAAGCGATGCACCGGCAGACGCATCAGCGTCTCGCCATCGCTGGCGGTGAGGCGCAGGGCATCATCGAGGCTGAGCTTGGGCTCCGCCAGGCTGAACCGCTGGGCGTTGCGCAGATCAGCGGGGCGCAGCTCGATCCAGGCCCCCTTGTGCTGCACCAGCGGGCTGCGCCTGGCCTCCAGACGCTCCAGATCCTTGAGGGTCAGGGTGACGCCACCGATCATCAGCTCATGGCGCCATTCGAGGCTCTCGCCGAGACTGAAGCCACGCGAGCGGGTGGGCAGCTCCGCCTCGATCGCCAGTCCCAGGCGACTGGCCAGACCACCGCTGAGGCTCGCGGGCAGCACCACCCCCACCCCTACATCACGCAGCTGGCTGGCGGCCGTGCGCACCAGCACGAAGGCCTCCGCCGGGGTGATCTGCATCGCTTCGGGGGCGGCGCTGTCGAGTCCGCGGCTGATCGGCTCGAACACCTGCAGGGCCCGCCCCAGGCCTTCGAGCAGCAGTTCCCCCGGTTGATTCACCTCCACCTCGCCGAGCTGCAGCGGGGCGTCGCCTCGGCCCCAGACCACCCCGGCGGGCAGGCGCAGACCGGGATCGGCCTCGGCCTGCAGCGCGAAGCGCAGCTCCCAGAGATCCTCATCGGCCGCGGGGGTGAACAGCTCCAGGCAGGTGCGGGCCGGTGCCACCCGGCCGGCCACCGCCTCCCGCCAGTGGTGCGTGGCGATCTGCAGGCGTTCCAGCTCCTCGGCCTCGAGGCCGAGCTGGCCGCTGCCCGGCCCCAGCGCCCTCTGCCACGACTCCAGCAGCGGGTCGAGATCCGCACAAGCGGGGCGGAAATCGGCGCGCAACTGGCCATCGAGCAGGGCCTCCAGCAACCTGGCCACCCGCAGGCGGCCGCTGCCGGGACGGCGACAGACCAGCGGCGCAGCGCTGTAGGGATCGGCCGCCAGGGCGCAGCAGGCCACCTGGGGCAACCGCATCGCCATCTCCTCCAGCCGCCGCCGATCCCCCTCGCGGTTGAGCAGCGGCAGCCAGCGGGCCTGGCTCTGCTCCACCTGCGGCAGCCAGCGGCCCCGGGCGATCAGGCTGAGGCTCCAGCGCTGCAGATGGCTCCACCAACGCAGATCCTCGGCCAGGATCGGATGGTCACCGGAGAGGGGCAGGTCGCTCAGCCAGGCGGCGGCCGCCCCGGGTTCCAGGGCGAGACCATCGATGCGCCAGGGCCACCACAGCGGTTCCCTGGGGATCGGTTCGCCCGCCTGCAGCGGCAGTCCACTCCAGGCGGTCGCGCTGCTGCGCCGCCCACCGCGGGCGGCCTGGGGGCGGCTGGGCAGGGTCAGGCAGGCGCTGGCGGGTCGCAGCGCCTCCGACCAGAGGCCGCGGTCGTCGAGCAGCGTCGCCAGGGCATCCTCATCGAGGCTGAAGGGATGCTGCGGTGCCTGGCCCGCTGCCGGGCTGATCGGTTCGGCGACCCGCCAGGTGTCGGCCCACAGCAACAGCCGCCCACCCGCTCCGGCGGCAGGGAACAGCCAGGTGGCATGCAGCAGGCTCATGGGTGGGGGATACGGCCCGATGGCGTCATTCAGCCGGTGGGCAGACCGGCGGGGCGGCAGGCAGGCCAGGGGGGACGGCGCCCGACAGCAGGCTCCGCGACGATGGCCAGCGCTGCAGACCATGCAGCAGCAGCGCGCTGCCGATCAGGGGGGCCCACAGAGGCAGCCAGCCACCGATCAGGGCCATCATCGCTGAGAGCAGGCGCAGGGCCGGAATCGCGAGGCCATCCGCGGCTGGGGCTGGCGGCACCACAAGCCGCTCCGGTGCCAGCGGGGCCGCCAGGCTGCGCAGAGCACAGACCGCCCCCACCAGACCGGCCTGGAGATGGCTGTCGGCGGGATCGATCCGTTGCAGATGGAAGGCCAGCAATCCGTAGAAGAAGCCACAGCCGGCGCCGCGCAGGGCCGGATCGAGGGGGGAGCCAGCGCCGACCCCGGCGGCGGCAGCGGCCAGCAGGCCCGATCCCAGGGCGCTGACCAGGGCCCAGGTCAGCGAGATCCGGCGCAGGCGGGCGCGGCTGAACGGGAGATCCGGGGCAGAGAGCACAGGGGGGCGGCATCGCTCTGGCGGCGATCATGCCGGGCCGGGGATCGGCGCCGGCCGGGCGGGCTGGCCTTGAGGGCAGAGCGGCTGTCCGGCCTGTTGCCAGCACCGCCCCAGGGCCGCTTCAGAGTGCCGGTTGCGTTGCGCCAGTCGTGCGCGACGCCGGCACCATGCGTGGGCAGTCAGCATCTCAGGCGCTGCAAGGAGCGGGTTGCCCCCTGGGCTTCGGCCGCAGCCCTCGCGCCGAGTTTGAATCAGCCCTGACCACCGCCCCCCGGCGCGGCGCCGATGCTGGTGCTGGCGCCGATGCTGGCGCCGATGCTGGTGCTGGTGCTGGTGCTGGACAATACCTATCACCTTCCCGCTGCAGTCCCCCTCACCCATCGCTGCCGATCGGTCCCGGGTCTGGATTCACAAGCCCTGGCGATCAGGGCCGGCCGGCGGCAACGGGATCAGCCCTGGCCGGATCGGTGCGGACGGCAGCTGCGCTGACACGAGCAGAACTGCAGCCCGGGGGAGGCATTTCTGTCAGGCAACCATAAAATTGCGGCAGTCTGTGCCGCATCGGAGCAGCCATGAGCAGCCCTGACCGCCTCCAGCACGGCGCCGGATCGGGCACCAGGCTGGTGGGAGCTCTCATCGCCCTGGTGTTGCCCCTGGCCCCAGCGGCGGTGCGCAGTGGTGAGATCACAGCCACGGTCGGCACTCTGTCGCTGGGCACCACGGTGAACGGGCAGCCCGGCGGCAGCTGCCTGGCCGGTGCCTGCACGATCGGGGGCGGCAGTATGGCCGCCTCGAGCCTGTTTCATCGCTTCACCAGCTTCGACACGCGCGGTGCGATCCAGAGCGTGCTGTTCGACAGCCAGGGCCGAGGCAGCGTGGTGGTGGGCGTGACCGATCCCTTCGGCAGCTTCATCGATAAACCGATCAGCTTCACAACACCCGCTGCGCTGATCTGGCTCTCGCCCGGTGGCATCCATCTGGGTGCTGGCGCCAGCTTTGTCCATATCCCTGAGCTGCGCCTGAGCACGGCCACCGGAATGCAGTTTGGTGGCGGCAGCTTCGATGCGTTGCACACCACGACCAGCGCCATCGCCTCACTCAGGGGCGATCCCCTGCCCAGCGCCGCAGCCCTGTACTCCGATTCGGGTAGCCTACAGGCAGCAGGCCTGCCAGCCAACGCCGACATCAGCCTCTCGGGGGCTCTGCTCAGCGTCGACCGCAGCCTGTTGCTCGATGCCCGCGGCGGCAATCTGCAGCTGCAGGGCAGCACACTGCAAGCGACAGGCGATGGCGAGGGGGCGGGGTCGGGGGGGACGATCGCGCTGACGGGCGCATCGGTGGCGCTGCGCAACGCCCATCTGAATGCCAGCGGGGTCGGTGGCGGCGGCACGGTGCTGGTCGGGGCAGGCGGCGTGGGCGGCAGCGGCGATCTGATGCCCGCCCGCAACACGCTGGTTGATGCCGCCAGTACGATCCGGGCCGATGCCACCGCCCGGGGGGCGGGCGGCAGCGTTGTGGTCTGGTCCGAACAGTCCACCAGCGTGGCGGGCACGATCACAGCGCGGGGTGGACCGGGCGGAGGCGATGGCGGCTTTGTCGAAACCTCCGGGCGCCAGCAGCTGGCCGTGAGCCGGGCGCCGGATGCCTCGGCCAGCCGGGGCAACAGCGGCCTGTGGCTGCTGGATCCTTACAATCTGACCATCCAGGCCGGTGGGCCGGATAGCAACGTGAGCGGCCTGCCCGCCGGCGGATCGAGCAGTGGTACCGGAGCCGTGGTGGCTGCCGAGACGATCGCCAATGCTCTTAATGCCGGCACTGATGTCAGCATCAGCACAGGAGCCGGTGGCAGCGAAGATGGCGACATCACCCTGGCCGCCAGCATCATCCGCAGCACAGCAGGCCAGGCAAACCTGACCCTGAATGCCCATAGAAACATCTATCTGGATGCCAATGTCCTCAGCCAGCTCGGGACGCTGAATCTTGTTCTCAATCCCGATTCCGATGGCGATGCCAGTGGAGCCACACTACAAAGCCCCGCCAGCACGATCAGCCTGAACGGCGGCACGGCAACTTTCAGTGGCGCCACAACTCTGGCCGGATCGATTGCGGGATCGCGGATCCGCAAGACCAATGGCGAAGAAATAAACCTCAATGGAGCTACATTTTCTGGCGTAATAATTGATACGGATCTGACTACACTGGGGTCTCTTTATATTGAGAACGGCCTCTCGTTGCTGGCGGGCAAGACGGTCACGATCAAGGGGGAATGGTTGCTGCGCGGCGGTGAGCAATTGTTGGCGCGCGCCGAGCAACTCGACCTGGCATCAACGGTGTGGTGGGATGTGATCGGCAGAGATCTGCGGATCTCTCAGCCACGATTCACAGCGGTCAGCGCCGGCAGCTTTCAGCAGAACGACGCTGTGGTGGCTCCGGGATCGGGTCTGAACCTAGCCTTTGACTGGAGTTTCGGTGGCGGCAGCTCGAATTATGATTATTGCTCAGGCTGTGTAATTCAGAACTATATAGCCTGGATCCAGCCCTCGCAGGCAAGCAATAGTTCCGCCGGCCTTCGTTCTGATGCACTATGGTCAGACAGTGTGGCTGCGAGTGGTAGTTTTGAGTGGAGTACCACGGCGCCCACCACGGCGGGAACCTACTTCATTGGCAGTGCCGCAGGCCTCGATTTTCAATTTTATCCCAACCGCCAGGGCGAAGCGGGGGGATTGAGCAGCAGTGGTCCCTATGGCAGCGTCGCTCCGTTCCGTGTCACGGTCCGTGATCCCGTCGGCAGGCCCTCCTTGAATCTGCAGGGTGGTTCGATCCAGGCCGCCAGCGGCGCCGCGGCTGTTTCGCTCCGTCTCGGCGAGGGGCTCAGCCTGGGGGGAGCCGGATCCCTGGCCGTTCCCGAGATCAAGAATCAGGGCGAGATCCAGCTCTCTGATTCTCTGGCGATCACGGCGGATCAGCTGCTCAATCAGGGCCTGATCACGGGTAGGGGCAGTATTGATCTGGGCACCGGTACGCTCACCAACAGCGGCACGATCACTGCCGGCAGCGCCGATCAGAGCGGCACGATCAGCATCACCGGAAACCTGGCCCTGGCTGCCAGCTCGCGTCTGCAGCTGAATCTGCGAGGCAACGACAGCCACTCATCCGCCAATGACCAATTGTTGGTCAGCGGTGCAGCCAGCCTCGACGGGCAGCTGGAAATCAGCCCCAGTTCCAGCTACACACCATCCAGCGGAACCATGGCAGATATCCTCACTGCAGCCAGTATCAGTGGTGATTTCAATGGCACAAGCCTGCCATCGGGCTTCAGTCGCGGCATCCTCGCGGCGCAGAATGGCTCGCCAGCCAGCCTAACGATCTGTCCAGGTTTTTGCTGGGATGGTGGCGGAGGCGCCGATACCCGCTGGTCTACAGCTGCTAATTGGTTCCTTGACAGTGTGCCAGGTGGTGGCGGCAATGGCGATATTATCTATTTTAAGATCGATGGAGGTGCTATAATTACTCTCGATGACAGCCGTAGTGTTGAAGCTCTGTTCAGTGGGGCGGGCAATGCGCTACGCATCAGTGATCAGGGTTCACTCACTCTTGCTGGTCAGAATCAGGCGTCGCAGCTGGGCGGCAGTCTGACCCTGGTGAATGGCGGGACCCTAGTGATAGAGGGCCTCGGCTCTACGATCAGCGGTGGCTTTCAACAGCAAACAGGCAATCTCACCGGCAGTGGCAAGCTCACGCTTACAGGACTTGATAACATTTGGCGTGGTGGATCCTGGTCTGGCAGTGGTACTACGCAGCTGGCTTCTGGGGCGCAATTGCTGGTGGGAGCCCCTGCGGCAAGCACAGCACGACCCTCTCTGCAGGGGCGCACAGTGACGCTGCTTGGCGGGTCGGATCTCACTATTGATGGCTATCTTTATGCAACCGGAAACAACAATAGTCTCTCTATCAATAGCGATGCCATACTTCGCTTTGGCAGAGATCTGAATGCAGCACCGGAGCAGTATGGCTATACAGGATTAACCGTGGAAGACGGGCGCCTGGACCTGAGCAATAGCGGTAGCATCCAGATCGATAGCGGCGTGCATACTACACTCAGATCCTTAGATAAGACTGGCCGGAATGGGCAATATAGTCCTCCCCTGCGCTGGGAGAGTACCGGCCTCGTCAGCCTGGCTGCTCCCAGCCCCTCTCTGCCGGGATCCTGGCTGACTCTGTCCACCAATCGCAACAATGCGGATCTGAGTCATGAGGGCGTGGCAGCGAACCTCAGCGGTGTGCTCCAGCTGCCCGCTGCTGCAACATTGGCAAATAGCAACTCCGGGCTCACCCTTGCTCCCACCGCTGCTGCGGACCTTCAGTTGCCTGGAAACCTTGTCATTCAGGGCGGTAGCACAAATCTCAATTTTCCCCTCAGCTCCGGGGCATCACTCGGCAGCCTTGATCTCAGCGATGGCAATCTGCAGTTGTCGGGAGAGTTGACGCTGGCTGGCTTCAACTGGACGGGAGGCAGCATCAACCCTGGTGCTGTTGGCAATGGGACATTACGCACCGCCGGCAGCACAACCCTCAGCCAGGGTGGCCTGCGTCAAATCGACGTTCCTTGGAGCAATGAAAATAGTGGCAATCTGATCCTGAATGGAGCCGGTATGCAGCCTGGAGCAGGATTCTGGAATCAAGGGCAAATGGTGATCAACAGCCACCAGACACCCACACAAGCAGATGCCTATATTCGCATACCACCCGGAGTTGTGGTGGAGAACCGGGGCATTCTAGAACTGAATGCCAGCGGAGTTGATCCTGGAAAGGCGTTACAGAGTACTTCGCCAGATAAGGATGGTCTCTTTATCAACACCGGTGAAATACATCTTAAGGGTGGCGCATCCACATGGCAGGTGGCGTTTAGCAATGCCAGCAGCGGTACACTCACTCTGGAACCAGGTACTCTGCTGTCCCTGGAAAATGCCAGCACCTTAGCCGGACGTTTTGAGCTGGGAGCAGATTCCAAGCTGTTGTTAGCTGGCGCCTCCGGCAATGACATGGTCTTTCAGGCCGCCGAAATCTATGGCCCTGGCTGGATCCAGGTGCAGGGCGATGCGTCGCGAGTTCGATTCAATATCAATACTATCTTTTATAGCCGCACCAGCCGGGATACTGATCTACCAGGACTGATCCTTGATGCAGGCAGCACCGCCCAGATCGATGGCCAATCGATGTGGAGCTCCTATAGCCAGAGCGGCGGCAGTTTAGTGGGGAGTGGCAGCTTGGAAGTGTTTGGTTCCATCCATCGATCGGCGGGCAGCATCGCGGCAAGCCTGTCTGCCCTCACGATGATTCAGAACCAGGGAAACCTTGATCCCGGAGCGATTGACATTAGTGGACCGATTTATCTCGAAGCCAAGGATGGAATTCTCAACCTAAATAAAGCAGTTAGTGGCAGCTTTATCGAGGCTTCGGGCAGGCTTGGTATTCGTCTCACCGAGGATGCAGTCATCACTGCTCACGATGGCACAGTCCCCAGTATATTATTGCGATCAGAGAGCGGCGCAATCCTGAATACAGCCAACGCTGCCGCCAGTGCCCTTAGGGTTGAATCCGGAGCCTGGTGGGAACTCTATGCTTCTGATCCGGTCATATCGTCACCTTCACTACTTGGCGGATTAGTCTATAATTTCAAGCAATATGGCAAATCATCCCCTGATGATGGAGTGACAATATCAGGAAGTGGCAATGGTCTATTCTATGGTTATCAACCTGCTGCTCTTGATCTCTCTCTACAGCCTGATGCAGGACAGCAGGGTAAAATTGTTAAAGTCTATGATGCCACTGATATCGCAAACTTAACAACCAAAAACTTTGCGGTTAGCGGGGCTGTTTCTGGCGATCAGATTGAGCTTTATGCCCCCTCCACAGGCACCTACTCCAGCAGCAATGCAGGTGGCTTGCTGACTGTGTCCGCATCGGGCCTGAGCATCGCTACAGTACTGGAATCAGGCTCCTCGATTCCAGTGTATGGATATACACTTAGCAGCAATACAGTGTCTAGCGCAATCGGGGCAATCACGCCTGCACCACTCACACTCAGCGCCGCAACCGAAACTCGTGCCTATGACGGCACCACGGCCTCCAGCGGGCTGCCGATCCTCAGCAGCGGCGCACTATTTGGCAGCGATAGTCTCACTAAACTGAGCCAGAGCTACAGCAGCCGCCATGCCCTTGGTGATGGCAACAGCAGCCTGGTGGTAAATCCCTGCTACAGCCTCAGCGATGGCAATAGCGGCCAGAACTATGCCATCACTCTCGCCACTGCCAGCGGCACAATTACGCCTGCACCACTCACACTCAGCGCCGCAACCGATACTCGTGCCTATGACGGCACCACGGCCTCCAGCGGGGTGCCGATCCTCAGCAGCGGCACGCTATTTGGCAGCGATACACTCACCAAACTGAGCCAGAGCTACAGCAGCCGCCATGCCCTCGGTGATGGCAACAGCAGCCTGGTGGTGAATCCCGGCTACAGCCTCAGC
>Ga0172372_10009777_pt1 | contig 12424 bp, 11 predicted proteins | sample LakKiv5m_2_FD_114544 | JGI IMG/M metagenome (GOLD analysis project Ga0172372, IMG submission 114544) | Freshwater microbial communities from Kabuno Bay, South-Kivu, Congo - kab_092012_9.5m | ecosystem: Environmental > Aquatic > Freshwater > Lake | place: Democratic Republic of the Congo...
ATCGGCACATAACATATAATAGACTTGGACCTGACCCTTTTGACCAATACGGTGAGTTCTGTCCTCCGCCTGTTCATGATTTGCGGGTACCCAATCAAGACTAAGAAAGACCACGGTATCTATCTGATGCTGAAGTCCATCAATCCCCATACCTGCCGCCATCAAACTGAAGAGTCCGACTTTTGCCTCACCGTTAGTCAATCGGTCAATCGTATGTTGACGCTCCTTACTATTCATTTCACCCGTCAACATTGCCGCCTTATCTCCATACTGTTCGGCCAAGAACTTCAATGGGGCAAGGTAATTACTGAAAATAAGGATGGGTTTGTCGTTGTCTAAGAACTCATCCACCATCTCGACCAGCCGTGGAATCTTCTTTTCAATCAAGAAACTTTGAATCTTTGGCATGTGACCGATTGTTGGCTTCTCTACCTTCCAGCGACCAAAGACTTCCCGTAGTAGTTCCTTATATTGCTTTTGTTCATCCTTGGTCAATTCCACATACAAATCATTTCGTTGCTTTGCGGGAAGTTCTGTAAGGATTTGTTCTTTCTTCCGACGAATGACCAAATCCTTCGTGCGGTCATGTAAGTCTTGAAGATTACGTGGCGCATCGCCCTTCCATCCACCATAACGCTGCGTGAAATGAAAGAAGTTATTGAAACGTTCTTTGTCGAGGAAGTTCAACAACGCAAAGGCTTCAATAGGACGAGACATCACCGGAGTACCAGTAAGGAACAAGCAGTACTTCGTTTTGATGCCTGGATACTTTCGGCGTTCCTTATATGACCCCAAGATGCTCTTAGCTCTTATAGTCTGACGGTTCTTTAGGTAGGTAGCTTCGTCACATACCAATAAGTCAAATTCTTGCTTCCGTAAGTCATTGACGACCTTACCGACTGCATCATAATGAACGATATGGAACTGGTTAGACAGCTTACCATCGTAACTCTTACTGTCCCAGACCGTAGCATCTTTACCAGTGAACTTTTTGATTTCACGCTTCCAATTGACCACTACCGAAAGAGGGCAGACAATAACCGTCTTAAGATTCTTGTGTTGAGCGAATCCGATTGCTTGTGCGGTCTTACCCAATCCAGGCGCATCGGCAATAAGACACCGACCATCTGCTCGTTCAACAAACTTAACACCGACCTTCTGGTATGGATAGAGTTGAAGTTGCATACCTTTAATGTCAAACTCCACATCTTCCTTGATACGGATTTCGTCCAAGTCTTCTCGGCGGTCTTTGAGTTTCTCTAATAAGGTCAATACCTTTTCATCACACTTGATGTTGGAGTAACCGAATACATTGAATGCCTTGGGGAGATGTACCGCAGGAAACTCCCACCACTTTTCTTCTCCATTCCATTTCCGACCATCCACCTCGTACTTAAACTTCGCCATCAAATTGGGGTTATATGGCATGACAACAACCGCAGTTTTACTATCCTTTAAGTGAATAGTTACTACGGTATCCGTAGATACTTGTGGTGTATTGGTGACAGTCGGATTATTAGTTCTCGCAATCTTCAAATGCGAGATATCTTCACCTTTAAGAGTGAGTGTCGCCGCTTCTTTCCAGACTTCGGGAATTCCTACGGTCTGTGTCATCCAAGTGAGGTATGACTGATTATTATAGTATACGTGGGCGAGTGAATGTCCTCTGAACTTCCCAAACGTCAATATTGCGTTATTCGCTGACTGATGGAGCATCTTCGACCTTGATGTACGTATATGTGTCTACGTCTAATCTCCAGCCATCATTGGGATCTAAATTCAGTATTCGCATCATTTCTTCGTTGGCGACCACGACTTTGGTAGTCAATTCATGTTGATACGTTTTTAATAATTGATTATTACTTTCAATTAAATGTCGTAGTGCTAATGGAATTGGAACCGTTGATATCATATAGTACCTGCCGTTGGTGTTTAATTAAATTTAAAATATAGTTTATTAGTTGTCAAGGGTTAGCAGTTTACCAGTGATTTATTTATAATCACACCACTACCATTTGTTTCGAAGTTATAATAGTTACCACTGACATCAGCTTGGAAGAATGTAGCTGCTATTGCACTGGTGCATCCTGAATTACTATAGATAGTGCATCCCGTATCCAAGGTTGAACAATTTGAATAATAGGTACTTGATAATGTCGTACCGCAAGCTGCTAAGTTTATTACGGTTGCATAACTGAAGCTGTAGCATGCCGCGGTTGTAGTAGTGGTGGTAGTCGTTGTGGTTGTCGTCGTAGTAGTTGTGGTTGTAGTAGGTGGTGCTTCGCCTGGACAGTAGGTGTTTGCTAATGTGCATCCAGATGGAACTTCGATACATACTAAAATATATCCCGCGGGAGGGGTAATACTTGTACATTGTTTTGTGCCAATTGGGCATCCCGTCAATGATGGACCACGTGACCCAGATGGTCCTTGTGGACCTTGTGGACCTTGTGCGCCAGTGCTACATCCACTTCCAGCTGAGCCATCTGGCCCAACATCTCCTGCAGATTGTGTGACTGCCGCCCACGATGCGGTGTATGCGGTGATAGTCGGCGATGATGCAGCGCTAGCCGATATAACTACATTAGCAAATGAAGAGCTTAGTCCCGCCTGACGAACGCCGAATGGATAATAATATGCCATAGATTATGCACAAGTAGCAAGTGAACTCGATAACAAATAAACTCCAAGACCTTTTGGACCTTGTGGGCCGCTTGAACCTTGATTACCTTGACTTCCAGATACAATAGTATTAGACCCACTCGGTCCAGTAGGGCCTAATAGGTTTGATGCGAAGCTTGCAGTATCAATTGTAGCCGTTATAAATGAAGCACTAATTGCGGTACTTGCACTTACTACACTGTTAACTAACGGTGGAATACCAAAAGGATATGCTCTCATATATTAATACGAAGTGAATGGACCATCAACTGTACCTATAACACCTTGCGACCCCGATGGACCTTGTGGACCAACCGACCCCGAAGCGTATACACAAATTCCATTAGGTCCAGTTGCTCCTCGTGCTCCTTTCAATGCAAATGAAGCGGACAACACTGTAGTAGCAAATGATGCCGTAGCAGCGTAGCTAGCTACAGAGGCCGATATTGCCAACCCAGGAATAGACCCAGACCCATGTGGATAAAATCTCATACTAATCTTCTACAGAATAAATGTAAAGTGATGCGGTAACACTTGCGGTTGGTGATGTTGAGATATTCTGTAACATATATCCAACAAAATTACTGCCATTTTGATATGTTGCTAAATTATATGCTTCTAAGATTGGTACAAACTTTTTATCTTCTGAGATGCTATCGAATGAAATATCGGCGATTAAATTTGATCCTGTAGCAGGCTCAGTGCCGAACGCTCTGACTTTTTCGTTATTAGGTACCGTTGTGATATCTCGGGAATATAATCGAAGTCTACTGACTGCCGTAGCACTACCACTCAAAATGATAAAGGACTTAGGAGAATAAATATTACCCTCAACACCAGTAGATCCGGTAGGAATATTGGACCCACTTACTGCAATAATACTCCGCCCCGTTGAACTAGGAAATTCTATCGGATATGAAGTAATATTGACCGATTGAACCGTAGGACTGTTGATATGGTAAAATGCTTGGCTAGCTGAGAATGTCGTACCTATTACTGGTGGGTCGAATGTAAGCGTCAAGCTTGATGCATCAAGTTCTGCATCCAGCACCAGTCCAATAGACGAAGTAAATGCGAATGACGAGGACGCCCGACCAGCATCAGACACCAGACTAGCACTGTCTGAGTACAATCGAACTCTACATGGTGCTTGGGCACCAATTCCTAATAAAATATATGAGGTATTGAATGCCGAAGTGGACCCCGAAATCGGAGTACTGGACAGAATTGTTTGCTGTCTTTTAAAGTTTGACCCACTTAATGCTTGTTCAAAAATACCCATGCGGAGATGTCCTATATTATAGTACCACTATAAATATCTAATCTACTTAATAATACACAAAAAATGATGGTTATTTCCAAGTTTTTAAAGTATTATCTAGTAACGACATCCCTTCTGTCTGCTTACTATATACCTTATTTGTTGTGTATCTACGCTGGGGATGATTACAAAACACATGATTAAACCATAAGTCTCCAACGTCCCATTCGCAATCTTGGGTGCGGTCTGTCCACCACTGCTTATGCCTATTTGCAACCAAATAGCAATGCGCAAAGTCTTGATGATGTGCAGTTTTACTGAATAGAGGGGTTATCTGTTCTTTTGCTCCCGACCCGTTGTTAGCGAAGGAAATATGATAAACATCATCTCGTTCTGAGATGAAACACGCTTTATGAACAATATCAACAAATTCTTGAAGTTCTGTGTAAATAAATGCATCTGCTTCAAATATTAAAGTATAGTCATAATCTGTGTCGTTTATTGATGTCAACGCCTTTCGGTGCGCCAAATAACAGCCATAATGCCTACCAGTAATCCAACCTAATCCAGCACCAGGATATAATTCACCAGGTTTGTTATCTTTACTTAAATGTTCAGGTCTTCTACAATTTTCTGTAGGTGGAAATCCTTCATATGGTTTATTAACTATTGGTTGATAATCCATACCATAACGTTGTAATTGTCGTATAGATTCTACGCTGACAATTTCTCGTAAATCCTCTGGCTTGGTTAGTAGATGCTTAATCTGAATCCGTGGTTTTCTCCTAATAAATGAATATCCACTAGTTTCAAATTGATTATAAAAATAATCATTTGCAGCTCTAGTTACTCCATCAAATACCGTATAATCGTCACCGCTAATAATCCCACCAGGTTTAACTTTATGATACCACGTATTTAAATCAGCAGTCACATCTTCGTATGAATGCCCAGCGTCAATCATTATAAAATCTATACTATTATTAGTAAACTGCGTTGCAGCATTGTGTGATGTATCTTTTATAATATCTAACTTTCTATGATTATTTAGCTGCACGGTATTTTTAATAAACTCGGGGAATATATCTCCACCCAAACCTTGCACCACATCTAAGTGATAAGATTCGTCATACGTACCCTTCCACGTATCTATGGTAGTAAAGTGAATATCTTTCCCAGATGATTGTATTTTACTTACCATATAATTTGTAGACTTTCCTAGCCACGCCCCAACTTCTACAAAGGTTTCTCCACCCTTGGCGGAATCTACTGCACGGTCATATACGTCATCATAGGCAAACCATCCTTGCGGTTCTTTAACTAAAATGTTGTTGTCTAAAAACTTTTCTAGTTTAGAGATGACCGCATAGGAAGTAATATTCTTTGAACATTCATATTGCCGTTCTGTGTTTTTATAATCTGGACACCAGTGCCAATCTCCGGCGTCTAATTTAGTACGATTAAAACAGCTATTACAACTCCGTGGGTGTGCAGCTACTCTGATACATTCTTGCATCTCAGAAATAGGGTCAGAAAATCCACTGATAATCATTGTTGGTACTTCTAACGCCCAACTTAACCAACTCAATCCACTACCTAGCCCAATAAACAAAGTAGACTTTTTCAATTCTTCCATAACACTTTGAAGAGTTGAATTTGGATGTTGTATAATTCCTGTCGGATGTTTATTACCCATATAACCATCAGACTCGTTTGACAGTAGTTTAACCGTATATCCTCGAGCGAGTAACCAGTCTACCACCTCCTGCCATCCAGTTGGATTATTCCAGTACTTCGCTTGTGTGGTAGAGTGTAGTCCAATAGTAATAAGTTTTGAATCTTTCTTAACTATTGGATGTTGTAACTTCGGTCTAATTTCGGTATAAGGAACTCCGAGAATATCCGATGCCCATTGTTGTAGTGGCTTAGATAGTGGATATGATGGGTGCTTTTGCATATCAACATTTCCATCTTCACCATAAAATAATCCAAGGCGATATAACGCCACAATATTATGTACTATAGTTGTAGGAGGGGTAAATGTGATGTATGGATACTGGTCTACAAACATCTCGTTGTTGAATGTAGAACAAATTAAAATACAGTTATGCTGTTTTCTAAACTCTTCTATGTACGGAATCCACGCTAATGTATCTCCCAACGATTTGGACTCTAAACTAATATACACTCGTTTATCGGTTAAATCAAAATCATACTCATACGTAAACGGAGAATTCAAATCTTTTACTTCTACTTTCCAATTTATATAAAACTTTACGGTAGTACGTGCCCAGCAATTACTACCAATAACAGTTTCATACACCACCGCACTAGTGTCCTTATTTATGAACTTGACTTGGTATTGTGTTTGTGGGCCACCTAATATTTCAATAAACATACCATCCACGTTGTGTACATTTATGAACGGGCGTGAAACTAAATTAAGTTTTGGCGTATTACTATAATGATTTAACAATTGGTCTTTCATACTGATAACCCTAATGTAGCTAATATTTTGGTAAGGTTCTGTTCTTTATTTTCAGTAAGATATGAGATATTATCAAACCGACTGAAGTATTCTGTGTATGTTGGGAGATTATACAGTAATGTAGGAAGTTTCCAGCATATAGATTCCTTTACCACTAACGGCATTGCTTCTAATGTAGAGGTAAATAACATCATATCCGCTGCTTGGTAAAACATATCTACATCATCTCGTTCGTTCCACCATTTACAATTAGATGGAAATTGCTGCATCAACGGTTCCCAATACTCTCTAAAGTTTTCTGCTTGGTTTCCGATGAAATGAAATTGAATAGGATATTCCGATAATCTCCTTGCGTATTCTATAACTTCCGCTTGATTCTTTCCCGGCGTAAATAATCCCACATTAATCACGTGCTTGTATTCTGAATTCCATCCCAACTTATTTAATACCGACAGTTTTGATTGGTTTCTGACTTTATATTCGATTGGATATTGTACAACATCACACGGAACCCCCAGTGGAGCATATGCATCAAACTGGTATTTGCTGACCAATAGAAATTTATCGGGTAGATATCGTTTAGTACGAACATCATATTGCGAGGTATGCGTAGTTTCAATCAACACATACGGCCGGTCAGCATTATATAATACTTGGGTTATGTCATTTTGCATAAACAACTCGGGGATTTCTTGCAAATGAATAACGTGAGGATTTATATTATTAATATAGTTGAATAGTTCGTGCTTATTACCTTGTAAAGTAACTAGACGATTTCCTAACAACTCTTTAATTTTGTTTCTTTGTACGACCAATCGTCCACCAGTAATATCTTCCCATTCAATACAATATACTGTTACATCATTATGAATCAACTCTATTTGCTTATACAAATATTGCGGGAGCCCGCCAGTGGACAGATGTGGAGTAATGAACAATACCGTTTTTTTCATATAATAACCCGTTAGCAATAATATTAAATTTATCAATACATATTACATTTGTCAACCGTAAATACAAAACTACCCGCCGTATGACAGGTAGTTTTGTATAATCAATTTGTGTTATTGAATAAGCTTCAATTCTTGGGTTGGTTCATCCTTTAGAATTGGAGTCAAGAGCGTCAGAGTAGATGGTTCAAGTTCCATCGTTTCTGGGAAGTCAGACAATGAGAATTCTACATTGTGGACTTCAACGGTTTGACTTAACAGTTCATTCATTTCCTTGTTGACGATTGCAATTTTGTCATTTGGAATTTGAATGGTATTTGGGATATTTTCACCCTTCTCATCTACTGCTTCGACCAAGTTTCCCGCATCATCACGAAGGGCATGGCGGGTACGAATTTCTTGCATGGGTTCGTCTAATGACTTTGCGAAATCTTGAAGTGACCGAACTGCGGTGGTCACCTTCCATGCCAAGCGGATTGGGAGCTTGTTTTGTGAAATCGTATTCAATCCTTGTAGTACATTTAAAACCTGAACGTTCGTTAACTGCATTTGAGTAACCTCCAAAAAATATAAATAGGTTGGTATATACCTTCTATAAGTATATAACTTTATTAAAAGATTGTCAAGTGGGACCAAAAATATTGTATATTAAGTACTACAACCACCTGTACTAGTTACTGTTCCAGAACCGTTGGTACAATAATAAGTTCCCCCATCATGAAAACAATACACATTACGTGCTCCAGTACAGGCACCCGTACCACCATTATATAGATTACAGCCATTACCAATGGACCCACAATTATTACTATACAAGGTCACTGTTCCTCCTGCATAGGACGCACAGTCATCCCCCAACGCACCAGTTGTATCTTGTGTATATGTTCCTGAAAGTTGGCAGCATTGGTCATACGAATACCATTCACTGATGGCATCTGGGTCCGTTGCGGATGGGGCAGTAGAGCACCCACTATTAAGTGCAATATATCCCCCATTAAACGCGGTCGCTAATGACATCTGGTCACCACCACCTCTACCCAATTCTACATTAATATCGGAGAATTTAATTGTACCCGAACTTGGTAATGCCATAGTCGTATTCCGTTAAAAGATTATTCGCCTGACCCAGTTGGGGCTGGTGTTGGTGGAACTGTCCATGGTGCTGGTAAGTTGACAATCTTTGGGGTGATTTGGTCTACGATTTGTGCTTCTAATGAGGCACTCATTTGACCAATACGTTCGTCACCGAATGACCCAGTAATCCATCCAAGAACTGTATCCTTGGTCAATTCTTCAAATGGAATAAAGGTGCCACTTCCAGTATCAAAGGTGTATCCTTGGGTTCCGATGATTTGGGCAGTGTATTGTGGAACAAATGACCCCGATTCATTGAGTGACCCCGATTGGGCAGAATATTGCCAATGTACGGTCATCACAACATCTTCATAACCGTCTTGGTGGGTGTAACAGGTAAGTGGATTGAAATTCCAGTTGTAATTTAACATAATGGTTCCTTACAGTAAAATGTGAATGATATCCTTAATAAATATTACGGATTATTGGTTTTCTAGTGTTTCTATACGACTTTGGAGTGATTGGATGGTATGTTGTTGTTCTTTAATTGCTTCAATTAATAGTGCGGTAATATTTTGATATTTGACCGCATATTCGTCAGATTGTTCAGAGTATGAGACGAGTTCTGGTACAACGTCCAGTACTTCTTGTGCAATCACACCAACATTACGTTTCTTTTGTTCATCGTCTTTTCTGGTGTAGTAGACCCCACGAAGGTTGGTGACTTTATTGAGTGCATTATCAATCGTGGTGACGTTTTCTTTTGCACGTGCATCAGAATAGGCGATAATATCGGAGGATGCGTAAATAGTTCCTTGAACACGAAGAGTATAATCTGGACTCGTCGTACCAATCCCGACGTTTGCATTATTAAATGTAAATGCTCCCGCACCATCACCAGATAAAAATTGTAAAAGTCCTCCAGTTGCTTTAATACTCCACGACCGTACACCAGAATCATCAAACGCAAATCTATGTTGGTTACCCAATATTATACCTTGGTCACCAGTACTGAAAATATTTGCACTGTTTATAATACTTCCATTAACGTGTAATGTATTACTTGGACTCGTCGTGCCGATACCGACGTTGCCTTCATTATCAAAGGTAACTTCTCTTGTACCTTTACCATATCCTGTATAAATTTTAAATTTGTTTGTATCACTATCATCAACATACATACCTCTACCATTCAACGGAGTGCTGAATACTATTTGTGCATCTGCTCCTGCGCCTGTAGCAGTTATACGAAGTTGGCCGTTGGTATCATCGTTGGCACCCGTTACTTGTAATTTTGCGGCAGGACTCGTCGTGCCGATGCCGACGTTGCCGCCAGCCGTGATTCGCATCCGTTCGGTAATCTGACCATATTCCGCATTTGTTCCAGCAGATAGATTGAACGCCATGTAGTTTTGTATGTCTATAGACCCAACATACACATCATCAACATCTTTTACAGCAAATCGGCCAACACTCCCTTCTGCTAATACTGTGGCATACCACGGACCAGTAGTGCTATATAGGTGAACTTTAGAACTTGGACTCGTCGTCCCAATTCCCAAATTACCATCGTGGTTCAGTCTCATTTTTGCAGTGGACCAGTTTGTACTATCCGCTTTACTGGTAAACCAATAATGTGAGTGGTCTTCACTTGCAGTATCCCCTACTGTTCTCCAGTGTCCCGCATAGTATCTTAGGTCATTACCATATGATGTAATCATTCCATCATAGTCACCAAAAATACCTAATTCTAATGATGGATAATTACTGGTTCCACCAATACGAAGCGCAAATATTCCATTCGCTCCACCTGCCCCCGTATTAATATTCAACTTTGTTAATGGACTCGTCGTGCCGATACCCAAGTTACTTCCATTAAATATTAAATTAGCTTCCCCATTCAATGTATTGGTGGTACCCGTAGCAGTGACTACATAATTGTCGGTGTTGTTATTGATGGTGACCGATGCACTGGTACCTGAACTACCACTACTGCCGTTGGCTCCATTGGCTCCTGAGGTACCGGAACTACCTGCTGCACCATTGGCTCCAGAGGTACCGGAACTGCCGTTAGCTCCATTAGCTCCTGAACTACCTGAACTACCTGCTGCACCATTGGCTCCAGAGGTTCCTGAACTACCATTCGCCCCACTTGTTCCACTACTACCATTTGCGCCAGATGTGCCTGAACTACCATTGGCTCCTGAGGTACCGCTACTACCATTTGCACCCGAAGTACCTGCGGAACCTGATGTTCCTGAACTACCTGATGTGCCCGATGACCCATTTGCTCCTGAGGTACCACTACTCCCTGCGGTGCCTGATGACCCCGAGGTACCACTACTGCCTGATGTACCACTTGACCCCGATGTTCCACTACTACCTGATGAACCTGAAGTGCCTGTACTACCAGAAGAACCAGAACTACCACTTGTTCCTGTTGAGCCTGAACTACCTGAAGTTCCAGTACTTCCACTACTACCTGATGACCCACTGCTTCCTGCGGTTCCACTGCTTCCTGAACTACCCGCTGTACCACTGGTCCCACTACTACCAGCACTTCCTGCGGTACCAGAACTTCCACTAGACCCTGCGGTACCACTAGACCCTGCACTTCCTGCGGTGCCACTGGTTCCTACGGGGGTGAGGGCGAAGTTCGCTGTGGTTGCATAACTTGCGGTTCCAAAGAATCCCGCAGACGCAGTAACCCCACCCGTGACATTGACGGTTTGCGGGAAGGTAAAATCGTTGGTACTGAAGGTGGTTCCTGAGACTTGATTGAGTTGAACTTGGGTAGAACTACTCAGTGCTCCCGTGGGAAGTGATTGTATGATTTGGGCAGAACTAGAAACAACCCCACCTCCTAATGCGGTGGTGGGGATACTTCCACTTCGTATGATACCACCAGGAATACGTGTATTACGAGCCATAAGTTCTCACGGTGTAAAAGTCAATATAGTATAAATAGTTTTATGTTGTAGGAGTGACCACAATGTTGACCAGCCCGAAGGCGCGAAGGACTTGCCGCCCGATGGACGCCAGCCAACGTATCACGCTTCCAGCGCCTCAAGGCGGGCTTCCAGCGCCTTGTTCTTGGCGTCCAGTTCCTGAATCGCCTTGACCAGCACAGGAATGAGGTCTTGGCGAATCGAGCGATACGGCTCTTCGCCTTCCGGTGCCTCGTCCTTCCACTCGTCCACCAAGTCGGGGAACACTTCCTCGAACTCTTGGGCGATAAACCCGCGCACGTCTTTCTTGTCTGCCCCCTTGCCTTCCTTCCAATCGAAGGTGCGGGGCTTCAGGGCAAGAATCGCATTCAATCCCACATCCAAGTCGCGGATGTTTTCCTTGAATCGGGCGTCCGAGATGGCGCTGATGGTGGTGTTGGTAGCGTAGACCGTACCGCCCATCCCTACATAGAACCGATATGCCCCAGCACCCGTTGAATAAACGTGTACCGTTGTATCGGAATTGGATGACGAACTGCGAGTAAACGTCCCGTATCCCGTATCGCGGAAGTTCATTCCAACGATGGTATCATCGTCCGAGGTCTTGGCAACGCAGAACGTTCCCCCCGCCGTGATGCGGGCGCGTTCGGTGTTGTTGGTGAGGAACGTCAGGGGCTTCGACGTAACGGACGCAAGGTTGGTGCCACCGCTGTCAGCATACAGATAGCCGTAATCCGTTGCGTTACCGAACAGCACACCGCCGCCCGTCGTGTTTCGGATATCGACCGAGGTGTAGTTTGCACCGATGCTCGCCGGACTCGTCGTCCCCACGCCCAGATTCCCGCTTGCATCGATGCGGGCGCGTTCGGCAAGTGTAGAACTGCCGCGTGTGCTAAACGCGAGGTCCATATTGCCAGAACTAGTCGTGATGCCGTAAATAGTAGCGACACCACCATTGCCGCTAGTCGGCTCGCCTAGAAATGTGATACCGACATACTGATTGTTGGTCGCGCTGGTATTATATAGTCGCAACCCGTTGCCG
>Ga0172372_10009780_pt1 | contig 12421 bp, 9 predicted proteins | sample LakKiv5m_2_FD_114544 | JGI IMG/M metagenome (GOLD analysis project Ga0172372, IMG submission 114544) | Freshwater microbial communities from Kabuno Bay, South-Kivu, Congo - kab_092012_9.5m | ecosystem: Environmental > Aquatic > Freshwater > Lake | place: Democratic Republic of the Congo...
CGGCGCGGGGGACGCGGCCTTCTTCCTCGCCGGCCGGCCCGAGACCTTCGAGCCCGTCGCCGCCAAGGCGCGCGTCGAGATCGGCCGCGAACTGGGGCTGAGCGAGACCGACAGCTTCCGCTTCGCCTGGATCGTCGATTTCCCGATGTTCGAAAAGGGCGACGACGGCCGGATCGATTTCAGCCACAACCCCTTCTCGATGCCTCAGGGCGGGATGGCGGCGCTCGCGGGCGATCCGCTGAAGGTACACGCCTATCAGTATGATCTGGCCTGCAACGGCTATGAGCTCATCTCGGGCGGGATCCGCAACCACACGCCCGAGATCATGTTCCGCGCCTTCGAGATCGCGGGCTATCCGGCGGATGAGGTGGAGCGGCGGTTCGGCGGCATGGTCAAGGCCTTCCGCTACGGTGCGCCCCCCCACGGCGGCTGCGCGGCCGGCATCGACCGCATCGTGATGCTGCTCGCCGACGAGGCGAACATCCGGCAGGTCATCCTCTTCCCGATGAACCAGCGCGCCGAGGACCTGCTGATGGGGGCCCCATCCGAGCCCACCAACGAGCAATTGCGCGAGTTGCGCCTGCGCGTCCTGCCCAGGGAAGCCTGAGCGGGGACGCCTGATCGGGCCGGGCGGCGTCGGGGCACCTTGCGCGGGTGGCCTGTAAGCCGGATTCTGTTCCGGGGTTGCCCCCTTCGATGGCCATTCCTCTGGGCGCACCGTCGCCGGTGCGCTCGTGCTGCCAACCCGGGCCTCTCGGGCTGAAGCGTCCCTGCCCGCGCGGTTGCCCGCCCGGGCCCGAGGCCCCTATTCGGCATTGCTCCCGGCGGGGCTTGCCGTGCCGTCCCGGTTGCCCGGTCCGCGGTGGGCTTTTACCCCACCGTTTCACCTGTGCCCCGGGCGGACCCGGGGCAGTCTCGTTCTCTGTGGCGCTTTCCCTCGGGTTTCCCCGGCCGGGTGTTACCCGGCGCCGCCGCTTCATGGAGTCCGGACTTTCCTCGCGACGGTCGCCCGCCGCGCGGCCATCCGGCCACCCGCGCGGTGAGGGGCATAGACCGCGGGGGCGGCGCGGTCAACGCCCGGGTGCGGCGCGATAGTGATAGCGCGCGGCCTCGGCCATCCCGAGGCCCGCATAGAGCGCGCGGGCGGGCGCGTTCGCCTCGGTCACGGCCACCGCGATCCACCCCGCCCCCTGCGCCTCGGCCCAGCGGGCGGCCGCAAGCATCATGGCCCGCGCCAGCCCCTGCCTGCGATGGGGCGCGCGCACCGCCACCGCATGCACCATCGCGCCCGCATCCGCGACCCCGACGAAGGCCCCGCCCGCGGGCCGGTCGCCCGCCCGCCCCAGAACCGCCGCATGCGGCCCCGCGACGCGCGCCATCACCGCCTGACGCGGCGCGCCGATCCCCTCGGCCGTCCAGAGGTCGGCCAGCACCGCAAGCGGCGGCCAGTGCGGAAAGGCGGTGACGGGCGGCGCCTCGCCCGCGACGGCCCCGAGGGGGGCGGCGAGGATCAGCGTCGGGTCGCGGCGCGCGAAACCCTGTTCGGCCAGCAGCGCATCGAGCGCCCCATCCCCCGGACCGATGCGAAAGAGCGCCTCCTGCCCCATCGCGCGCATCGCGCCTGCGGCCGCGGCGACATCGGCGGCCGTCGCGGGTCCCGTCGCGGTCGCCGAAGAGACGCGACTGCCCGCGTCGCGCCCCTCGCGCAGCACGAAGGGGCCGGCGGCGATCTTGCGCGCGGCGGGCCATGTCGCCTCGAGGACGGCCAGCAGCGCGGCGGTGTCCGGGACGCTCATCCCAGCGCGCCGAAAAGTGCGGCTAGGCGCACCATCGCCGCATCGATCCGCGCCCCGTCGGTTCCGCGCACGACAAGGTTCGTGCCCGAGACCCCGTTGCGCTGGAACGGATAGGAGCCCATCGCGAGGTCGGGGTATTCGGCCGCGAGCGCGCCGAAATCCGCCGCGATGGCCCCCTCGGGCCGCAGCACCTCGAGCGATTGCGACAAGAGCGGCGGCCCCCCCGCCAGCCCCGGCAGGACCGAGGCGACCATCGCCTGAAAGATCGACGGGACGCCCGCCATCACATGCACGTTGCCGATGGTGAAGCCGGGCGCCGACGAGACGGGATTGTCGATGAGGCTTGCGCCCTCGGGGATGCGCGCCATCCGCAGGCGCGCGGCGTTGAGTTCGACCCCCCGCCGGTCGCAATGGGCCTGCAGGATCGCGCGCGCATCCGCGCGCACGTCGATGGCGACGCCGAAGGCCGCGGCCACCGCATCGGCGGTGATGTCGTCGTGCGTGGGGCCGATGCCGCCCGAGGTGAAGACGTGATCGACCGACCCGCGCAGCGCGTTCAGCCCCGCGACGATCGCGGCGTGGTCGTCCGAGACGATGCGCGCCTCGGTCACGACGATGCCGATCTTGCCGAGTTCGCCGGCAAGATAGGAGAGGTTGCCCTCGCGCGTCCGGCCCGAGAGGATCTCGTCCCCGATGATGAGCATCGCTGCCGTCGGATTGGTCATGCCTGCCTCCTGTTGCACCCTGCCAAGCTATAGGGGCGCCGAGGGGCGGTTTCAAACCCCCGCGCGCGCCGCGCCTCTGGCCTTGGGCGTGCATCGGCGATATGACGGCCCGAACATGAAGGAGCCGCGCGTGACGTCATCCGAGCCCCGCATCACCCGCGACGGGATCAGGATCCACCCCCGAGAGGACTTCGCGGGCATGCACCGCGCGGGGCGCGTCGCGGCCGAGATCCTCGATGCGGTCGCGCCCCTCGTCGCGCCCGGCACCGGCACGGGCGCGATCGATGCGCGCATCACCGAGCTTGTCACCGAGGCGGGCGCCATCTCGGCCACCATCGGCTATCGCGGCTATCGCCACGCCTCGTGCATCAGCGTCAACCATGTCGTCTGCCACGGCATCCCCGGCAGCGCGGTGCCGACCGGCCGCGCCGAGGCCGCGCGCACCGACGACCGGCTGCGCGACGGCGACATCGTCAACATCGACGTCACCGTTATCGTCGACGGCTGGTATGGCGACAGCTCGCGCATGTATGTGGCGGGCACGCCCAAGCCCTACGCGCAGCGGTTGATCCGGGTCACGCACGAGGCGCTGATGCGCGGGATCGCGGCGGTGCGTCCGGGCGCGACCTTCGGCGACATCGGCCACGCCATCCAGAGCTTCGTCGAGGGCGAGCGCATGTCGGTCGTGCGCGACTTCTGCGGCCACGGCCTCGGGCGGGTGTTTCACGCGCCCCCGAACGTGCTGCACTTCGGCCGCCCCGGCACGGGGCCGGTGCTCGAAGAGGGGATGTTCTTCACCATCGAGCCGATGGTGAACCTCGGCCGGCCCGAGACGCGGGTGCTGTCCGACGAATGGACGGCCGTGACGCGCGACCGCTCGCTCTCGGCGCAGTTCGAGCATTCGGTGGGCGTGACGGCGACGGGCCACGAGGTCTTCACCCTCTCGCCGCGCGGCATATTCTATCCCGACTTCGCGGCGGTCGGCGCGGATTAGGATCCGGCCGCCTGCGACCCTGTCTGCAAAGGCGGGCATCGGGGGCGGGAATCCGGGGCGGGCATCGGGGGCGGGCATAGGTCAGGAGGCGGTGCGGCAGGGGTCATGGGCGAGGGATTCGCGATCACCCGCGGCGATGATGCGCTGCTGCACCTCGCGGGGGCCTTCACCCTCGCGCGGATCGCCGAGATCGACGCCGAACTGGCCGCCGCAACGGCCGCCATGCAGAAGGGCGCGCCGTCCGAGGCCGCCCCGGCGCCGCGGGGCATCGACGGGTCGGGCGTCGCGGTGCTCGATACGGCGGGCGCCTGGGCGGTGCTGCGCGCGCTCGGGCGGGCGGGGCTCGGCCTCGAGGCCGCGCGCGGATTCTCGCCCGAGCAAACGCGCCTGCTGCGGACCGTGGCCGACGCGATGCCGCGGCCCGTGCCCGCCGCGCCCGCCCGCAGCCGGCTGGCAGAGACGCTCGAGCGGCTCGGCCGCGCGGCCGAGGAGATCGCGCGCCTCCTGCGCGATCTGACGGCCTATCTCGGGCTGTTCGTGCTGCGGCTGGGGGCGGCGGTCGCGCGGCCGCGCCGGCTGCCCGTCACGGCACTGGTCCACCATTGCCAGCAGGTCGGCCTCAATGCCGTGCCGATCGTCGTGCTGATGGCCTTTCTGATCGGTGTGGTGCTCGCCTTTCAGGGCGCGACGCAGCTGCGCCGCTTCGGGGCGGACGTGTTCGTCGTCGACCTCATCGCGATCTCGGTCCTGCGCGAGCTGGGCGTGCTGCTGACCGCGATCATCGTCGCGGGGCGCACGGCCTCGGCCTTCACCGCGCAGCTCGGCGCGATGAAGATGCGCGAGGAGATCGACGCGATGCGCACCCTTGCCATCGACCCGGCCGAGGCGCTGATCCTGCCCCGCGTGCTCGCGCTCGTCATCACGCTGCCGGTGCTCACGCTCCTGGCCAACGTCGCGGGGCTGGCGGGGGGCGCGCTGATGGCCTGGATCGACCTCGGCATCTCGCCCGCCATGTTCCGCACCCGCCTGCTCGAGACCTCGGTCGATCATGTGACGGTCGGGATGCTCAAGGCGCCGGTCTTTGCCGTGGTGATCGGCCTCATCGGCTGCCACGCGGGGATGCAGGTGCAGGGCAGCACCGATTCGCTCGGCCGGCTGACCTCTGCCTCGGTCGTGCGCGCGATCTTCGCGGTGATCCTGATCGATGCCCTCTTTTCGATCTTCTATTCCGAGGTCGGGCTGTGAGCGCCCCGCGCGAGGCCGTCATCGCGGTGCGCGGGCTCGGCACGCGCTTCGGGCCGCAGATCGTGCATCAGGGCCTCGACCTCGACCTCTGGCGGGGCGAGGTGCTGGGGGTCGTGGGCGGGTCGGGGTCGGGCAAGTCGGTGCTGTTGCGCACGATCACCGGCCTCAACCGCCCCTTTGCCGGGTCGGTCCGCGTCTTCGGCACCGAGGTCGTCGGCGCGCCGCCCGAGGCGCTTGCCGAACTCGAGACGCGCTGGGGCGTGATGTTCCAGGATGGCGCGCTCTTTTCGGCGCTGACGGTGCGCGAGAACGTGGAGGTGCCGCTGCGCGCCATCGCGGGCCTGCCCGACGCGATCCGGCGCGACCTCGCCGACCTCAAGATCGCGATGGTGGGCCTGCCGCTCGAGGCGGGCGACAAATATCCCTCGGAACTCTCGGGCGGGATGCGCAAGCGCGCGGGGCTGGCGCGCGCGCTCGCGCGCGACCCCGAACTCCTCTTTCTCGATGAGCCGACCGCGGGCCTCGACCCCATCGGGGCCGCGGCCTTCGACCGGCTTCTGGTCGATCTTTCGGGGGCGCTCGGCCTCACCGTCTTTCTTGTCACCCACGATCTCGATACGCTGATCGCGACCGCAAGCCGTGTCGCGGTGCTTGCCGAGGGGCGCGTTCTGGTCGAAGGGACGATGGAGGCGATGCGCACGGTCGATCATCCGTGGGTGCGCGAGTATTTTCAGGGCCCGCGCGCGCGCGCCGCGCAGGCCAGCCACGAAGGGCGGGGCTGAGCGATGGAGACGCGGGCCAATTACGTTCTGATCGGCGCCTTCGTGCTGTCGGGCTTCCTCGCGATCATCGCCTTCTTCCTGTGGTTCGCGCAGATCGAGCTCAAGCGCCAGTTCGCCTATTACGACGTCCGCTTCACCGCGGTATCGGGTCTCGCGCAGGCCTCCGAGGTGCGCTACGCCGGGCTTCCGGTCGGGCAGGTCGTCGACGTCCGCCTTGCCCCCGACCTCGACGGCACGATCCTCGTGCGGCTCGAGATCGCGGCCGAGACGCCGGTGCGCGCCGACAGCATCGCCACGATCGAGACGCTGGGCGTCACCGGCGTCTCCTATGTGGGCATCAGCGCGGGCACGCCCGCGGCGGCGCTGCTGCGCGCGGCGGGCGACGGCGTGCCCGAGATCACCGCGGGCCGGTCGGTGCTGCAGGTCCTCTCGCAGGATGCGCCCGAGATCACGGCCCAGATCCTCGAACTTCTGGCCCGGGGGGGTGAGCTCTTTTCGGCCGAGAACGGCGCCAAGGTGCAACGCATCCTGCAAAACCTTGAACAGTCGTCGGAAAACCTTGTCGTCGCGCTCGATGAATTCAGCGTGCTGACGACGACGGTTGCGGCCGCCTCGACCGATATCGCGGGCTTCACGATCGAGCTCGAACCCCTCATCACCCGCGCGGGCGAGACGCTCGGGCGGGTCGATGCGGCGCTGGCCGAGGTCACCGCGCTCGCGCAGCGCGCGCAGACCACGCTTGATCGGGGCGAGCGCGCGATGGAAAGCGGGGCGGGCGCGCTCGAGGCAGCCGAGGGGCTGCTCACGGCCGATGTGCCGGCGCTGCTCGCCGATCTTCAGGCGACATCCTCGGCCCTGCGGACGGAAATCGAGGCGCTGTCGGGGCAGGCGCAAGGTGCCATCGGCAGCTTCGGCACCGCCGGCGCGCAGGCAACCGCGCGGCTCGAGGAACTGGGCGCGACCATCGCCGCCGCCGACCGCGCGGTCGAACGCTTTGCCGCGATGGTGGGCGCGGTCGAGGATGCGGCGACGGGTTTCGATGCGCTGGTCGAGGGCGACGGGCGCGCGCTCGTGGCCGAGACGCGCGCGCTGGTGGCGCGGGCGGATGCGGCCGTGGCCGGCCTCGCGCAGGTGACCGAGGCGGACCTGCCCGCGATGCTCGCCGAGGTGCGCGCCGCGGCCGAGACCATCTCGCGCGTGGCCGAGACCGCAGGGGCGGATTTCGGCGCTGCGGCGGGGGCGGTCGCGCGGCTCGAACCCGCCACGGCCGAGACGCTGCGCGGCGCGGGCGAGACCTTCGCGCGCGCCACCGACACGCTGGGCGCCATCGAGGCCGCGCTCGAGACCGCCTCTCGCACGCTCGAGGCCGCCGAGACGGCCTTTGCCGGGGCCGAGCAGGTGTTCGCCACCGATGCCCCGGCCATTGCCGCCGATCTGCGCGCGGCCGTCGCCCGCATCGATGCCGCGGTCGCCGAGATCGCGGCCGATCTGCCTGCCGTCACCGCCGATCTGCGCGCGGCCGCCGGGCAGGCCAATGCGGCGTTCGGCGATCTGGCGCGCATGGTCGCCACGGCCGAGCCGCCCGTTGCCGATTTCACCGCCCGCGGCCTGTCGGAATTCACCGAGGCCGCGCGCGAGGCGCGCACCCTCATCGCCACGCTCGACCGGCTGATCGGCCTGATCGAGCGCGACCCGGCGCGCTTCCTGATCGAGCGTCCCCTGCCGGAGTTCCGCCCATGATCACGCCCCCTCGCGCTCCCGCGACCGCCCCGGTCCCGCCCGGCCGGCGCAGCCTGCTCGCGGGGCTTGGCGCGCTTGCGCTACTGCCCGGATGCGCGGTCGTTTCGGCGCTCGGCGCGGCGCGCGGGCCGAGTGCCACCTATGATCTCGGCCCCGATCTGCCGATGCCGCGCGCCCCCGCGCCCCTTGGCGAAGAGATCGTGATCGGCCTGCCCGCCGCGGCGGGCGCGCTTGCGACCGACCGCATCCTCGTGCGGCCCGACCCGCGCAGCGTCCAGTATCTCGCCGATGCCCGCTGGACCGAGGCGGCGCCGCAACTGATGCAGACCTTCCTGCTGCGCGCCTTCGAAGAGACGCGCGGCTGGGCGCATGTCGCGCGCAGCTCCTACGGCGGCCCGCCCGATCACCTTCTCGTGGGCGAGCTTGTGGCGCTCGGCGTCACCATCGGTCCCGATGGCACGGCGCGCGCCGAGGTCGCGCTCGGGGTGCAGCTTCTGGCGCGCGGGGGGGCGCGCCGTCTCGGGGCGCGCCGCTTTGCCGAGGCTGTCGCGCTCGAAAGCCTCGAGGCGCCGGGCGTGGTCGCGGCCCTCAACACCGCTTCGGGGGCGGTCGCGGTCGCGCTCGCGCGCTGGGCCATCGCGACGGCGCAGGCGGGCGCGACGGGCTAGCGTGCCCGGCGGCTAGCGCCAGACCGGCCCCACCGCCCCCATCGCCCAGCCCTGCACGCGCGCAAGCAGCCGCAGCGCGGGCGGCCCCGGCAGCGGCGCGCCCGAGGCGAGGCGGTCGAGCGCGACCTCGACCGGGCAGGGCAGGCCCGAGACCGGATCGGTATAGCGCGGATAGGCGATGAGGGCCGCGTGCACGAAGGTCTCGAGGTCAGGCCGCAGCCCGCGCCGCTCTGGCGCGCCGCCGAGATCGCGCGTCAGCCCCCAGCCCGCATAGAAGGGCTGGCCAAGGCAGGTCACCGGCAGGCCACGGATCAGCGCCTCGAAGCCGAGCGTCGAGGTCATCGTCCAGACCTCGTCCGCGGCCGCGATGGCGGCCGCCGCCGAGACCCCGTCCAGCACCGCATCGGCAAGCCCCGCGAGGTCCGAAGCATGCACGGCACCCGGGCGCAGCCCCGCCTCGATGTCGGGGTGGGGCTTCCAGAGGATCGCGGCGTCGGGGTTCGCCGCCCGCACGGCCCGCAAGAGGCCGAGGTTTGTCGCCACCCCACCGCATCCCAGCCGCACCGAGGCGTCATCCTCGACCTGCCCCGGCACGAGGATGCGCCGCCGCGCGCCAAGGCCCGACAGATCGGGCGCGGCGCCCGGCAGGTTGTATTTGCCGACCCCCGTCTCGCGCAGCCGCACGATCAACCGCGCCGCGCGGTCATGGCCCCCGGGCGGCAGCGGCGCCTCGAGCAGCCGCTCGAGGCCGCTCTCGCGCGCAGGGTCGTAATAGATCCCGACCGGATCGGCCACGAGCGACAGAGGCGGCACGAGTTCCGCCCCGAGCCCGCGCGAGCGCAGGAAACCGTCCTCGATCCGCCGCACCACGATGCCGGGGGCCGCGAGGGCGGGGTCCGCTCCCACCCCCCAGACCGCGACGGCCCGCCCCGTCGCGCGTGCCCGCGCCACCGCCGCCGCGGCGTTGGCGGCAAAGACCATGCGCCGGCTTCGGCCGAAGACGCGGTTCAGATGGCCCCGCTTCCACAGCCGCATCCCGACGCCCACATGGCCCGCGCGATCCTCGGCATGCGCGCGCGCCTCGGCCTCGATCTGGTCGATCGCCTCCTCGAGCGTGCAGAGCCGGTCGCGGCAGGGATCGAACCACACCGGCGCGCGGATCATCGCCCCGGCAAAGAGCGCCTCGGGCGCCAGCGCGCGCCCGCGCCGGGGCAGGGGGGCCGGGTCGCGATCCTCCGACAGGCCCCAGCCGGCATAGAAGGGCCGCCCGAACACCTGCGGGCGGTGCCCCGCGAGGATCGCCTCGAACCCCATCTGCGAGGAGACGGTATAGACCGCGCGCGCCCCCTCGAGCAGCCGGCGCGGGCTGCACCCGTCGGGCGCAAGGCGGGTGCGGCCGGTCAGCACCTCGGGCCCGAAATGGCCCGGGCGCAGCCCCAGCGCGGTTTCCGGGTGGCGGCGGATCAGGACGGGCGCGCCGGGATGTTCGGCCTCGGCCGCCGCGAGCATCGCGCCGAAGCGCGCCGCATCCGCGCCGCAGGCCCGCACCGACCCGTCGCCCCGCGTCTGGTCGATGACCAGCGCATATCCCGGCTCGGGCAGCGCCGCGCCCGGATCGTGCAGCGTGTATTTTGAGATCTGCCCGGCCGCGAGCCGCGCCATCGCCGCCCGCGCCCGGGCAAGAAGCGCGGGATCGTCGAGCGGGTCCTGCGACAGGATCGTCTCGATCCGGCTCGGCGCGGCCGGGTCGAAATGCACGCCCCCCAGATCGTCGATCATCAGGCCGATCGGCGCGCCCCCCGCCCGACCGGGCAGGACCGAGCGCAGGAAGGCATCCTCGATCCGCAGGAGCGGCGCGCCGGTCGCCCGCGCCAGCACCTCGCCCCGCCAGGCGATGGGCGAGGCGCCCCAGACCCCCACCGCATCGCCCGGCCCGGGCAGGCCGATCACCGGCCGCCAGCCCGCCAGCGTCAGGATGCGCCGCACCCGTCCGGGCCGCCACAACCCGCCTGCAAGGACGCAGAGCCGCCGCCCGCGGCCAGCCTCAGTTGCCAAGCTGCTCAATCTGCGCGGCCGTGCCCACCGCCCCGAAGAAGGCAGAGGTGACCTTGCGCCACTGCGCATAGGGCGCCTCGGTCACGAGGATCACGTCGCCGTCGCGCACCCCGAAGCTGCCGGCGAGAAAGACCCCCTGCGGCGAGGTCATGTCGAGCTGATAGATGAGCGGTTGCGGATCGCGCACCGGGTCCGCGACGCCCAGCGCGCGCGCCGTCTCGGCACGCTCGCGCCGAAGGATGAAGATCCCGGTCGGGTCCGCCAGATCGGGCGACAGCCCGCCCACGCGCGAGAGCGCATCGAGCGCCGTCATCTCGGCCGAATCGAAGGCGACGCGCGTCTGCTGTCCGGTCGCGCCGAGGGCGATGAAGGCGCGGCTGTCCTCCTCGACCATGATCCGGTCGCCCGGGCGCAGCGCGATGTCGAGGCCCGGATCCTCATAGAGATCGGACAGCCAGACCTGCCCGCTCTCGCGCCCGCGCGTGACGCGGACCAGCGTGATCCCCGGATCGCTCTGCACCCCGCCGGCGCGGGCGAGCATCCCGATCAGGGTGCGCGTGGGGCGCTCGATCGGGAAGATCCCCGCGCCGATGTTGCCCGAGACGCTGACGGTCGCGCCATCGCCGGCCGCGCGGTTGACGATCACCTGCGGCGAGGGCGTCTGGAGCGAGAGCAGATCCGCAATCTCGACCCTCAGCCCCTCGATCGTGAAGCCTGCGGCGCGCACCGGTCCGGCATAGGGCACGAAGATGTAGCCGTCGCCATCCACGACCAGATCCTGGATCGTGCTCTGCCCGCCGTCCTCGGAAAGGAGGGGGGCGTCGCGCACGTTTTCGTAGACCCGCAGCGAGAGGATGTCGCCCGGGCTGATGAGGTCGGGCGAGAGCGGCAGCGCGTTGCGGAACGACATCCCGAAGCCCGGCAGCGGGGCCTCGGCGGTCGCGGCGATCACTTGCGCATCGACCGCGACGATGGGCGAGGGGCTCGCGGGGTCGGCCGCGCCCGTGATGATCTCGGAGCGCGTCGGGCCCGAGCGTGGCAGCGCGCAGGCCCCGACAAGGCCGAACGCCACCCCGCACAGAACCCACAGCCGAAATATGCGCCCCAGCCGCGCCATGACTGCCCCCTATCCCAGGACGCGCAGCTTGTGGCGCGGTGCGGCCGTGCCCATGCGCAGCGCGTCATAGGGATCTTCGGCGGCCAGAAGGATGTCGATCACCTGCCGCAACAGCATCCGCCGCCCCCGCGCCGAATAGAACCCGCCCGCGATCTGCGACGTCTCGATCAGGTAGTGGCGAAAGTCGCGATAGGCGTTGGTGTCGGGCCGGCGGGGGTTGCGGAAGAACTCGATCAGCGGCTGGTTCGAGACAAGCTCGGGCTTGCCATAGACCGCGCGCCCGAGCGTCTTGAGCGGCAGCCCCCGCCAGAGCACCTGCTGGGCGGCAGTCGAATTGACCGTCACCGCCGAGCGCGCATCGTTGAGGAGTGCCGCGAGCTTGCCCGAGCGCACGAAATGCACCCTTCCCCCGAGGCCGTGGCGCGCCGTGGCCTCGGCGATGACGCGCCCGAGCGCCACCCGGTCATCCTCGAGCGGGTGCGACTTGAACACGAGGTGATGGTGCCGCGGCGCCCCGATCGCGAAGGCCGCGCAGCACAGTTCGATGAAGTCGGCGATCGAATCGAAGCTCGAATGATCGCGGAAGCTCGCATCGTGATCGAGCTGCAACAGCGCGAGATGATAAGGAAATCCGCCGTTGCGGATGCGCCGCTGCGCGAGGAAGCGGCCAACCGAGTGCACGGGCATCAGGAGAAGGCGGCGCAGATAGAGCACGAACTCGCGCATCACCGACGTCGCCCGATGCGGCCGGAAATTCGGATAGCCGGCGTTCCGCGCCAGCACGAACCAGTGATAGATCGCGCCATACCAGACGTGCTGGCGCATCTCGCCCCAGCGGGCGGGCGCGCTCGGCGGGTCCGAGGCGGCCCAGCTCAGCGCCGCGCGCATCTCGGCGATCGACATCGACATCAGCCGCGAATTGCCGTTCGATCCGCCCCGCTCATAGGTGATCCAGTAGGGGCGGATATAGCCCTCCTCGAACACATGCACGAGGATCCCCGCCTCGCGCGCGAGGCGGGCGGCGATGGCGTGAATGGGCCGCGTGTCGCCATAGAGCACGAGGTCGGTGATGCCGCGGTCGTGCAGGATCGCGGCGCAGGCGTCGGGCCAGGCCTCGGCCTGTTCGCGAAAGGGGATGAAGCGCGCGGGGTCCGACCAGAACGCCTCATCCCCGCGGTTGAAGCCCACGCGCCAGACCTCGGCGCCCGCGGCGCGCAGCATCCCGGCCAGCAGGTCGAAAAAGGGTCCGTGCGGCCCCTGAAGCATCAGGAACCGGCGCTGGTCGGCGGGTGTCGTGGC
>Ga0172372_10009781_pt1 | contig 12420 bp, 11 predicted proteins | sample LakKiv5m_2_FD_114544 | JGI IMG/M metagenome (GOLD analysis project Ga0172372, IMG submission 114544) | Freshwater microbial communities from Kabuno Bay, South-Kivu, Congo - kab_092012_9.5m | ecosystem: Environmental > Aquatic > Freshwater > Lake | place: Democratic Republic of the Congo...
ACGATGAGTGGCACGTAAGGAGCGTAGACGTAGCCGGTCTCGAGGTAGCTGCCGCCCTTGTAACCGATGAGGATCTTGTTACGGGGGAAGTAGGGGTCCTTGTAGACGGTGAAGCGGTTCGAGAGGCTGCCGATGGGGGTTGCACCGATCGAGAAGCTGGAACCGACCTGGCCCTGACCGTCGAGGCTGTAGCTGGGCTTGTAGAGCACCGAGGCCTCGAGGACGGTGGCAACGTCAGGTGAGACCACCATGAAGTTGGCCGAGCCACGAAGGGTCTTGCGGTGGATCTCATTGGCGACGTCGATGACGGTCTCCACGAGAGTCTCGTACCACTCACGGACCGTGCCAGTGAACTGGGGGCCTGGTGTGAGCGTGGATGCACGAGTGATCTCAGCACCCGAGGTCTTGTTGACGAACTTGCCTGGTGAACGTGACCAGTAGTAGTTGGCGCCGTTGGCCTGGGTGAGGAGGTCGTTGAGGATCTCGCGGTCGAGCTCGAGGGCGATCTGCTCGGAGAGGATCTGAGTGAGCTCCACCTCAGCGTCAAGGCTGTGGTAGGCGTTCAGGTCCTGGGCGAGCTCTGGCGACCAGCGAGCGCGGAGCTTACGGGTCGAAGCGGTGACCGCGATTGACTCGATCTTGATGTCGATCTCGGGGATGAGAGGCGACGGAGTCGAGGTGAAGCTTGACTCGAAGGAGGGGATGACGAGAGTGTCGCCGGAGGCTCCTGGGGTGTCGAATGAGTCAGCGATTGCGAACGATGCAGTGAGGAACCTGCCTGGGCCGGCTGCGGCTGCGACCACGCCTGAGACGACGCAGAGCATTGCGGCGCCGGTCGAGGACACGGTGGCGAGGGGGTTGGGTGTGAACACACCGCCGCTAAAGGTGCCGAGCTGGTTGAGACGACGCACGTTGAGGACGTTTGTGCCACCCTGGATCGTGTTGCCGATGGTGCCAAGACCTGTGGAGGCGAGTGTTGCACTGTCGCTGTAGATCGAGAAGTCCTTGGCCTGTGTCGTGTCGAAGGTTGTGAAGCCAGACGAGAGGTCGACGACGAGGAACGAGAATGCACCGTTACCTGCAGTTGCGCCAGCGCCACCGGTGTTAGCCTCGATGAGGTTGGTGACCTGTGGGTCGAATTGAAGAAGCTTGCCGTCGGTGCCTGTTGCAAAAGCAGCAACGCCGTTGACGATTGTACTTGAGTTGGCGCCGGCTGCCGTGTGGAAGGCACCTGAGGCAAGGAGCGAGAGTGAGGCCGTCTTGTGGACCTTGGAATAGGTCGTTCCGACGAGATCGTACTGGCCACCGGTGGCGAGAGATCCGCTCTGGATGCCCTTGCCTGTGGGGAGCTGGTAGATCGACTGACCTGCAGTGTAGGTCTGAGCGTATGAGGAAGCTCCCGTGCCGTCTGTGATCGAGGAGTCGCCGCCGACGTTCGTGCCGTAGGTGTAATCCAGGTAGAAGAGCAGACCGGAGGGAAGGCTCATAGGCTGGATCGAGACGAGCTCGTTGGCCACGAGTCCACCGAACACGCGACGGACGATGGGGAAGGCGATCGAGGTGAAGCCGCGGAGGTCGCCAGAGGAGGCGAGATTGCCGCCACCGGAGGAGAGGCTGTTGCTCTCACGGAGGACCTGAGCTGCCTGGTTCTCGAGGAGGCGAGCCATGTTGTCGCGCTTGACACCGTCAAGGCCGCGGAGCAGACCTGTGCGGGTCCACTTCTCAACGAGGCGCTGACCTTCAGCGCTGTTGTTGCGATCGGAAATGCCCTCAGTGAGTGTGTTGAGGGAGAATGACTTAGACATATTGATTATCTCCTATTGATAACTAACTTATTACTTTAGACCGGCCAGAGTTGCCCAGCGATCAAGTTGTGTTGACTCATTGAGCCTTGTCGAACCGCCAGACGAGGTCGGACGGGACGCGTGGCCAGGTGAGAGTCTCCTTGCTGACTCTGACAGTGTGGCAGAATTACCCTTGTCAAGAGACTCGGAGAGACTCGTGTAAATGAGCTTGGCCTCACGTAGGTTCTTAGCGCCATCAAGAGCCTCTACAACGGCCTTACGTTGAGCCGCAGAAATGTCTCTGCTTTGAGAAAGCTTGTTGACGAAAAGTAGCTTAGCGTTAAAAAGGTTAAGCTCTGAAAGTTGCTCACGGAGCGTTTCAATACCGTTCCTGTATTCGTTGAGCTGTTGCTGGAGGGCTCGATTCTTGCGGACCTCATTCTTGTAGGACTCATTAAGCTGTGCGAACTTATTCATCACAACTTCGTCCATTTCCTCACCGCCGCCAAATGCCTTTGCCGAAGGTGACTTCTTTGTTTCGTGCTTCTTGGTCTTCTTTGCCTCACGGAGCTGGAGGAGAGCTTTGCGAAGGACATTCTCGTCAAGTTCGTAGACCATTTCCTTCATCTCTGCAGACTCTTCTTCCTCTTCTCCTTCACCGCCGGCCTCTGTGGGCTCAGCAGGGAGTTCTTCCATTTCTTCTTCAGCTGGCGGCTCTTCTAAGGTGATCTCGCCCTCTTCATCTTCATCAGATGATGTGACTAGGACGGTGTAAGGATTCTCCTTGTCGAGCTCGATGTCCTTTCCGAAATCGATGACAATCTTGTCTTCATCCAGACTGTCAAGATCAAGCTCATACAGATCTTGCATGCTTCTTTTCATTTTCTTGTCTCCTGACGCTGTTGCTTGTGTTTTAACTGGTTTGTTGTCTTCGACTTTTTCAGGACTCTCAAGAAGCGATTCTCCTTTTGCAATCCTCAAAAGAGTATTTTTCTCACTTTCACTAAGCTTACTAAAAGCTGCCTGAAGTGGGTCATTTTCATTTGTCTTACGCTTTGAAGACACAAGGCCGACAAGCGCGGCGAGTGCAGATTCACTCAGTTCGACTTCGTCAGTCTCTTCCATTGCGGATGCCTTGTTGGTGTGTGCCATCTTTGCATGTTTAGGTGTGACAAGAACGTCTTCTTCGTCCTGTTCATCAGCAACTTCATTTAAAGATGACATCAAAAAGTCTCTACTATCTCTGTCAGTCTCTGAATTTTCATTCACGAGCTGCATCTCAATAAACTCTTTGATGCGGGGTGTCACAGCCTCAACAATGGCCTTCTTCGCATTTTGTTCAGCAATATCACGCAGTTGCTTTGCATCTGCGATTGCTTCTTCAAACAGCGACTTCGACATTTCAACTCCTACTCAGCAATTAATTATAATGTTACTCTGAATCTTCCAAGGACAGTTTTATCATAAGATTAGATTTTGCCAAAGATCTCATGGCAGGATCTATCAGGTCACCAATATTATGAATCCCGATCTTATCACCGACAGGATCAAATTTTGGTGACATTGACCAACCACGAGTCGTTGACTTAAGATTCTTGCCCGGGCGTGTCGTGTAGGCCTTGTCTGTCCTGAATCCACCCACTGCAGGACCCGAAAAATGCCCATAGAGCGCTTGAAATGGAAAAGGAACGATGCCTGTGTCGGCATGCACTTCAAAATTTTCCTCAAGATAGAATCTGCCTTTTGTCAAGGTATTTCTATCAGTTCGGCCTGTGGTCGCAGTTCTCGCTCTTGTTGAACTATCGATCTTAGACAACACCAAGTCTGCGAGGTGTTCATCTTCGTCTGATGGTTCAGGTATTGGATCCATCTTTGTGTGATATGGATATGTGTCCTGCGCGGGGTATGACCTGCTCGGGGCGCCCGCTCTTGTTGACCCATAACCTCGGCCTGTATTTGGATCGCCGATAGGGTTATGGGTTACACGCATCATCCGGTGTATGCCCCTATACTCGCTGCAGAAGACTTACCATTAAGATATGCGCCAATTGTCTGCGCAGCAGTCTCTGTAGACGTGTCCTGTGGAGACACATTTGAAGCACGGCCGACGCCGTAGTTGTCATTCCTGGCAGGCAGGTCACCCGTGTAGGTGGGTTGGTCACTTGGATAGACGCTTCCAGGGCCAGGTGATGCAAGGTTTGGAACCCAAGCGCTTGCAGGTCTGCCACCATCAGTGAACTTGGACATGTCTGCTATGTCTGCATTGACCTCATCGTAGCTGGGTGCTTCCGTGTAATTCAGGTCAACAGGCGTAGAAAATCCATAGTAAGCAGTCGTGTCATTGATGACGCCGTTGACAACGCCGATGTTCGGTATGCTGTCTCCCGGCCCACCATTGCCATTTAATGCAGAGACACCCGCATTTGCGACTGCCGTTGTGCTATACTCTGCATATAGCGGCGATCTAAACATTGCACGGAGGTTAGTGTCATTTCTGGCACCTGGTCCACCTGTCCTAACGCCGCCGTCGGGTGATACAGTCGCAGTTCTCATAGATGACATACTAACCTCCTAGCAAGTGTTAAATTAGCGTGAAAGAATGCGACGACGAAGAGCTGTCTTCTGCTCGCGGACTTCCTGAAGACGCGCCTCGAGAGCCTCCTCAAGCTTCTTGAGAGTCTTGTAACCCTCAACTTCGCCTGGGCCGTGTCCTTGGAAAGACTTGTCTGAGCTCTGCTTGGCGTGCTTGACAACGCTTCCTGAGCCGAAGTCCTCGTCGACCTCGTCCATCTTCATTTCCATGGCCTTGAGTGCGGCCTTGTCCATCTTGGCGTCTTCGATCTTCTTCTTCTCCTCAAGAACCATTCTCTTGAGCATGTTGGGTGTAAGTTTTACTGTAGGCATGATAACTCCTTATGGGGTTCAGACAATAATTATAGGATAACTTGGGACTTTTTTATGCACCGATCTTTTTCTCAGCAAAAGCTAACGTTGCCCACTTAGACGAGGCATCTCCAAAGACATCAGTGGGATCGCTCCTCAGCATTTGCTTGGCAGCAACATCACCTTGCATTATAACGGAAGATTCATGCATCGCTGTTGCTCCACGTGCTTCTTCCATGATAGGTGTTCCGCGTGTGGCTGTGTCTGCAAGCATTTCCTGGAGGATTGGGTCGGCTGTTGCAGTTCTGATGATGTTCTTGTCAACAGATGGCCTTCGAGACGTTTGATCTCCTCCCTTTGGCAGAAAAGAAATCTTGTCAGCAACACCCGTTCTATGAGATGCTGGTGGCTTTGATGAAGACTTGAATTCTTGTTGAATTGCTGTCCGAGACTCATTCAGTTGTTTTGAAGTTTGCACCAATCCCTCTGAAAGAATTTCAACTAAGCACTCTTTAACGATTCCCTTCAGGTCATCTCTCGATAGTTTCATATCACCTCCACGTCATTATGTCGTTAAAGATTCTATCAATCCTATCGGACTTATTAAATGTCTTTTCAAGATCATGTCTTCTAATTTGCTTTGACTCATTGATAAACGCACCTGGCGTGCTAGGTTCAGAAACAATATCAAAGCAGATAAGCTGAAAATCTTCTTGCACGATGAGTGAACTACCTTGTTGCTTCGTAGAACCAACACCTCTACTAGAGATTCCTAGAGTGACGCCACTTTCGACAAGACTCTGAAGAATCTTACCGCTAGGCGTATCAAGAAGCTCGATGACCCCATAAACATCATTTCCTTCCATCCTTGCTTCTTTTACAAGATGTGAAGTATTTTTCAGTTCCACAACAGATGTATCTGGGTGGTCGCACTCACCTAGCGCACGATTTTCACGTATGAACTTTTGATAGTTTATGATTTCTCTCTCAAGGATGCCGCGTGGATATATTCTACCATTCTGGTTTAGAGTATCGGCTCTTTGAATAATGCCCTTAAGCATGATCTTACCGTTGTTTAACGCACGTGACTCTTTAATGACTTCAGATGAATATTTTAGAGGTGTCCACTCTCTAAGAAGTGTCATGTCCATTTCAAGCTCCTCTCATCTCATTGATGAGTTGTGTCAAAGTCATTAATTTTGCAAGCTTACTATCATCTATTTCTGTGAGCTGGAGTTCTTTAACTTTTTTCTTAACGACTTCAATTTTCTCAAGAATGATGCTGTTTTTCTCTATCTTTTTGAGCTTTTCAATCTCAGCCAGAACATCATTTTGGATTTTAATTGCAGTGCTTGCTATTCTGATGCCGTTGTCATGTTGAATTGAAAAGACGTATTCCTTAATCAGGTCTTTTTGATCCAGTGAAAGCTTGCTGTCGTATTTTGTATTGAATTTCTCACTCATCAATTTCACGACGAGAGTGTCAACGTTTTTATCGACGCTCTCTTCAACCTTGGCTTCTTCTCTTACTGACGTGAGCCACTCAATCATTTTTGTTTCCATGAGGACGACTTCTGTAAGATTGGACCTATCGCCTTCACGCCAATAATTCAACAATGTCTGAATTGTGGCATATGCCTTATAGTCGGGCACTCGCCTATGATAAAAGTCTTCATCGACAAGAATGTGATTAATCTCACGAATTAGATTTGATTTTTCTCTATCAAGCTTAATTGCATCAAATCGCCTAGATGCATTCTTTGACTCAGAGAGTATCGCTGCTGCTACAGATGTATCTTTAACAGAAGATTTAGCCAAAGCATTCAATAGTCTAAATTCTTTGTAGAGCTCTGTGTTCCTGCTGTAATGCTTTGAAATAATATCTAGCGCCTGTTGTGCTCTTTCTCTATCATTTTCAATTAAGTACGCAGAAACAGCACGTACTAAAAGTTCATAGATTACGCCGACATTTCTTTTCTTGTTATGACTCATCTTGATCCCCTGATGTATTCTCTAACTCAGAGATTTTTAGTTTTCTCTTTTTAAGGTTACTAATGATTGAGGAAATTTCTGATTTTCTTGTATCACCGAGCATTCCTTTCTCATCTAAATATTCACCAACATAATCAAAATCATCATCGTCTGATTCTGACATTGGGTTTTTAAACGGATTTATTAGATCGCTTTTTGCACCAAACGGATGTGTTATTGAATCAGACTGTTTCTTTTTATCGTGAGAAACAAGCCGCGAGTGATCTGTCTGCTGATTAAGCGGACTAACTCTTCTAGATTTGTTCTTCTTCTCTCTTTCAACATAGTTTGGTCCTGGTGCTGTCTCACCCAGGAGGCTCTTTTTAAGCGATAACTGCGACCTTGCTTTGATTGGATTACCTTGCAAAGAAATCACGTTTGTGTCTACATCGTCGTCAAAGTCAATTTCTTCCAAACCTGGCGGTAAACCTCCCGGACCTGCGCCTAAGTCTGTTGCAGGTGGCTCAGAGCCTCCTGGCAGACCTAAGTCTCCTCCGGGTTCTTCTTCAGGCTCATCGCCTTCAGCAGTCTCAGGTTCAGGTAGCTTAACTGCCTCGATCTTGAGCGACAACTCCTTGTCCTTCACAAGGCCCTTCTCAATTCCTCTAATCTCTTCATCAGACATCATAAAGATGTTCTTTCTAATCCACTTCTTGTCGACAAGATTCTCAACTCCTGATGCAGATTGTGCGATTGTGAACTTTGTGTTATAGAGCTCGAGTTTTTGTTGTTGTGCAATTGTCGACGGATTTGTAAGCTTGAGTTCAAAATCAAGCAAATCTGTGCTATCAAAACCGTGTGCGTGTAGATGAATGATGGCAATTTTATTGAGCTCAGACAGGATTGTTCTCTGGATTCTATTGATTGACCTTGAGAACCTTATGTCTTCCTGAGACAAGGTCGCCTTTGCACCGAGGCCTTCATCATAACCCAAATAAGCCTTTGGAATTTTTAAAGCAGCGAATAACTTCTTCTGGATGTATTGAACGTCTTCAACTGCTGCTGCGTTATTTCCGCCGGCAAGAGTGTCAATCTTTGTACCCGTTGCGGCACCGCGGACTGGAAGGAAGTAATCCTCATCAACTGACAGAGGATTGTAACGAAGGTCGACTCTGCCCGTGTTCCTGTCGACTACCTGATTCTTCTTGAGTTGTGCCTGCGCCTGCTCCATGTAGTTTGGGATTTCTTCTGGTGGAATGTTACCTACGTCAATATAGAAGACGCGACGATCTGGTGCGCGGACAATTCTATACACCAACATCGCGTCCTCAATGAGGATCAGCTGGCGCCAGATTCTTCTGGCAGCTTCGAGGACTGAAGTTCCGTAAGGTAGAAATGCATCATTTCCCAAGATTCTAAAGTGACTTACCTGCCAGTTCTCTAGAATCTGGTTGCCTTGAGTCATCCATCTAAATCTAACGGCAAGTGGATCATCCTTGTCAAATCCCTCCTCGCGCTCGATCTCATTTACCGCGATGGGGTAGACATTAATGACACCCTGTTCAGGTGAGACGTCATTGAAGAGGAAGAAGTCTCCGTACTTGCACATGTTTCTGACCCATGCAGTCAGATTGAAGTTAACGTTCAATGTGTCATAGAAAAGTTCATTCAAGATCCTGTTTATAGCAGGGTTTTCTGAGTAGATGTGCAACACATTACCCATCTCGTCGGGAGCAACAGACTCTTCTGCATAGATGTCAAGAGCCGAGGCGATCTCAGGAGTGTATTCCATCTCCTGAAAATCAGAATACCTTGCCATTCGATCGTACGATCCGTAGGCTGACATTGCCGAACTATAGACGTGGCTCTGCGTCTTTCTAAAGAGCTCAAATGCAGACGTATTCTTTGCGCTAGGGACGAAGTCCTTGACTCTACGCTTGACTATCGGGCCGCTTCTAAAGAGCGTCGTAAGTCTAGAAAAAAGATTGTCGTCTTTCTTTGCCATTTTTCCTACTTGTAGATCCACATGAGTTCAGGTGGAATGTTATATCTATTTATGTTGCGCGTGTTGATGAGATCTCGTCCACTTTCAACTCTGCGGCGGCTCTCACCTGACATGATGTCGTTTGCAGCACCATTAAAAGTATTTGACTTAATTGCCATCCCTGACAACATTGCCTGGTTTAGGACGGTTGTGTCTTTACCGTGTTCAGCAGACGCATCATATAACCAAACTCCGATCGCCATGCTCATGACAAGGTCATCATTCTCACCTTTCATTGCTTGAACTCTGTTGTCATTCCACACGAAAGTCTTAAGCTCATCATAAAACCTAGATGAGTAAGATATAATCTGTTTGTTTCTTATAAGCTCCTCAAGCTTAGTCAGGATCAAAGAGCGAGTCTTTCCTGATGTACTAAAGCCCGCAGTTGTCGTGTCTCCTGGTGGGACATAGTCACCGATGTACACAGCTTGACTCTTTTGATAGTACATCTTGGGATAGTTTAGGTCGCGCAACCTAATGATCGTTGCATAACCAAAGCTATTGTTTTCAGGACACATTAGGGCTTTGTTGTATTTTAGACCGTAATCATTGAGTAAGTCACCGAACCTATCAGGTGCAATTTTTCCCTTGTACTCGACGACAATTTCTCCTGTCATGAGATCAAACACGTGAAATGCAGAGTAGTCCTTTCCGTCACCTCGCGCTACGTCTGCAGATATCACATATTTGTGTTCTGCGAGAGGCTGCTTCCAAACCCAGACATTTCGATCGAATCCTTCGCGGAGGACAGGAGCCTGAATTTGCGTATGCAGCCACTTTAGATCGTCATCACCTAGAAATGTCTCACCTGATGAGGCAAAATCGCACAGATACTCCTGCGCGATTTGTCGAACCGAAAGATTTCTGGTCTCCTTGTCAAACCATTCTTGATCTCGTTCAGGGTGAACGTCCCAATTAAGCTTGATTGGCTTGAACTCATTAAGGCCGGCCTCGGCGTCTTTGTACAGTTTGTAATATTGACCGCCTACACCGTTGGGAGTTGATAATAGAATGGCCCGGCCGCCTGTCGTCAGTGTGGGATAAAGACCTGTCCAAAGAGTATCAAAGTCTCTAACGAATGCCGCCTCGTCGACGATGAGAAGAGACAGTGCTTCAGAACGACCCGCATCTTCAGAGGTTGGTATGGCCTTGATTGTCGAACCATGGCTGAATTCGACCAATTGCTTGTTATTTGCAGTGACTGTCGGGAGCACAAGCCATGCAGGCAAATTGTTGATGATCGTCTTTGACTTTTTAATGAAGTTTTGTGCGACCTGCAACTTTGTCGCAATGATCAGGATGTTCTTATCTTTCTGGAAAAGTGCGAGCCAGACCGCGTAAGCAGCGACAAGAGTCGAAAGTCCGAGTTGGCGTCCTTTGACAACAATTGTGAATCTATTGTCTATGAACTCTTTGACACACTGGTCCTGGAAGGGAAAAGTCTTGAAAGGTATTGTTCCCTTTGTCGGGTGTTGGATCTTTACGTAGTTGTTAAAAAAATACGCAGGATCTCTACCACACCTAACAATTTCACTTACCTGTCGTGACTTATTAGTCGTTTCCATGTTTATTCAACAGTATAAACTGCCCTTCGCCTGTAATAAGCAGTTCTCTTTGGCGAGTATGCTGACATCGATATGAGCTCAATCTCGTCTGTGGAGTCACCTTTCTTCAATTTCAAGGTTGTACCTGTCACTTGCTTGAATTCTTTTTTGACTTCACTGACAAAGTCCCCAATCAATTTCTCAGAGACACGTTCTTCTTCTTTTACCTGGTCTCTCATGACTCTGTCAGTTACCAGATTCACGATTGTAGTGTACATGACAGTGATTGTGTCACCTGCCATCTTTGTCTTGATAGAAAAAGTTGAGCTCTTGGTCGTAGATGACTTACCAAATGTAGTGTCTAATATCTGACCTAGTGCGTTAATCTTTTCGAATGTCATATTTCATCCTTTTGGCGTGCAATGCTAGCGTTAGCCTATCATTTCTATATTTATCAATCTCGGCACGACTGGGCCGCCAGCCTTGCAACCATTTTTCCTGCGATGATTCTGCCCACATCATTGCACAACTTCTGCAACATTTGAATCTAGTAAAGTACATAATGTCAGACCTGAAGTCGAATGAAAAGTTGCAGACTTCACAAAACATAGGCATGTCAGACATGTTTGACTCTCGACTTTCCACCGACCATGTCTATGCTCAGGACATTGTCGACGATGTCTTTAATTGCATCGACGTGAGAAATGATCACTATCTTCCTGAAGTAGCTCTTAAGATTTTGAAGGAGCCGTGCGCAAGACTCAAGATTACTTTCATCGAGCACTCCGAAGCCTTCATCAATAATGAGCATGTCAGACTTAGGTAGAGATGAAATGCTGGTGAGAGCAACTCTAATTGCAATTGATGAGATCATCTTTTCCATACCCGAACCTAACTCAATTATTCTCTTTCTATCGCCATAGTTTATGTAAATTTCAATTGAATTTGAATCATCACACTCAATCTCAACGGTAAATCCTGCGATTCCACTTAGAATCTTGGCGATCTCACTATTCAGAAGAGGTAGATTTTTAGCAATAATATTCTGGGGTATTCCTTTTTTGGAGAAAGAATTCTCGAGCAAGGTCAAAATTTCAAAGCGCTCGACATTGTCCTTAAGTGTTGACATCTGCTGCTCGTTATTAGAAATCTTTTCTGTTACTCTGCCCAGTGATGAAGCAATTGAGAATGCATTGTTCTCAAGTCGACTTATGCTCTCTCTTAGGTCAAGGCACTGCTGGTGTGTCGCGCTTAGGCCCTTCTCATTTTGATCTTTTAACTTTTTCTTAAGTTCTAGACGCTGCGTGTCTAACTGGTGTTTGATAGCCTGCTTGTTGACTAGGCGCTCACTGAGAATAGTGATCTGTGAAGAGGCATAGATCTTCTTGTTTTCCAGGTCCTTTTCAAGAGTTACAAGCTTATTAATCTTGTCAATTTTAGCCTTGATGTCTTCTCTGCTTGTCTCAGAAAGTTTTTCCTTAAGGACGTCAAGTGTTCGCTGGACAAGTGCCCTTGTGTTCTCTTCAATCTCAAGAATTTTCTTGCTATTGTGAGCGTCCTTAATGAAGACGCAAGTTGGAAACTTATCCCCGCAAGGAACTGAATTTAGCACTTCGATGTCTCTTCTTATCTTATCGAGTTCCTTGTCCTTTGCCTCAAGCTCTTTGACGTTGATAGCATATTTCATCTCTTGGTCTGTGATCGCGTCGTGCTCTTTTTGCAGCTGGTCAATGCTAAATGCGTCTCTCACATCTTTGATCTTCTCGATCTTTTCATCGTATGTCTTGATAGACTCTTGATGACTTCTAATCGTCTCCTCGAGACCTTCAATCTCCTTACAAGTCTTTTCAATCTTTGATTCTAGATTGTCGATGTCAGTGTCGGAGACGATATTATCAGAATCAGATGAGGACATCTTAGCAAGCTTAATTCTCTTGGATTCAATCTCGCTCTTCACCTCATCAGACTTTTCTTCAAGTTGCGTCTTCTCAGATATAAGCAGCGCTTGTGTCTGTTTCAACGCGTCAAGACTTGATGTCATCTTTATTGATGCCTTTAGCGGGCTGAGATCTTGTTTGACACACTCGAGGTACTTGTCAAATATGTCAAGGTCTAGGAACCGACTAAGAATTTGCTTTCTACTGGTGGACTTCTCGTTGATGAACATGTTCATCTGGCCCTGTGGTGCAAGGCA
>Ga0172372_10009782_pt1 | contig 12420 bp, 6 predicted proteins | sample LakKiv5m_2_FD_114544 | JGI IMG/M metagenome (GOLD analysis project Ga0172372, IMG submission 114544) | Freshwater microbial communities from Kabuno Bay, South-Kivu, Congo - kab_092012_9.5m | ecosystem: Environmental > Aquatic > Freshwater > Lake | place: Democratic Republic of the Congo...
ACCAAAAGCGAAGTCAGAAGGAGGAAAAGTGAAGTTAGAATGGAGAAGTTAAGGTTTGAGATTGAGGTTTCAGGTCTGAGATTGAGGTTTAAGGATGAGGGTTGAGGCATAGATTTGAGGGTTGTTCCGATAGCTATCGGGATTAAGGGTTGAGAAAATGCGGTCTTCGAAGAGTGAATACTTCTTCGCTGAAGCTTCGAAGATTGAAGACTTCTTCGCTGAAGCTTCGAAGCATGAATTAAACGTTGAAACATGGTTGTCATGGGTCGTGAATTTGAGTGCAAAGTTCTTGCAATTTTCGAAGTATACGAAGTATATCCAATATACATACGTACTACAAATTAAATGATTGGTTTGGAGATGTTAAGAAAGAGTGATACATTTGTTATACAAGAAGGATTTAGAATGTAGAGTTTAGAGTTGAGAACTGAAAGCGTTTATCCGCCGGGGTGGACTGACTTCGGAACGAACGTCATGTCGCAGATATTTATCCGCCGGGGTGGACTGACTGGAACGCAGTGGAACGTCATGTATAGCGTCATGTATGTTGAGGCTTGAGGTTTAAGATTGAGGTTTAAGGTTGAGATAGAGGAATGAGAATTGAGAATGTAGAATTGAGAAGGAAGAGTTGAGATTGAGGTTTAAGATTGAGGTTTAAGATTGAGGTTTAAGATTGAGGTTTAAGGTTGAGATAGAGGAATGAGAATTGAGAATGAGAATTGAGAATGTAGAATTAATAATTAAGAGTTAATTTATTTGTTTTTTCCTTTATTTAGTGATAATATTATTTTTATTGTCCTAAATTTGATGAAAATAATGTATTTATGAATCGGAAATTGACGATAAAAGAAATGATTGGGCAGCAACATGCTTCTTGGAAACAGGAGGAACTTGTTGATCGTGGGGTTCAGTTGCCTATTGATTCAGGAAAAATAAGTGTGTTGAGCGGTGTGAGGCGTTGCGGAAAAACGGCATTATTGAAATTAACACGCGATAAACTAATTCTTACTGGTGTACCTTTATCAAAAACCTTGTTTTTTAGTTTTGATGACGAGCGTTTACTCCTAAAAGTCGATGAGTTAGACTTTATTCTTCAATCTTACCGAGAACTTTATCCGCATCAAAATCTCAGCGAATGCTATTTCTTTTTTGACGAAATTCAAAACATCGAACATTGGGAGAAATTCATTCGCCGTGTTTATGACAACGAAAGTAAAAACATCTTTATTTCGGGTTCTAATTCCAAATTGCTAGGCAGTGAAATAGCCACTTCCTTGAGAGGCAGAACGCTGTTGCAGGAGCTTTTTCCGTTGGATTTTAAGGAATATTTATCTTTCAGAGGAATCGAAGCCAGTTATCAATCGGTCGAACAAAAAGCGCTACTGATTCATTCATTTGAAGCATACTTAAAACAAGGCGGATTTCCCGAAACCGTGAACTGCTCTGAAAGTCAACGCTTGCAAATTTTAACGGATTATTATCACGTCTTGTTATTTAGAGACATTGTAGAGCGCTACCAAGTAACGCGTATACATGCCTTGAAGTATTTCATCCAAAAATTGATTGCTAATCTGACGAAGCCATTTTCCTTGAATAAAATTTATAATGAGTTTAAATCGCAAGGAATAAAAACCAGTAAAGACAATTTGTATGAAGTTCTTGGATATATTGAAGCCGTTTACCTCGGGCTCCGCGTTTATAAATTTGATTATTCTGTTGTGAACCGTGAAATGAGCGACAAAAAGATTTACGCCATCGATAATGGTTTGTTGAATGCGATCAGTTATCAGTTTACCGATAATTATGGAATCTTGTTGGAAAACACGGTAAGTATTTGTTTGCGTCAGCGATTCAACAACAATGTTTTTTATTTCAAACAAAAAGGTGAATGCGATTTTATCGTTTTTGACAGAGATGAACCGATTATGGCCATCCAAGTTTGCTACGACATGAGTAACGAGGACACGCGTATTCGCGAAATAAAAGGACTTGTTGAAGCTATGAATTATTTTAATTTAACCAATGGGCTGATCATTACGATGTACCACGAAGATTCATTTGTGGAAGACGGAAAAAATATTGAGGTAAAACCTGGGTATAAATGGATGTTGGGGGTTTAGAATTGAGAATTAAGATTGAGGGTTGAGTGTTAAGATTGAGGTTTAAGGTTGAGGGTTGTCCCGATAGCTATCGGGATTGAGGGCTGAAAGCATTTATCCGCCGGGGTGGACTGACCGAAACGAAGTAGAGCGTCATGTGTTGAGATCGCTTTCCCTCTTTGAAGGGGGATCAAGGGGGATGATTAAGATAAATTGAGGGTTGAGGGTTGCACCTCGACATGCTCGGTGTGGAAAATTGAGGGTTGTCCCGATAGCTATCGGGATTGAGGGCTGAGATCGCTTTCCCTCTTTGAAGGGGGATCAAGGTCTGACGACTCTGACGAGTATCAAACTCCGTCTGAGGGGATGATTAAATAAATTGAGAGTTGTTAAAAATGAATATAAGTCGTGTAAAGATGATGTTTAATTGGAAAATGAAGTGGTTGTTATTTCTGTTTCTTTTGCTTCGTTCTATTGGTGCAGAAGCGCAACAAAGTAATCCGTTACTTGATTGGGTGAAGACGCATGAGCACGTGCAACTGAAAACGTGTATCGATACCTTACAAAAAAGTATTGAAACCGCTCATGCGCAACAGCGCTATCAAGAAGAATCGAGCTACTTACAGAAATTATCCCATCTTTTCCTGACGCGCATCAAGAACTTCGATAAAACCATGGGGTGTATCGAGCAAATTAAAGGAATTGCTAACAAAACACGCAACGAAGAATTTTTGATCGACTATTACAATCAATTAGGTGTGACGTATTACTACGAGCAACTCGACATGCCAAAATCATTTGACTACTTTAAAAAGGCGCTGGATCTCAGTAAAAAATTGAAAATCGAAAAGAACATTTCTCGTACGCTATCAAATTACGGTCTCGCCTATTTGGAGAAAGAAAACCACGAAACGGCCCTATCCTATTTTCGTCAAGCGATTGCTTCCTATAAAAAAGAATACAAAAAAGATGGAACCATGGAATTTTATTCCAACATGGGAGTAGCTTTCATTTATGCAGAGAAATACGATAGCGCGTCCTATTATTTGGATAAATCATTGCTATTAACTAAAGAAACACCTGGACTAGACGACGATGCCGAACGTTTGATGTATTTGGGGGTTTTTAATCAAGAAATTGGTAAAAATGACAAAGCTCTTGGATATTTGAAAGAGGCATTCAAACTCATCCATAATTTGAGCTCATTCCGAAGTAAAATACTAGTATGTGAAGGTTTGGCAGATGCTTTCGCGGGAATCGGACAATACAAAGAAGCACACGATTTTCGTAACAAAGAAAAGTTATACCGCGATTCTTTGCGCGTGATTAGCCTCGAAGAAAGTTCCCTATCCTACAAATACAAATCCGAATTAGACGAATTAAAAAACCGAAATCGACTTCAGCAAATTGAAAAAGAAAAGGAAGGTGAACGATTTCAATTTTGGGTGGTAATTGGTGTTTTGTTCATCGTTTTGTTGACAGGATTTGTGGTCTTTTTAGTATTTCGTTATCTCACCAATCAAAAGCGCTTAATTCTTCAAACGGAAAAAGAAAAATTGGAAAAAAATCAAGTTACCTTGGAATTAGAAGCCAACGAACGCGAAGTGGCAGCAAAATCGATGTTTCTACTCGAAAAAGATAATTTGATTAACAATATCTCCGATAAATTACGAGCCACCCTGCCCAAACTAGAAGGAGACGCACACACCGTTGTCAATGGATTAATTTCTGAATTACATTTTTCAGTAAACAACAAGCGTTGGGAGGAATTTGAGTTGCGTTTTAACAAGGTGCACCCAAATTTTATCCAAAATCTAGAGAAAAAGCACCCAAGACTCAGTAACAACGAAAGAAAGCTTTGTGCTTTTCTGCTTATGAACATGAGCTCAAAAGACATTTCTTCCATAACCGGTCAAACGGTTCACAGTATTAATATAGCGCGAAGTAGGTTAAGAATTAAATTAAAATTGGTGCACTCAGGAGAGGAGCTCTCATCTTACTTAGGAAAATTCTCATCCTAATGATGAAATCGTCTCCATTAATCTTTTTACTCTTTTCTCATCTACACGTAATATAGTCTCTGAAAAAGCAGATTCCTCGTCTAAAAGCACTTTCACAGTACCCGAAAAATGCAAGCTATTGACTTTGGCTTCCTCAATTAAGCGTTTCGCATTATTGGAGTTCACACCACCACCGGGCATTATTTCAATCCTGTCTTTAGCATAGGCTACCATCTGCTTTAAAATTGGAAATCCTGAATCAACGTTTGAGGAAAACCCCGAAGTTAAAATTCTGTTGAATTTCAAATCTATCAATTCATCTAACGATCTTTTCCATTCGATACTTTCGTCTACCGCCCTATGAAACGTGAGGTGTAATTCCCCAGTCAGTGATCTTATTTCCTTTAAAAAAGCAATGTCTAATTCAAAATTCTCTTTAAGGCCTCCGATAGTGATTCCCGAAGCGCCATTCGCACTAAAGTAAGCAACATCCCGAATCATTACTTTCTTTTCATCTGAGCTGTAACAAAACCCTCCTGCTCGAGGTCGAATCAAAACATGTGTTTCTAAATTAAGCTCCTTAGCTAACTGAAATAAACCAGGTGAAGGGGTTAAACCTCCTTGATCTAAATCTTGGCAAAGTTCAATTCGTGAAACCTTATATTTTGAAGCCAGAAGTAAGGACTCCACAGACGAGGCGCAAAGTTCAATAGATATGGAGTTCTTCATGATGACCAAAATTCGTCATTTTTTAAGAGTTATTCCTTAACCTGCGAAAAAAAAGGGGCTATTTTCCTTATATTTGTGCAGCGTAGAAACATTAGTATGGCGACAAAAACCACCGAACAGGCTGTTCAACAAATGAAATTTGAAGAATTCAAACAACATGTACTTGCTGACTTTCGCTTAGCATGTGAATCAAGAGAAGCTTCACTTTTAGGTCGAAAAGAAGTTTTAACAGGGAAAGCTAAATTTGGGATTTTCGGTGATGGAAAAGAACTCGCTCAAATCGCTCTTGCTAAGCAATTTCAAAAGGGTGATTTTCGTTCAGGTTATTACCGAGATCAAACGATTATGTTGGCTATACGTGAATTGACAATTCAACAGTACTTTGCAGGCCTCTATGCACACACGGATGTTGACGTTGAACCATTATCTGCAGGACGTCAGATGGGTGGTCATTACGCTACGCGAAATTTAGATAAAGAGGGCAATTGGAAGAATTTAATGGAGCAACGCAACAGTTCTTCCGACATCTCCCCTACTGCCGGTCAAATGCCTCGATTGGTAGGTTTGGCTCAAGCATCAAAAGTGTATAGAAATAACTCGAATCTTCATAATGAATCATTTCAAAAATTTTCAAATAAAGGAAATGAAGTAGCTTTTGGAACCATCGGTGATGCTTCTACTTCTGAAGGTCCTTTTTGGGAATCTATAAATGCTATGGGCGTGATGCAAGTACCCGTAGTGATGTCTGTTTGGGATGATGGTTATGGTATTTCCGTGCCGCGTGAATACCAAACCACTAAAGGCAGTATCTCTGAAGCCTTGGCAGGAATGCAACGAACAAAGGATAAGCCTGGTTATGAAATATTTGTTACCAAAGGTTGGGATTACCCACATTTGTGCGAGACCTACGAAAAGGCAGTAAAATTGGCGCGCGAGGAACATGTTCCTGTTTTGGTGCACGTTCAAGAAGTAAATCAACCACAAGGTCACTCTACTTCTGGTTCGCATGAGCGCTACAAGTCTGCAGAACGCATGCAATGGGAAAAAGATTACGATTGTATTGCCAAATTTCGTGAATGGATCCTGGCTTTTAATGCAAATGGATTGACTATTGCTGATTATGCTCATTTGGACGACATTGCCAAGGAAGCCAAAGAAGCGGTGCGACAAGCAAAAAATGATGCTTGGAAAGCTTTTACCTCAGAAATTAAAAAAGATATTGACGGATTACTTCCCATTTTGCGTTCACTTGGTCAATCCTCTGAAATAGGAACATCCATAAACGCTATTGCCGATGAGTTGGAAAAAGCTTTTGAACCGATACGAAAAGATGTATTGGGATATGCTCGAAAAGCACTTCGAATAGCCATTCACACTCAGTCTCCATCGAAAAAATCCTTACAGGAATGGATTCAACAAGCCCTTGAAGCCAATTTTGATCGTTACAGTTCCGTATTATATTCCGCTTCCGCATATGCAGCCACCAAGGTAAGCGGAATTGCACCTGAATATTCTGGTGATTCAAACATGGAGGATGGCAGAATTATTTTGCGAGAAAACTATAGAAAATTACTCGAAAAATATCCTGAAGTCCTTGTTTTTGGTGAAGATGCCGGTAAAATTGGAGGTGTAAACCAAACATTAGAAGGCCTGCAAGAACAATTTGGAGAAATTCGCGTTTTTGACACAGGAATCAGAGAGTGCACTATAATTGGCCAAGGCATTGGAATGGCTATGCGCGGATTAAGACCCATTGCTGAAATTCAATACCTCGATTATTTACTATATGCCATTCAAGTACTTTCTGATGACCTAGCCACCGTTCAATACAGAACAAAAGGAGGCCAAAAAGCCCCATTGATTATTTCCACACGGGGTCATAGATTAGAAGGCATCTGGCATAGCGGATCTCCTATGGGTATGATCGTTAATGCCGTTCGAGGGATACATGTTTGTGTTCCTAGAAACATGACCAAAGCGGCAGGATTCTACAATACTTTACTCAAAGGTGACGAACCTGCTATCGTGGTGGAACCACTAAATGGATACAGAACCAAAGAGAAAATGCCAATTAACATTGGCGAATTCTGCGAGCCATTAGGGGTTCCTGAAGTTGTAAAAGAAGGTAAAGATTTGACCGTGGTTTCTTATGGTTCCACATTCAATTTGTGTCAGCAAGCAGCTCAAGCCTTGGAAGAACTCGGAATTTCAGTTGAACTAATTGATGTTCAGACACTACTTCCCTTCGACGTTCATCACTTGATTTCTGACTCTCTGACAAAAACGAATCGACTTCTTATTGTAGATGAGGATGTCAGTTCAGGAGCCAGTGCATTTATTTTGGATAAAATAATGGTAGAACAAAGTGGCTATTATCACCTCGATTCAAAACCCATTACATTAACTGCGAAAGATCATCGACCTGCATACGGAACGGATGGAGACTATTTTTCGAAGCCAAGTATTGATGACATTATCGAAACTGCTTACAGCATAATGCAAGAAGCTGATCCGGAAAAGTTTCCCGCTTTGTATTAAAGTTTTAGCTTTATTTTAAACTCAACATTAAAAAGTTAAGCATTGAATTAATAAAACTTTATGTTGAAAGGCAATCTCATTTGAACGCCTGACATACTTTCTATCTTCTTCAATTCCTTGTAGTACTCCAACAATTCTTCCGGAAGCTGATTGGTTGAAGAAACATCTTTCTCATCTTCCTCCTTTTCGTTTTCATCTTCTAGAAAATCCATTAATTTGTCTGCAAAATCTTTTTCCACCAACGGATAATACAATACTTCATCCGTTTCACCATTTACCAATTTTGCTGCATAGGCAATGGCTACCGTTAAACCACCAATTTCATCAACCAAGCCTATTTTAACTGCATCAGATCCGGCCCAGACTCTTCCTCTTGCCACCTTGTTGACATTTTCTTTCGTCATTTTTCTTCCTGTCGCTACCTTCGAAAGAAAATCGTCGTAAATTTCGTCGACCTCAGCTTGTGTTATACTTAATTCCTCCTTTGTTAGCTTGCGATTTAAGGACAAGGAGCCGTGTTTATTTGTTGAAACTCGATCAAAGGTTATTCCCAATTTATTCTCCAACATTTTGCCCGTGTATGGAATCATCCCAAAGACTCCAATTGATCCGGTAATAGTACTGTTTTCAGCAAAAATTCGATGAGCCGGTGCTGCAATATAATATCCCCCAGAAGCTGCCACGTCGCCCATTGAAACAATGACTTTCTTTTTTGCCTTGGTTAGCTCCACTTCACGCCAAATTTCGTCACTCGCTAATGCACTTCCTCCCGGACTATTTATCCTAAAAACCACGGCTTCAATATTATCTTCCTCTCGAACTTTTTTCCAAAGTTTGCACAATTTTTCAGAGGCAATTCCATCTCCATCTCGCGAAATATCACCTTCTGCTACTATCACAGCGATTTTCGGTTTTTCAATCTGTCTAATTTCTTGATCTTCAAAAAAGAAATACTTTCCGTATTTTTCCATGGCAAGCATATTCAAACTACTTGGTTTGTCCACGCCTACTTTTTTCGCTAACACTTGCATCACTTCATCCCGGTATTTCACACCATTTATAAACTTAAATTGAACGGCATCTTGCATCCTCCGCAAGGACAAACTGTCCGCGTAATTATTCAGTTTTTCAACACTAATACTTTTATCTTTTGAAATATCTTGGCATATATCGCTCCAAATTGAATTCATATAGGTTTTTGTTTGAAGCCTACTTGAATCACTCATTTCTTTTCGGAAAATTGGTTCAACAGCACTTTTAAAATCATTGTTTTTTCCTCGAATGACTTCAACTTCGACATCCAATTTTTCTAAAAGACCGGTATAAAACATAACTTCTCCACCCAAACCTGTCCATTGAAAAACTGTTGATGGGAAACCATACACTTCATTCGCGGAAGAAGAAATATAATATGTTTTTTGAGATACATATTCTCCTGATAAATAGGCCACAACAAATTTTCCACTTTTTTCAAATTCGTTTATTGCTTTCCGAATTTCTTTGGCAGTTGAAACTCCGCAATTTACATCTCCGAGCTCCAAAAACAAACCTTTAATTCTATCGTCATTCTGAGCTTTTTTCAATCCATGTAAGATGTCAGGAAGACCTTTCTTTTGTTTGAAGGAGAACGTAGAGATTGATAAATCGCTTGAACTTTGTTCCGCAATTTCACCTTCCAACTTCATGTGCAATACTGTGTTGTCTTTAACTTCTAATTCACTGTCGCCCATTCCGAAGAACAGCGTTAAAACACCAAAAAGTGATAACATATAAATTACCGTGGAAATTATTCCTCCGATGACCACAGCTAAGAAGCTAGGCCAAAATATTTTTCCGAATTTGATTTTTCCTTCAGTCATTTTAGAATAGATTACCTAAGCGTAAGCTTGAATTTACCAAATTCATTTTTAACGAAAATCTTATTTCACGCCCATACTGATTAAATTGCAATGCATCCAACGCATTTCCGGCACGATAAAGTGGGAAATACACACTTAAAACTGGTCCCAATTTCATTCCAACTCCTGCATTCAAGGCCGTCTTGTTACCGGAAATTCCAGCGTCCACAAAAACACCAAACAATTTAGGAATATAAGGTAACTCCGAGTAAATACTTACAGTTGATAAATTCTCAAAACGCTCATTTTGGTCATTAGCTGTATTAAACCCTCCCATATTATTCATTCGTTGATTGCTCCAAAATCCGTTAGACTGAAATCTACCAAAATAATATTCTTCCATATAAATATCTTGATCACCCATTGCTCCACCGAAAGAATACAAAAATGCCGATTGATCTGTATTTGTTGCTAAATTCCAACCTGTAAAAGCACGAACCTCCATCCATCGTTTTTGTTTGTTGCGTAAATAGCGCCATTTGTACTTCATTTCAGTTTGAACACGGTTCATCGAAACAGTTGGTTCTATGTAATCTATGAGATCGTCCACACGGTTTCTATTCGCATATTCATAACGAACTTTCCAATCAAATCTATGGTCTGTCAAATTAACATTGTAATTGTATTGTAAGAATCCTCCTAATTGTGTGAATCCATTCATTCCATAATCATCCTTTCTAAACGAGCCTTGAATAAGCACGTCGTGTGATGTAGGGCTTGCCTCTCCTCGATTTCCTAAATTCAATTTTAGATAAGGCGCCAAAGACACTAATTGCGCGTCTTTAGAATCTCCAGTTCCAAAATGACGTATCGACATTCCAAGTTTAGAAGATTTAAAACGAGTAGCCGGTAAAAAAGTATAACTAAACTCTGCCATTCCAACAGGTCGCAATCTACTTGTTGAAAATTGAGGAGCAAAAACAAATTGAAACGGTTTAAATGGAATACCAAGATTGTGAATTGCACCTCCAAACATAAATCCATCGTAAGCATTTCCGCCGATGGTTGGAGTCCAGAAGAAATTTGTTTTATTTATGTCGTGATCGCCAATTAAAAATTCACCTTTCAAAGGCTCACAGTACGGAAATAGTTTCTTATTCCAATGATTATTCGAACGTTTCAATTCCGGAATATCTTTACTTACATCAATAGAAAATCGCGAATAGTCTGTCCCGTTAAAAGTTATGGTAGATTTTTTTGCTGGCTCCGCCCATTTAGTCTCCACTAACATACTATCTCTATCTTTTTTATCCATAAATGCATTCACCTCTATGGGCCCTTGCACTTGTCCTACGTTTTTCACGGTTACTTGCGTCGTATTGGTAAGTTTGTCCTTTTTAACACGTTGAATTTTGTAATCGATGTGTCGCGTCGTCTGAATTAAATCTGTGAATAACCAATTCAAGTTTTTACCCGTTGATGATTCAATAGATTTTTTTATGTCTTCAGGTTGAGGGTGCTTGAATTTCCATTGCTCGTAATATTCATGCATGGCTTTATCAAAAAGCTCCTCTCCAAGATAATCTTTAAGGTAGAAAAACACCAACCCGGTCTTCTGGTACATAATAATGCCATAATTTGCCGAAGTGAAAGCTGCAGAATGTGTTTCAATAGGTTGATCCAAACCGAAACCTGCAATGGCACGGTAAGAAATATCTCCCATGTCATGGTGATCAAGGTCGTTAAGGTGGAATTTTCCATTTAAGACCATATCAGAAAATCGCGTGTTGTTCGGATATTTCGTCTGAATGTAACGCATTTCATTTAAGGTATTCATTCCTTCGTCCATCCAACCATGAACACGTTCATTTGAACCAAGTATTCCGTAAAACCAATTATGACCAACTTCGTGAACGATTACAACTTCCAACTCTTCTTTTGAAGAAGCATTTCCAATTACAGTTACGTTTGGATATTCCATACCACCACCTGCTGAAATAGTCCCATCCACCGCTGTAACTTGGTTATAAGGATAATCGCCGTTCCAGAGTGAATAATAATACGTTCCATCGTTAATATATTCAATCGCATGTTGCCAAGTCTTCGCATTTGACGGGACAAACATGGCCCATGATGTAACCTTACGTTTACTTTGAGGCAATTCAACTTCACCTTTTAGCACCGCATAACGCTTATCGGCAAACCAAGCAAAATCGTGTACATTATTTTGAATGTAGCGAATTGTCTTCATGTTTGTAGAGGACGTCGGAAATTCTGAAGCTTTTATCTTGGAAAGCGTTAACAATTCTCCCATAACAGCCTCTGTTTCTTTTGCCTTTTTGGACAAAAACTCAAGTTCACTTTGTGTTTGCAAATCACCTGTGGCACCAACTACATAATTTTCAGGTAAGGTAATCGTTACATCAAAGGAACCGAATTCCGAATAAAATTCCCCCTGATTCAAATAGGGCATTTGGTTCCATCCATTTTCATCGTAAACTGCCGGTTTTGGGTACCACTGCGTGATTTGGTATGATTGTCCGATATGACCAAGACGAGAAATTTCTCCCGAAGGTATTTTTACTTTAAAAGGAGTTTCTATAGTAATGCGTTCTCCTGGCCTTAAGGGTTTAGCCAACTGTAAGATACAAATATCCATATGCGTTGGGTCGTAGTCCCATTGCAGCATTGCGCCCTCGGATTTAAAATTCAAAGAATCGATCCACCCGCGATCGCTTTCAGGACCATAAAACAATTCTGTTTGGCCATTTTTATACAATTGTTTTGCTAAAGCACTATTTCGATTTCGGTAGGCATTAGGCCACAGATGAATATATAGTTTCTCGAGAACATTTGGTGAATTGTTGACGTATTCCATGGATTCAAATCCCCTCAGGTAGTGATTTTGGTCGTCAAGAGAAACGTTTATTTTGTAATTCACCTCTTGTTGCCAATACTTCTGTGCCATCGAGAATGTTGCATAAAGAGAAATAGCGGAGAAAACAATAATCTTTTTCATATGTATGTAATTTGTTTTTTATCGGTCATATGGATCGCTTTAGCAGCCACGTAGTGAATCGCATAAGAGATTTTTTCATCTGTATTTTTTAAGGAAAATCTCTTTATGCTTATTTCATTTAGTTAATTTTTACAAATGTAATCTTTTGACGATTTATCCTATAATTTGTTACCTAATTTAAAAGAAAAAGGCCTTCT
>Ga0172372_10009783_pt1 | contig 12419 bp, 15 predicted proteins | sample LakKiv5m_2_FD_114544 | JGI IMG/M metagenome (GOLD analysis project Ga0172372, IMG submission 114544) | Freshwater microbial communities from Kabuno Bay, South-Kivu, Congo - kab_092012_9.5m | ecosystem: Environmental > Aquatic > Freshwater > Lake | place: Democratic Republic of the Congo...
GACCACTCATCTTTAAGAGTATTAAAACTCTCTGCTTCTTTTTTATTTAGCTTCTTTTTTTTAATATATAAATTAATTCTTCTCTGCAATGGTCCAGGTGATTTATATAAACCCATATTCATATTTCCTATACCACCCTTTAAATTGCAACCAATATTTATTTTTGCAGGGTAACTATAACTTAATCTCTCAAAAAATTTTATTATAAAAAATGTTATTGTAGGAGTAAAACTCGTTATCATAGTTATAATAAAAAAAATAAAGTAAAATTCATTGTATTTAATCTTAAAATAAATTAATAATAAAAAAGAGATTAATCCTACAAATATACCTATCAAATTAATAATATATTTATTTTTATATAAATAAAGTAATTTATTTTTTAGATAAATCTCACCAGAGCTCTCTAACTCAAGATAAATTTTATTAACATTATTATTCATTAAAATAAAGTTATTATAAGGCGGTATAAAACATACCGCCTTATAAATAGATATTTTAATTTATATTTATCTTTTTAGGTTTTTTAGATTCAGGGACAATATTCTCTAAATTTATTTTAAGTATACCATCTTCATAATCAGCTGAGAGCACCTCCACATGTTCAGCTAATGCAAAAACTTGTTTAAAGTTTCTATTAGCTATCCCATTATAGATTAGATTCTCTTCTGCTTTATCCTTAGAGTTTCCCTCGATAATAAGTCGCTGGTCTGATAACGATATATATATCTCATCTTTTTTATAACCTGCTAAAGCTAATGAAATTGTATATTTATTTTCATTAATTTTATTTATATTATACGGCGGAAAATTTGTTCTAGCTGGTAGGTTTCTTATCTGATCTAACTCTCTAAAAATCTGATCATAACCAATCATTCTAGAAGCAACATTATTAAATATCTCAGATATATACTGAGATGTAAGTATTATCTCTTTCATATTTTTCTCCTTTTCTAAGCGAGATTTTACTAGTTACTGCCTATTATTATAGCACAGTAATATTATTATTACTTTCTAATTATATTTTGCAATAATTTATTGTCGAAACAATTTATGCAAATACAGTTTTATCATAATAATACTTCCCCCTATGAGAAATCATAGAAAATGGAGAGAAATGAAAATAATAAGTTATATAACCATAAAAGAAAAACGTAGAAAGCTTTCAATATATTTAATTTTATATTTTGCTTTCTGTCTCTTTCCTTCACCTTTAAATAAGCTATCTCCTGCAGCAGCTGTTGTTGTAAAAGAGAGCCCTAAAGTAGATGTAAGATCTGAGGTAAATAGTGCTAAATCTATTAATTTATTAAGAGGTAAATTAGCCCACAAAGCAGCTAAAATACTTAAACTTCCTAAATCTAATAAAACCTATGCCGGTCTCTCCAAATCGCAAGCAAATGCTGTACTAGCTATTGCTGAGCATTTTTCTGAGAAAGATTTTCCAATAGCAGTTAAAATTGCTTGGTGTGAGAGTAGGCTAAATCCCTCAGCTATAAATGGTTCAAACTCAAACGGAACTGCAGACAGAGGACTTTTTCAACTAAATGATGGTGGAACTATGCAACGATTAGGTGTAAATAACCGAACCGCTTTTGATCCATACCATAATGCTAAAGCAGCTAGAGTGCTCTTTGAAGATCGCGGTTGGAAACCTTGGGTCTGTAAAAATAAAATCTAACTAAAATAACCCCTTATACTAGGGGTTATTTTTTATATCGCTATTACTCTCAACAGTAAATTTATTTACCTCTTTATCATTTTCATCGCTTTGAAAAATTTTGCTATGATAATAACCATATTCTGTAACATCTATTTTCTCTTCTATTTTATTTACGATCTCCCTTATATAATTCATTTCAATACTATCTTCAATACTTCTCTCTTCACAATAACTTTTATTACCTTGTAAATGGTTTTTTATTTTTAATAATTCCTCACTTGTTAGATTATTTACCTTATTTAACTTTACACCCTCTCCAAGAACTAAAAACACTATCAAGAATGTCAAAGTAACTGAAAGAGATAACAATGCAATAAATAACGTAGAGACATAAATTAATGAGGAAACATTCCATGCGATATGAAACATAATATTAAAAATTATTATTAGAAAAAAATAATTTTCTCTCTTATTTCTATAATAAAAAATTCCATATAACATCGCTGTAGTAGCATGAAAAAATGGAGCAAAAACCATTCTTATTAAAGCTTGGTTTAATGGTTCAGTGCTTGAATAGATATATAGCAAATCTTCGGTAAGTGCAAAACCTGCACCTATCAATGCACCAACTGAGGCTAAACCTATTGTTGTCATAGGAGATCTATAAGTAATTTTAATAAATAAAATTACAAAGAAAGCTTTCAATAACTCCTCTATAATTGGTGCACCTAAAACAATTGTAGTTATATCACCTGTAAGCATCGAGAAGCTTTCATTAAATAAAAGAGCTATATTACTTACTACCCCAAAACCCAAAAGAAAAGCCCAAGGGTACAAATTACTAAATCCTAAATTAAACCTATCTGACCAACTTATAATTTTAAATACGAAAACCGGAACTAATAATGCTATAAAAGCAACCATTTGATTGTTAATACTAGCATTATCTAAGACTATAAACTTATAAATATTTAAAACAGCTGCAACTGAAATTATTACCTTTATATAACTTGGAATTTTAGTCTCAATCATAAGATTACTTTCAATCTAAACATAAAAATGTAAAATATTATAAGATAATTTTATTTTATACTTATTTTTTTTATTTTATGCTTAAATTTATAAAGCAGTAACAGTAATATGTATGCTTAATATAAAGCAAGACAAACCGGAGATTCCGGATACAACTTCATATTTGTAAGGAGTTACAATGAATAAACCAATAAGCGAGGTAAACTCAACTGAGAATATTGGTAACTCTACCCCAAAAACCTTCTTTGAGATCTCAAAATGGGCTGGTGTAGATGATGAAACCGCAAAGAAAGCTAGAAACTCCAGAGCGCCAAAGATTATGGTCTCAGGTAGACTAGCATCTGGTAAGGATACGATAGCTACTGCCCTTATGGAGACGCTAGATTTTCCTGACTCAGTAAAAATATCTTTTGCAAATTCGCTACGTGATGAACTTAATATTATTATAGATATTGCAAGAAGATATAAAGATAAAAAAGAAGGCAGTTTAGAGGTAGCTAAATATTTTAATTTACCTGAACAACTTATCTCAAAAACTTACTCATTGGTCTTAGAGGCAGTAAAAGAGAATAGTAATGTTGATGCTAATGTTAGATCTAAATTTATTAGACTAGCGCTTCAAGACTGGGGAACAGATGTTCGTAGATCAGTCGATCCAAATTACTGGGTAAAGTTAGGTGCTAAATCTGCTTTAGAAGCAATGGCATTAGGTAATGCAGTACATATCACCGATGCCAGATTCTCTAACGAAGTTGAGATAGCAAGAGGTCTTGGATTTTATGCTATCAGGTTAGTTGTTGATCTTCCAATTAGATCTCAACGCCTCTTAGAACGTGATGGTTTAACAATCGACCTTGATGCCGAGAACCATCCTAGCGAGGTTGAGTTAGATAACTACAAAGGTTTTGACCAATGGGTTTCAAATAATAAAACTATCGATGATACTGTTAGAAGCATTATTTTAGCTTTTGAATATGCTTATAATTAATTATTATAATATATTAAACCCCTCATAATTTTGAGGGGTTTTTTTATGCATATTATAAATTTAATATCACAATCATTTCTATGACAAATAAAAAGAAAGCAACACCTAAAAAAGAAGTTGAAACTACAAATAATACTTCAAGCGAACAAACAATTAAGAATAAATTATTAAAAAATAGAACATTATTCTTAGGCGGAGAGGTAAATGACGAGATTGCTAACTTATTAGTTAGTGAGATGATCATTCTCTCATCAGAAGATCCTGATAGCGATATAACCCTACTGATAAACTCTCCTGGAGGATCGGTAACGGCAGGTATGGCCATTTATGATACTATGCAATTAATTGAGAATGATATCCGTACTATATCTTTAGGTCTAGCTGCCTCTATGGGTCAACTTCTCCTTACCGCTGGTACGCCTGGAAAGAGATTTGCTACCCCGCATGCTAGAATCATGATGCATCAACCACTTGGTGGAATCGGAGGAACTGCATCTGATATCAGAATTCAAGCTCAGCAGATGAATTATACAAAGAATTTACTTGCAGAGATAATCTCAAAACATTCAAAACGGGATCTAAATGAGATCATTGCTGATAGCGATCGTGATCGTTGGTTCTCAGCCTTTGAAGCAAAAGAGTATGGTTTAATAGATGAGGTCTTGATGGATAAAATTAATTTAAAGGTGGTATCATAATGAGTCAGATAAACAATAACTCACGATATATTTTACCAGAGTTCTATGAGAAAACATCCTATGGTCATAAAGCTACCAACCCCTATACTAAACTCTTTGAAGAGCGAATAATTTTCCTAGGAACTCAAATCGATGATGCAAGTGCAGGTGATATCATGTCTCAACTTCTCTGTCTTGAAGCATCTGACAGCGAGGCAGATATCTCTATATATATCAACTCTCCTGGAGGCTCATTTACCGCAATGACTGCAATTTATGATACAATGCAGTATATAAAACCAAATATCTCGACAATTTGCTTAGGACAAGCAGCCTCGGCAGCTTCTCTGATTTTAGCAGCCGGTACACCTGGTAAACGATTTATACTTCCTCATAGCAGAGTGCTTATCCATCAACCATATGCAGAGGGGAGAGGTCAAGGCTCTGATATAGAGATTCAGGCAAATGAAGTTCTTAGAATGAGATCTGAGATGGAGGATATCCTCTCATTACATACCAATAGAGATGTAGCTAAGATAAGGGAAGATATTGAACGGGATAAAATTCTTAATGCAAAGTCAGCTGTTGAGTATGGCATTGTTGATAAGATTATTTTCTCAAGAAAAGTTCCTACAAAAAATCAATTGATAACATAAATTTTTAGTGAAAATATTTATTATTCACAATTATTTGTAATTAATAAATCTGGCCATTTTTGATTATAAATAATTTTATTTGAAATTAAATTGCTATATATTAAATTGTTAGTTATCTCTATCTCACAAAAATAATTACTTTTTGATCTTAATTTTAGATAATATATATTATTATATTCATCATATTTTGTATCAAATTCTTTTATCTTTATATTTTTTAAAAATATTTTTTCCTTATCATTAAGGATGGTAAAAAGAGGATTATTAAAATAGTTTTCTGTATTAAAGTTTCTGTTTTGATTATTTACCTCTCTTTTTATATTTATAAATTTATTACTATAATAATTATTTATCATTATTTTTATGAAATGTTCATAACTTTTTATACCAAACTCTTTATTATTTAAATCTAACTTATTTGTATCTTTTCGGTATTTACTATTAACAAATTTTTTATATAATTCGTTAAAATAGCAATCTGGTAGATATATTTCATTTATAATATAATTAAATTTAATAACACATGATAATGCATTATGTTTTTCTATATATTCAAAGTAAGATAAATTGATAAAGATTTCTTCACCTTTAACTATATGATCTGGGTATAAAGTTTTAATTTCAAATAAATTATCACTATTGTAAATATTAAAAATATCGCTTGCTATAAAAGGAATATAATCATATGTATCTGATGGATTAAATATCGATGAATTATTTTTTTTATTTATAATAATATAATAATTAATCAAAAAAATCATAATTAGAATTATTATTATATTTTTTATCGCTTTAGTCATGATAACTCTTTTTTAAAGGAAGTTTGTTCTAGTAAACCATTATAATGCTTATATTTTATGAAATGATTAAGGTTGCTATTAAGTAATTTCTGATAAAATTTTAAACTGTAATTATTATTATAGAAATATAAAGATGCAGAATGATCGCCAAAAAGACATCTATGATTGCGAGCTGATTCCAATTTTTCACTTTTATTTGAATTGTTTATTTTCAAAAAATTATTATTCTCTTTTTTATTTTCAAATTTAATAACTAATTTAGTATAACTGTTACATTTTAAATCATAATCATCTTTAAAATATGCCACTTTATGATATTTTCCTATTCTATTACTTTCAGATAAATTTATATCATTTAGTACTAACAACTCTGTTCTATTTATATCGTTGATCTCTTCTTCTGTACACCTTAAATTATTATACGTATCATAATTAAATTCAATAGGGAAAATACAAACATCATTACCATTTTTAAATAACTCAAGAAGGAAGACTTTAGCAAAGTTATTAGGATTCAAATATTCGGAAGTTTTATTGTTTTTTATAGCTAAATAAACTAGATCTTTTTTATCACAGAACAAATTTGGGTTTCTGTAAATATTACATATATTAATCATAAATTTTTCATTTTTAATTATTTCACTAAATTCATTAGAAAATATGGTTGAAATTTTTCTATTATCAACAATGCTATCTGCATTTATAATAGCAAATGTTATAACAAATATTGAAAAAATCTTAACCATATCATATTTGATCTTACTTATAAAAAATGTGACAATACCATAAAAAATACCAACTATAAAAGCACCATGGTTTGGTTCATAACTTGTAAATAATTGATAAAAAGAGGTGACGCAAAAAACTGAGATTAAAATTTTTTCAAAAATATTAGAATTCTTAAATAAAAATATTACCACTGATAATAAAAATAATAAAAAAATAATTAAGCTAATATTTAAATTTATTATACCGCAACTCTTAATTTCAGAGCCTGTATCACATTTTAAGAGCCCAAATGGTGATAAAGAATATAAATATTCAACAAATAAAGAAATATCGCTTCCAAAACTTTTATTATTTTCTATTGTAGAACTATTTACTATATTAGAGCTATTTATTTTTATTGAATTTAATATATATAGCGGATCTTTTATTACTCTAGATATTAGCGGGGTTATTGAAATAACTGCAATAATTAGGTATGATAAAAATTTAGCTCTCTTCTTAGATTTATATATCAAATAAAACGAATACAATAAAGCAAAGCTTCCAAGCGGAACTGTTGAGAAATGCATATGAATTGTTACTGCTGAAATATAAAATAATAATAGATGACTTGAATTCCTATTATAAGTTGAGTATATTATAACCAGAACTAACGCAAAGGAATTATATGCTAAATGATTTGTACCAAGATCTGGATTTTCATATGTCATAGGTAACGGATTTAAATTATTACCAAATGGTATAATCAAAGTCATAATCATACTACTCAGTAGTAACCTAAAAAGTTTTGCTCGATATAAAAAATAAAATATAATTGATAAAATAGTAATTGGATATAATGCCATCAACACTCTGAAAACAATTATTACATTTAACTCAAAATATTTATTTATCTCCCATGCTAAATAAAGTAGATACATATATGGATTTGGGCCAGGATGGTAACCTGATAGATTAGATGTAGGATAGTTTCTGTCTCTAAATATTCCCGCTCTATCTGAGTATGCTTCTATATAATTGTTTATAGTTTGATGATTAGTTGTAAAGCTTTCAAATGCTGATAAATTAATAGCAATTGTTATTGTATTTGCAACAATTAAAAACATTAATACAAAAAAGATAAGCTTAATATTAATCATACTTATAGCTTTATTATAATATTTTAGCACATATAAACCATCCAAAAAACATAAACTATGTCATAATATATTATATACTATTTGGTTTGATCATTCTGGCTTGATAAATTATCCTGTGAATCAATTATCTCTTTAAATTTTAACAAATACTCTTCACAGCTTGAAGCTATAACACTCTGTCTTAAGGCTTGTTCCGGATCAAAATCTGGATTAAGTACACGTTCATCTACCGCACAGTAAGGAACATTATCCTTTGTAATTATATTAAGGAAATATGTCATCTGAGGTGTATATTCACTATCTCCTGCCTCAATTGATTGTGAATTTAAGACTGCTGAGAACCTAAAACCATAGCTCTCACCATAACTCCATAGCTCTCTATATATATCATCGATCTCTGCTCCGCTCTCAAAATTTGCTAAATTTGCAAATACATACTCATTTACCTCATTTAGTTTTGCTGTAAACTCAGCTAAAAACGGATCGATAGCAAATCCTCTAGGATCGGTAAGAACCTCACCAGGAGCTATTCCATCAAGTTGATTAGTATCACCAGGAATCTCCTCTACTACTTCTTTTTCCTCAACATTATTTTCAACCTCATTATTTGTGGTTATTGTAGAAGTATCACTACTCTTGTCCATAAAATAGTAAGCTACTCCACCAGCAATTACCATTATAACAACTCCTAATATTGCTAACATTTTTTTATTCATTATATTTCCATTTCTATTATAATATATTATCGGTACAGAAATTTTCATGCAAATATTTATATCAACTTTAATTTTTTTTAATATATAATAATCAACAAAGTTATAAATATAGTGATTTCTGCTTATATACTATGGATAATTTATATGTGAAAAGAAAAGAGGAATCATTATGAAAAAAATATCATATTTAGCAATAGCTGCATTAACTGCAGCATCTCTATCAACATTAACAAATACAGCTCTGGCAAAATCTTCTAAACGAGCAGCCCCTCCTAAAGTAGCGCGAGCAGCCACTCCTAAGCCACCTGCTGCTGTAGTTGTTTCTCCTCCTGCACCACCTGCTTCACCTAGAATTGAGATGCCAAAAATAACACCTGCTCCTGCACCTAAGCCTGCTCCTCTACCTAATCATGTTGCAAAATTAAAGAGCCCAGTCGTTGCAAAGGCTGCTACCTCATCACCAAAGGCTACTACCTCATCAACTAGTAGCTTTACCTATATTCCCCCAGTAGCAACACCAAAAAAAGAGGTTACGCCATCTCCTACTTATAATGTACCTTCATCTTCAAAAGCAAACAATGCCATTGCTAATCTTGCTTCATCAATGAAAGGTTTAACTGCAGATCAAGCTGAGAGAAAATTTAATGATGCAAAAGCAAAACCAGTTACCAATCCTAATCTTTCAACTAAAACTGGTCCTACTGTTATTAAAGAAAGTTCAACTGAGAAAAAAACTATTCATCCAAGTATATTCACTAATAATGGAACAAAAACTACTACAACTAATGATGGAAATAAAATAATTACAACAACTGAAACAAGTACTACCGAGACCAAGAGAACATCCTTATCAACTACTATAGATAGAATTGCAACAACAAATTATTCTTTATCCTCACTTAATGGTAAAGCATCACAGAAAAATATTATAGATGTTGCAAATAAATTTGGTACTCTTCAAACTACTGCCCTAAATAGTGCTAATGCTAAAATGAAATACGATTCAACAAAGAAGGTTGACGCTAAAGCTTATGAAGCTGACTTAAAGAAAAGAATTAACGAAGCTCAGAAAACAGGTAATACAGTATTTTTACTTCAATCATTTGCCAGCCCAGAAGGAAAATCAAAACATAACCAAGACCTCTCAGATAGACGTGCTAAAGAAGATTTAGCTCGAGATATAAATATCTTAATCAAAGATGGTTGGAAGTGCACATCATCCTGTGGAACTGGAAAAGATGGAAAAGATAAAGATGGGAAGGTTACATATGAAAAAAATGGTAAAATAATTTCTTATATTTCCATTGGTATGGGTGAAGTATTACCAAAAGATCCAGTCTTAGGCGCTCAATATGATAAAGCTGTAAAGGCATGCTCATCTGGTAGTGCTAGTAAATGTGAGGCTGCTCTAAGTCCAATGAGAACAACATTAACAACTGCAATAAATCCAAAAGATTTAATTAAAAAAGAAACTTTAGGAAGTGATAAAGATACCTCAACAGAAAATACTTTTACTACTACTACAACTGTGGAAACTCCATTACCAACACCAAGACCATCATCATCACCTTCTGGGTTACCAACACCAAAACCTTCACCATCAACATCAACACCAACAACAACACCAACACGAACACCAGAACCTACACCATCATCAACATCAACACCAACAACAACACCAACACGAACACCAACACGAACACCAGAACCTACACCATCATCAACATCAACTTCAGCATCAACAATACCAGAAGCTTGCCCAACAACTGGACCTATACCACCTAGATGTATAGGTAGAGTAGGATCAACTGGAACTGGAACAACTGGAACTGGATCAACTGGAACTGGAACAACTGGAACTGGAACAACTGGACCTGGAGTTGGAGTACCTGCTGGTAGTTCGCTTACACCTCCATCAGGTAGCAGTAGTGCACCAAAGCCACCTTTCAAAATCAGCTAGATTCTGAAATAAAAAAAAACACCCTTCTAATAGGGTGTTTTTTTATTTAACTCAATATTAATATCAAAATTAATATTAGACAAACTAAAATTTTTTATGAAAAATAATATTATGTTAAAAAATCATTTTTAATTATAACGTTATTATCTCTAACATTAACTAGTTGCAGCGATAAGATTGAAAATAACGAAAGTAATGATAATACAATAAATAATAGTATTTCAAATGAAAAACAATTAGAAATAACAGATACAGTTGATAATAATCAAGGCGTAATTACTCCAGAGCAACAGATAAAACAAAATGAGATTCTAAAAAGTAGCGAAAAGGAAATTGGTTCAGCAGAAAACCCCCTTACTCCAAATGGATATGCAGACCTCACACTAGATCCAATGATTTATATGGGTGATATTTCCTTATCTTTAGGAGATACCGTACTTCTTACAATTAATGTAAAAGAACCTGGAACTCTAGAGATCGTTGGTGTTAATAGTATTGAAATTTCAAATGCAGGCTTAGCTTCTTTAGCGATGCCTATGCTCAAGCCTGGTACTTTTGAGATTATATTTAAAAATAGCAAAAACGAAGTAATTTCGGTTGGAAATATATTAGTTAAATAAATACCTTGTTTTTTCTATATATAAGCATTATAGTATATATAAGAAATTAAAATATTTTCCTATAGTTTTATCAACTTTTATTTTATTACCCTTAGATTTCAGTAATGCAGTTTTAGCTTATAAAACAGTAACTACATATGAAGAGAATTTGGTCCCTATTAATTTTAATATATTATCAATTGAGATGTTACCAAAGGAAGTTACTACTACCCAGACAATAATCGAGCGAGTATCAGTTCCTGATACCAAAACAAGGATGGTACCAAAGAGGGTTACTACCATGGAGGAGGTGGTAACTTATAAAGATGTAGTAGTTACATCTACTGTCATGAAAGAAGTAGTTACTCTTAAACAAGTACCTGTAACTACTACCGTAATGGTTCCATATACTGTAACTAAATAAGTTCCTATTACTACTTTAAAATTAGTAACAAAAACCATATATGAGAATAGACCGGTAACGACCTGGGTTGCGGTAACCAAAACTAAACAAGTACCTGTCACATCCACTAAAGAAGTTCCAATCTACTCTTCAAGGTTACAGATTGTTGGTTATCAGAGCTCTCCAGTTACCACTTTAGTTTGTATCCCTTCAGGTGCAACAAGAAGCACATCAAGCAGATCGGGTTGCACCCTAAGCACAGTAACAACTTATCAGAGTACGCCAATTTATCAAAATGTAAGTTATATCTCTGGATATAGAACTGAAACTACCACAACATACAAAACAGAGACAACAACTGAATGGGTTCCAAAGACAACCTACCAGTCGGTTGCAGTAACAAGTACATCACTAGAGCCTGTAACAACCTATCAGATAATTACCACTACAGAAATGAGAGCAGAGAGTAGAACTGTATTTCAAGAAGTTAGAGAGGTAAAGTTGATACCTGTTGAGGTTAAGACTCTTCAGAGAATTGCAGAGGTATCGCTTAGACCTGTGACTAGAGAGATCCTTGTTGAAGAGAGTTTTACTGTAAATGAGATTAGATAGGTTCCAAGATTAGTTAGAACATCCACTGTGATTTTAGTACCTACACCTATTAATACCCCTGGAACTATATTTCAGAGTATAACAACCGCTATATCTAAAGAGGTTCCATACTGCACAGAACCTTTAGAGACCTTACCAAATTGCGATTCTATTATACCTTCTACCCCGGTTTCTAGCTCTTCTAGCGTGGATTCAGGGCATAGAACAGTTATTCCAGAGACACCTACATCAAGTAACACTAATGCCCTGCCAATGCCTTCAAATGACAACTCAGCCCCAATTTCAACCGCTCCTCCAGCCGACTCAAAAAAATCTAACTATAAAGTAAGTTAATTCATCGATATATATGTTTATATTTACCTATAAATAACAATATAATATGATGAAATATATCAATAATTTATCTGAATATAAAGAAGCAATTGATTTAGCAATAAAAGCTGCA
>Ga0172372_10009785_pt1 | contig 12417 bp, 11 predicted proteins | sample LakKiv5m_2_FD_114544 | JGI IMG/M metagenome (GOLD analysis project Ga0172372, IMG submission 114544) | Freshwater microbial communities from Kabuno Bay, South-Kivu, Congo - kab_092012_9.5m | ecosystem: Environmental > Aquatic > Freshwater > Lake | place: Democratic Republic of the Congo...
AACTTACCGGGCTTAGGCGGGTTGAAGGGGCGTGCTGGGCGTGGACGCGGTGGTTTCGGTAACTAGAAGGTAATACAAATAACTTAACAAACCCCAACCTAACTAGCCAATGTAGGTTGTTGTGGTCTAAAGGAGCAAAACAATGGTTCGTATTCGTTTTCGTCGTGTTGGATTAAAGGGTCAACCCAGCTATCGCATCGTGGTTATAGATGGGCGCAAATCTCGCAATGGTGGTTTTCTTGAGATCATAGGGCATCACAACCCACGCACTCAACCTGAGGTGAATGTCGTCAAAGAAGATCGCGCATTGTATTGGTTGAGCGTGGGCGCACAACCTTCTGACGGGGTGCGCCGCATTTTGGAAAAGAACGGGACAATGGAGCGTCTCAAGCGTTTTCATCAGGGTGAACCCATGGCAAATTTGCTAGCAGAAGTCATGGCGCAAGCACCTGCTGACCCCGTTTCGTTCAACCTCAAAACATCTTATCCTGCTCCGTCTGCTGGCGAGTCTCACATTAAGGCACGTGAAGCCGCACGCTCTAAGGAATAGTTGCTCATGGGTCGCCAACGGGCGCGAGTACCAAATACACGTCGTCAAGAAGCACTGGTGAAGTATATCGCCCAAAAGTTGGTCGATCAACCAGACGCAGTGCAAGTTAGCCGACGGGTCGAGCGCCATACCGTCATTGTAGAGTTACGGGTTGCCCCAGAGGACATTGGACGAGTAATCGGCAAAAACGGGCGGGTTGCGGAAGCCATGCGCAAGTTGATGTCCACTTATTCTCAACGTGAAGAAAATGTCATCCTAAAGATTTTGTAGTCGTGATGTCGCAGCTCTCCCCCAAATACCTTATCATCGGAACAATCACCCGCCCACACGGTATTAGGGGAGAGTTGCGCATTCAGCTTCACACCGACTATCCCGCGCGCGTCAATTCTTTGAAGTCGGTCTATCTAGGGCGTGGCATTACCGATACGAAAATTCGCCCATTTGCTGTGCAAAGCATGCGCTTGCATCAGGGGGCAGGATTACTCACCCTTAAGGAAATCACCGACCGCTCCCAAGCGGAGCTTTTACGCGACTTTTACGTGATGGTTGCCATTGAAGATGCGGTTCCGTTAGAGGAAGATGAGTTCTACCTGTTTGAGGTCATTGGCATGGACGTTCAACTAGAAGACGGGACATCACTCGGAAGCATCACCGAAGTGATCGAAACCGGGGCAAATGATGTTTACGTCATCCAAGGAATAGAGCAAACCGAACTTCTATTCCCTGCCACCGCAGAAAACACGATCGACTATGACTTTGAGAAGCGCGTGCTAATCGTGCGTCTACCAGATGGATTGGTATGACTAGCCACCCGTCCTTAACAATGCAGTCTTGTGGTGATGATGCCCATCCGTGGGTTGAGCAGAATTAGGATATAGACTTGTCAGAGTTAGCTTATTGGTTGGGTTTTAGCCTCATCCACGATGTTGGGACAAAGAAGATTAAACAGTTGCAGGATCACTTTGGTAGCCTACAATCTGCGTGGAACGCCCCCGTTCAAGAGCTACGCGAACTCGGTTGGTCATATCAAGCCATTCAGGACATGCAAAACGAAAGAAGCAAGTTAAACCTTGAACATGAACTAAGGCGTGTTGAGCTTGTAAAAGCATTTCTGCTCTGCCTAGCAGATTCTAACTACCCACCTTCATTGCGCGTCATTGATTCCCCACCCGCCATCCTGTACGTGCGCGGGACACTGCACGACCAAGATAGCCGAGCAATTTGCGTTGTTGGAACGCGCAAGGCAACCTCGTATGGGCGCGAGATCGCCTATCGGTTCAGTCATGACCTGGCACAACTTGGTTACACCATCATTGGGGGGCTTTCAGACGGGATTGAAGCAGCAGCGCATCGTGGAGCACTTGATGCAGGCGGGCGCACGATTGCTGTGCTTCCGTCAGGAATAAACCACGTATATCCGTATGGCAATGAAACAAAACAACTTGCTCACAGGATCATTGAGCACGGATGTGTCTTGAGTGAGTTTCGTATTGGGGCGCACCCACAACCTTCTAGCTTCACGAGGCGCAACCGCTTGATGAGTGGCATGGCTAAGGGAGTTTTGGTGGTGGAAGCTGGCGAAACAAGTGGTGCGCTCAACACTGCTAGCCATGCCATCGAGCAAGGGCGCGAGGTGTTTGCCATCCCCCACAATATCCTCCACAAAGACGGGATTGGATGCAATAAACTGATTCAAGATGGGGCAAAACTGGTACGCGGGATCGAGGATATTATCGATGAGATTCCAAGTCACTCCCCCAATGCTCTTCTCTTTGCACCTTCTCCTAGCGATTCGCTTGACATGGACCTATCCGAAACTGAACAACAGATTCTCGACTTGCTGGGAGCAAATCCCATTCATGTGGACGATCTTGCACGCTCATCACAGCTACCCATTTCTGACGTGATGAGTACCCTCACGATTTTAGAGTTGAACGGCTTAGCACAGTCAGTGGGCAATATGTTGTACGTTGCCTATCCAACATATTTGTAATAGAAGGTGATCTTACATTGATACAAGGAACTACAATGAACAACTTTTATGCAATGATTTTGGCAGGTGGCGGGGGAACACGCTTGTGGCCCCTCAGTCGTCGCAACCGTCCCAAGCAGATGCTCCCTCTTGTCGAGGAAAAATCAATGTTCAAGATGAGTGTGGATCGACTGGCTCCGCTTTTTCCCCCAGAAAATATCTATGTTGTCACCAGTGAGAAATACGCTAAAGAACTACAAGAAGATGCGCCGTCCATCCCGCTGGAAAACTTCATCATCGAACCCTCTGGAAAAGATAGCGGTCCCGCCGCTGCATTGGGGATCGTGGTCATTCAGCGACGCAACCCCAACGCCACCATTGCCATTCTGACGGCGGATCATCACATTGCCCATGCTGAAAAGTTTCACAACGTTTTGCGGGCTAGCCAGCAAATCACCCAAGATACCGACACCATTGTAACGCTGGGGATCACCCCTTCTCACCCTTCTACCGCCTTCGGTTATATTCAACGTGGCAGAAAACTGGGCATCGCTAAGGAATTCAGCTACTTCGCCTCGCTAGGGTTCACTGAAAAGCCCGATGTTGAGCGGGCACAGGAGTTCATCTTCTCCGGTGATTATAGTTGGAATTCGGGCATGTTCGTTTGGAAAGGATCGCATGCCTTGGAAGAGTTTCGCCTCCATCAACCCGCCATGCATTCCCTGCTAATGAGATTGTCGGACAGTGTGGACACCCCCCAGTTTGAAGCCACTCTAGCGCAAATATGGGAAGAAATACCCAAGATTTCACTGGACTATGCCGTCATGGAACATGCCAAGAATATGGTGGTCATTCCCATTGATATAGGTTGGAGCGATGTGGGAAGCTGGGGAACACTCTTTGAAATCTTGAACTCAGATGACAACGGAAACATCACGCTTGGGGAAGAATCGAAACACATCATGATTGATTCTGCGGGGGCACTCATCCTGAGTAAACGCTTGGTGGCGATGATTGGGGTGAAAGATTTGGTGGTGGTGGATACGGATGATGCCTTATTGATCTGTCACCGTGACCGCACACAAGAGGTAAAAACCATCGTTAACCGCCTAAAAGACCTTTCACAAGATGATTATCTATAAATATCTGTAATTAACCGTAGTCAAATGGGGTAATTTTTGCGTAAAGTGTAATAGATGGGGGGTGAGTCTCATCGTTTATCTGAGCAGAATGCCTAAACATGGGGAAATTATCCGTGTACAGGCGTCATCATTCCGTTATGATGCCCGTCAGGCGGCAATAGAACTGCTCCACACAACATTGAATTACGGTTAACATAAGTGATTGGCGAACGAAAAGATGCAGGCTTATTGCCTAAAATGTAAAGCGCACCGCGAGATGTCTGAAGCAGTAGCAACCTTTACCCGAACCGGGCAGGCTACTACCAAGGGGGTTTGCTCCGTTTGTGGCACAACCATGTATAAAATGGGAGAAACCATTGACCATGCCAACCTAGAGAAGCCAGAGAAAGCCAGTCCTGCTACCAAACCCAAAGCCAAAAAAGGAAAAAGCACCACGCCTGCGAAATCCAGCAAGGCTACCCCAAAGAAATCGAGTGGGAAGTCTGTTGGCAAGCTCGTGATTGTAGAGTCGCCGGCCAAGGCACGAAGCATCGAGCGGTATCTTGGCAAAGGCTACACCGTAAGAGCGTCTAAAGGTCATGTGCGTGACCTGCTAAAATCTCGTATGTCGGTTGACGTCAACAATGATTATGAACCGGAATATCGCGTCCTAAACGATAAACGTACCATCGTCAACGAGCTGAAGACCCACGCTCTCCACGCTGAAGAAATCTACCTTGCAACCGACCCAGACCGTGAGGGCGAGGCAATTGCGTGGCATTTGATGAAGGCAACTGAGATGGACGACGCACGCACCAAGCGCGTGGTTTTTCATGAAATTACACCCAAAGCGGTACAAGAAGCATTTGAACATCCGCGCACAATCAACATGGATTTGGTGAATGCGCAGCAAGCGCGGCGTGTTTTAGATCGATTGGTGGGGTATCAGCTCAGTCCCCTTCTATGGAAAAAAGTGCGCAATTATCTTTCAGCAGGGCGTGTGCAAAGCATTGCCGTGCGCTTGATAGTTGACCGAGAGCGCGCGATCAACCAATTTGTTCCACAAGAATTTTGGTCTATTCATGCGCGTCTTCACGCCCCCAGTGATGCCTCAAAAAAGGGGTTGTTCACTGCCAATCTGATCAAAGTCAATCAGCAAGATTTCGTCTGTGGGACAGAGGCGGAAGCCCGCGCCCATGTGGAGGCATTACAGCACCGTACCTTTCAGGTGAGCGAGGTTAAGCGGGGAACGCGCAAGCGCAAGCCCTCTGCGCCCTTCACGACCAGCACCCTTCAGCAAGAGGGATCGCGTCGGTTAAACTTCAATACCAACCGCACGATGCAAATTGCCCAACGTCTATACGAAGGGATAGAACTGGGCGCAGAAGGACCGGTCGGGTTAATCACCTATATGAGAACCGATAGCGTCAATGTCGCTGAGGAGGCACAAGCAGAAACACGCGCGTTCGTTTTGCAGCAGTATGGGCAAGAGTACCTACCTGAGAAGCCACCTAAGTACAAAACCAATGCGAAGTCTGCACAAGAAGCGCATGAGGCAATCCGCCCGACCAGTATCACGCGCACTCCCGAAGAAGTTCGCGCTTATCTCAGTGCCGAAGAATTAAAATTATACACCCTCATTTGGCAACGCTTCGCCGCCAGCCAAATGGCTGATGCGATCTACAACACCTTGCGCGTGGACATTCAAGCGATGTCAAATCAGCCTAATGGACAAGCATCCGTTGAGTATTTATTCCGCATCACCGGTAGTACGTTGGCATTCAAGGGTTTCACCATCATTTATGAGGAGACAGTTGACGAAGACAACCGCGAGGAGAGCGATGTCGGATTGTTGATCCCCGCCTTGAATGAGGGGGATAAACCAAAATTAGTGGCAATTCTACCTGAACAACACTTCACCCAACCCCCTCCTCGCTATACCGAAGCATCGTTGGTGCAAACCTTGGAAGAATTGGGAATTGGTCGTCCTAGCACCTATGCCCCTACCGTCAAGGTGATTGAGCAAGAGCGTGGGTATGTCACCAAAGACGGAAAGCGACTTGTGCCCACTGAAATTGGGACAACTGTAACGGATCTATTGGTGCATTATTTCCCCAATGTCATGGACTATTCGTTCACGGCACGCATGGAAGATCGTTTGGATGAGATCGCAGATGGGGAGACAAAGTGGGTGCCCATGATTGATGACTTCTATCGCCCATTTGCAGAACGATTAGAGCAAGCCACGCAAGACATGCCAGAACTTAAGCAAGCCGAGCAAATCGGGCGGGCTTGCCCTGCATGCGAAGATGGGCAACTGATCGTCAAGCACGGTCGCTTTGGCAAGTTTATCGGTTGTAGCAACCATCCTGAATGCACCCACACCGAAACCTATGTTGAATTAGTTGGAATTTCCTGCCCAACTTGTGGGCAAACCAACGGAGGCGAAATTTCAATTTTGAAAACCAAGCGAGGCAAAGTGTTCTATGGTTGCACTCGATACCCCGACTGTAGTTACAAGAGTTGGAAACTCCCGGCAAACCATGAGAAAATGATCGCAAAACCAACAAAATGACCTAATCCTCACTAAATTTTTTGCGCCTACCTGTATTTTTTGTACAATATAGGTAGGTTGGAATGGTTTCAGGGTCATCTTTAGTTTATGACTGTTCACATGAAAGGACATCGCGGTTATGTCAATCATAAAGGATTCAACAGTAAAAATTGTTGCAGGCTACTTTCCTAAAATTACAACGCTTGCGCTTGTGGTCCTATCTTTCGCGATGGGCTTGGTATGGGCATATGTGATCTCGCCGACCACCTTCGTCGATGGAGACCCCGTTCAACTGGAACAGGCATGGCAGGATGAATGGGTGCGCGGGCTAGAAGCACGCTACGTGAATCGTAACGCGCAGATTGACGAATACATCTTAGACTTATTAGAAAAAGTGGACAACCCGGAAGAAATCATTTTACGAAATGGGCTAAACACCGACCCGCAATTTGTTGAGCTGGTTCAACAGGCACAGGGCAACGCTGGCACTGCGCCCGACCGCCCAACCATCACCAGCAATTATGTGATACCGTTTTTGGTCACGCTTGGTTTCGGGCTAATCTTCGCTGTCTTAAAGGCGTTAGGGTCATTTTTGATTGTGCTGCTGACCACCAATCGCAACAAGAGCGTGGGTGACGCAGAAGCACCAAGTCCTTCTCAACCAATCAAGGGGGAGGAAAAACGTGCAACCGAGGTCACGACCGCTGCCGCTCCAGTTCCAGCACCGGTAACGCGCAGCCCCTTTGGCACAAGGAACCCTCCGCTCGTGAGCACTGAAATTACCCCCTCCTCAACAGAGACAAACCGCTACGGCACGCCAATCATCCGTAAAGTTTCGGTTTATCGAGCTGGTTTTGGGAACTACGACGACTCGTTCAACATTGAAACAGATGCGGGGCTATATTATGGTGAGGCGGGTGGCTCTGTCGCAGAGAAAATTGGCGACGGAGTTTCTGCTATTGAAATTTGGATGTTTGATAAAGATGAATTTGTCAATACCCCCACTGCAGTGATCGCCTCTCCACACTTATTCACCAACCCAGTGGCAAGAAATAAGCTACAAGCAAAAGGCAACATTGTGCTTGCCCAAGTAGGTCAAAAGGTGATCTTAGAGACAAAAGCCCTGTACCTAGAAGCACGCATTGTGAGCGTGGACTATGATCCCACGGCCCCCTTCCCCAACAGTGTCTTCACCAACATGACAATTGAGGTGTCGGCATGGTCTAAGTTGGCGTTCAGCAGCACCCCCGCCTCGTTATCGTCTGTCGGTGCGCCCCTCCCTCCCATGCCCACTAGCCCCATGCGCGCCCCCACAGGCACTTTACCGACTCAAGGACAAGGGGTCCCTAGCTTCCCAGCGAGCCAACCTGTCGGTGGCAATTTGCCGCTCACCCCCCCACCACCCTTCAATGCGCCCATGCCCAACACCACGACAGCTTTCAATCCCGCCCCCCCTTCCTCCCCCATGGCAGGAAGTCGTCCAGAGGATTTATTTGGCGCAAGCAGTCCATTTGGCACAGGAGCTGACCTACCCGACGATCCCTTTGGTGGAACAGGTGACTTTACCCCCATTCAGTGAAAGAAAAAAGCTCCCGAACTTGGGAGCTTCTTGATTCATTTCGGACGCGCTGGTCGGAGCGTGAAACTATTCAACCTTACGAATTTTGAAGGTGATTGTGCTTCCTTCAGGAGTGGTAATCACTGCCTTGTCGCCTTTGCGCTTTCCTAACAAGGCTTGTCCTAACGGGCTTTCGTTGGAGATTTTACCTTCGGTGGGCTTGGCTTCGCGCGCGCCCACAATAGTGAAAACCTCGGTTTGATCTTCGCCATCTTCCAATAGCGTGACGGTTGAGCCAACTTGGATGCGATCAGTGTCGCGCTTTTCTACCACAATAGCATTGCGAAGGGTTTGTTCAATTTCCTGAATGCGCCCGTCGATGAACCCTAATTTCTCTCTAGCATCATGGTAATCTGCATTTTCTTTCAGGTCGCCTTCAGCAACTGCCTCTTGCATTTTCTTGGCAATATCAGGGCGACGAACATCTCTAAGTTCTTGGATTTCTTTTTCCAATGCAACTTTGCCCTCTGGGGTAAGATATTGCTGATCTGTCATGTTTCTTTACCTCTACAAATTGACTTTAAAGATACCCTCGAACAAATTGAGCCTGTTACACAACGCCTATGAATGGAGGATATGCTTTCAGTTTTAGATTTTAGTGAATTTTACTTTGATTTTTAAGTGAGGACTTGCAAATTATTCAATGCTCAAATCACTAAATTTCATAGTTCGCTGCACACGGTGTGATTATATCACCATATCGCAAGGGCGGCAAAAAACAGTTGGCACACATTATTTTATTGCTGTGTTCCTGTCGTGTTTGCTTACCAAGTTTAACCCAAAACGCCATGAACGCGGAATCACTCAACAGATTCCCAAGCAATACGGTGATGGCGCGTGCTGACCTGAGTCGCTGCGTGGCAGAGGGAACGGGTGAAAACAGCGTCACCGACAAATAACACCTTCAACTAGCGATCAAACTCGGAGCGAACAAGGTTACTCATCCGCGCAGGTCAATTTCAAGCCAGGTCGTTCTGTCGGGGTACAGGTAAATCGTATCCTGATAGAACAACCCACCATGCCGAACCGTTACCAGATAGTAGTTTGCTGGTAAATCCCCAACCGTGAATTGTTCCCCAAAAGCAGGGTCAGCATTCACCGATGAATCGGCATAGGTGAAGCCGTAACGCGGAAACGCACTTTCTCCTGTAGCCACATCAATTTGAATCGTCACTTCTCCCGCAACGGTTGCGCCATTCAGCATCACGCGCCCCACCAGCGTGCCATAGTCCGGATAGGGATGCAACCACAGTTCGGGGTTGCGCGTCGCGTTGAAGTTGTATGGATCGCCCACTCGTACTTCAAAGTGCAGATGAGGTCCCAAGGCGATCCCTGTTGCTCCCACATCTCCGATCTGATCGCCACGTGCCACCCGCTGACCAACTGATACGGTGACGGCAGATAGATGCCCATAGAGCGTATAGAGTGGCACTCCCTCTAACGTGGTGAAATCGTGCTGAATGATGACAGCATTCCCATAGTAGTTGGGTTGTGCCCCAATCGTGGTGACATCATCCGCCCCAGCGAACACGACCACACCATCGGCAGATGCGATCACATCTGTTCCGCTTGGATTCTGAAACTCCACTCCGTGATGCACGCCGTAGCGTCCACGAGCGGTACTCCCATAGGGGTAATTGCGATCGACGTTGAGGTTATTGCCTAGTGGAATTGGTCGCCTTAGGCGGAAGTGATCGTTCAAAAAGGCGGCACTATTTGGAGCTGGAGGTGTCCATGAAGGCAATCCTGCTGGCAGTGGGGTGAAGCTGGTGGTAGCTGTAATCGGTAAGCGCGTCGGCGTGAGCGTGAAGGTTGGGCTAGGGGTAGAAGAGGCGGTCGGTGTGAACGTGGGGGATGGTGTGGCAGTGTGAGTGGGGGTTAGGGTGACGGTACGGGTGGGGCTAGGGGTGAACGATGGGGCAACCCGTGCAACTTGTGTGGACGGTAGCACCGCATGAAATGGGGTAGCCATGGGACTCATCCCACAACCCGCCATCAACAACACGACTAGCAAATATTTACTCAAACTGAATGGGCGCATAATTACCGCTTGCTCGTCCCAAACGCTGTTCAATTGTCCACCCTCCCACTTCACGCGGTAACTTCAAGTAATCCATGAGCGCGTCTTGGACTGCCTGCTGGGGCAACAAGCCCACCACTTCTGACCGCTCGATCTTCACACCATGTGCTTCCGCCTGTTGGCGAATGGCTTCGACAACGGGGAACAACCCCGTCACTTGAAAGTTGACCAGGTTCATTGAAACTTGAGCGCGTCCGTTCACGAACAAACCAAGTGCCTTCACATACGGCAACCCTCCGCTTGATTCTCGAATGGACTTCGCAATGGCTTTAGCGATGTTGACATCGGTTGTATCCAAATAGACGTTGAATGCCAAAAGGGGCTTGCGCGCGCCAATGGCTACTGCCCCCGCCGTTCCCACTGAAGCGGGTCCGTAATCGGGTTTCCATTGATCTTGGGTGATCTTCTCGCGGAGTGCTTCATATTCCCCGCGCCGAACGTCCGCCAAGTTGCGACGTTCTGGGCGCGTAGCCGCAAACTCATACAAGTAAACAGGGAGGCCCAATTCATTCCCAACACGCTCCCCAACCGCATGCGCCACCTTAACACAATCCTCCATGGTGGCATGACGCAACGGCACGAAGGGCACCACATCCGTTGCACCAATGCGTGGGTGTTGACCCCGATGCCCTGTCAAATCAATCAGTTCGGCGGCTTTTTGGATGCCACGCACTGTGCCTTCAGCTATGGTGTTTTCATCTCCGCTGAAGGTAATCACCGTTCGGTGGTGGTCAGCGTCGCTACTCACATCCAAGACATCACTACCGCTCGAAGCAATGGCACGGGCGATTTCGCCCACGGTAGCAGCATTGCGCCCCTCGCTAAAATTTGCGATACATTCAATGACCTTGGTCATTCTTCTTCCTCCGTGAAAGTGGGTTGAACCGCATCGGAACGGTTCATGATGGGGTAAGCATGATGGCTCAAGCGTTGGATTGCGAGATCATCCAGAACCTTACCGTTCAAGTAATCAAACAAGCTACTATTTGACAGACGATCGACGGCATAACGCCAACGACGAGTGCCCACTTCGCGCAGTACAGAACGGCACTCTGTGCATTTCACCGTTCGGCGAACGCGCGGAATCCCCAAGATCGGTTGTTCTTTTGATTCCAGTTGCAACTCCCCGTCATGGCACACCGGACATTGCGTCGCCACAAAACCCTTGCGATAGCGATCGACGGAGGCAAGCCCTAGCCCGTACACGGTAGCATACACCAAGCCGAACAGCACCACCGTTCCCCCTATCCAACGTTCGGGTGAAATTTGCGGCAACTCCAGCGGTGGGGCACTAACTATGTCAATCACACTAGGAGGGGGCGTTGCAGTGGGCGAAGCAACAGGCGAAGGCGTGCTGCCCCTCGAGGCGGATTCCAACACCGCCACGAGCGTGGCGGTGGGGGTGGGGCTTGCGGTAATGGATGCCACCCGCGTGAGGGTATGGGTGGGACTGGGCGTGGTTGTCACCGTAGGGGTATACGTGGGACTAATCGTCGTGGTCGGGATCAGGGTTGCGGTTTTAGTGGGCGCAACCGTTTGAGTTGAGGTTGAAGTCGCCGTAAGGGTGTGGGTTAACGTAGGCGTATACGTTGACGTGGCGGTTGCCGTGGGCGTATGCGTTGACGTGGCGGTTGCCGTGGGCGTGTGCGTTGACGTGGCGGTTGCCGTGGGCGTGTGCGTTGACGTGGCGGTTGCCGTGGGCGTGTGCGTTGACGTGGCGGTTGCTGTAGGCGTATGGGTTGACGTGGCGGTTGCCGTAGGCGTATACGTTGACGTGGCGGTTGCCGTAGGTGTAAACGTTAAGGTGGGGGTCAGGTTTTCGTCATACAGGATTGGTAACTTGCTTAGATCATCCGACCACTCCACCAATGTGCTCGCAATCCAGGCGAATTGGTCTGCGCGTGGGGTTGCACCCACCACCGCTGGCGGATTCCAACGGATGAGCACCCATGATTGATCGAGATTAGTTGAAACAGGGATGACACGCTCTTCGTTGAGCAACTCTCCCAAGCGCACATAACCCTGACCTGGCCCAGCGCGTAGATAGGCAACCCCAGCAAGGCTCGTCACTACGTTGTATGCGGGGGTCAAGGTGGGGACGAAAGGGGTTGGGGTGACGGTATCGGGAAAGGGTGATGGGGTCAAATTCGGCAAAGCGAGAATGGGCAACTGGTCAACGTCATCCACCCAAAAACCAACCGCGCGCTCAATCCACCCGTATTGGGTTGGGGTATAGCGAATGAGAATCCAATTTGCTGCCTCATTGCGAGACAAGGGATAGAGGAAGTTTCCATCTCGCAAGCTCGCCAACGCCTCAAAGGTTTGATCGGGACCGCTGTAGATGATCGCTTGTGGGGCGACCACCACGTTAAATAAGGGGGTGGGACTGGGGGCGACGGGCGCAACTTGTGCATGGCTCAAGGCGACGGTTAGCATCCCTACGCCAACTATCACCAACAGAATAATCCCCGATGCAAAACGCCTCATGCTTGCTTAATTCCCTGTCATTCGTTGATGTTAAA
>Ga0172372_10009787_pt1 | contig 12417 bp, 5 predicted proteins | sample LakKiv5m_2_FD_114544 | JGI IMG/M metagenome (GOLD analysis project Ga0172372, IMG submission 114544) | Freshwater microbial communities from Kabuno Bay, South-Kivu, Congo - kab_092012_9.5m | ecosystem: Environmental > Aquatic > Freshwater > Lake | place: Democratic Republic of the Congo...
GGCGAGTCCGGGCAGCCAGAGTGGGTAGTGGTTCGCCCCGCACTGTTTCCTGCCAAGAGCGCCAAGCGCCCAGCCAACTGGCATGAGCTTGCCGACAACTACGCCAGGTTGAGCGACAAGGGGCACTTTGCCTCCGTTGCCATTGCGAGCGCCTATCAGCCTTTCAATTCCAGCGATGAGGATCCTGTGCCATTGTGGCGCGGTCATCACCTGGATGTGGATTACACCGGTCTGGAGTGATCAGCCTTGGGTTGCCAATTCAAAAAGGCGCCTTTTCATTCCCGGATATGCCGTCTGTACTGACAAAACGCCGTTCGATCAAGCAAGAAGCAGGGTTACCACTTTTTCGCCAAGTCAAATCTGCTGATGGTAAGAAGACATTGGCATGGAACGTAGCAGGTAGACGAAAGGCACTTCCATGGATCAAGCGTCTGGTCTTGGCGGTGACCGCGAAATGGGGCCTAGTCGTTTGACGTTGGCACCAACGATACCGAAACTGCCAGCCATTCTTGAGCTTCGATGGATCGTGACATCTTTCACAAACGACGTGGTCTATATGCATAGGCAAGTGTCCATCAACTTCTTAGCGCATTGACGTGGATCAAACCCCAATAAATACGGGAGTAGATACTAATCTCACGGGATAAAGCGCTGCAAGGGCGTGACAGGATTAAGCATAACGATTTAATTCAGGGGAATGCATGTTTGAGAGCCATGAAGCGCGTCTTCAGGAGTTAGTTCGGAAGGCTGAAACGCCAGTCTTAGGTCTTCTGGGCGCACTATTGCCAACAGGCGCACGAGAGGCAATCCGGGAGAATCTGTCCGTCCAGGCTGAAGTTGCTGATTTTTCAAGGCAGCTTGAAAAGTATCCTGCACTGTTCGGAGTTTGGCTTGCCGAGCATGTCATGCTGGGTCTCGGACAAGATGGGCACTTTAGTCTGTATCCGCACCTTCAAAAGGCGATTGGCGTTTCAACAGAATTGACTTCCAGTGAAAAAGAGCTGCTCTGGAGGTCATTCCGACGTTCTATGCTCAAGCTCGGGATCCCACCGCTGACCCGGGTCTCTGGCTCTCACTATATGGCAGACGAGTATGTCAGGCAGGCAGGTGTTCCCATTGCTTTCGCGGACGATCTCGCGCTTTGCATGATTCAGCTGGCGAAAAAGATCGGTCTGCCTGACGAAGACGACCAAGAGGGGTTGCTCACCTGGCAGGCAACCTTGCTGAACAAGCTAGGATCGCCGTTCAGCGTGACGGCACGCAAAGCAGTGGAGCGGGACTCCCAAGGTTACTACACGCGTGCCTTCGTGCGCGTTCATCTGAATGGTGGCCAGGCGTCAGGCAAGGACCCGCTTGAGCAGGCTTTTGCGAAGGCGTTCACAGCAGAGGGTTCTTCACGTCTCCGACGGGCTGCGATACCGCAGCTTCTTTACCGGGACGGCGCGCTCGGCGTCCTCTTCCCGTCAGCGGACCGGGCAGTTGGCTACAAGGTTGAGTGCGGTGGCCATGTCGCGTCAATGCGGCTGGATGCTGAGGGAGGCTTCCGGCCGCTGCCCGCTGGTCTGCATCAGGAGGTGGTAGTCCAGCGTGATGACGGTGAGCGGGTGCTCGCGGTGCGTCTTTGGCCCGACTCGTTGAATAACAAGCTCTTGATTTTTAACGCAGAAGGGCGTCTGCGTGCGTCTGCGCGGCTTGCTCAAGAAGACCCGGTGGAACTGGCCCCAGGACGATACCTCGCGCTCTGTCGGTTTGAGCCAAGCAACCGAGAAGATTGGTACGAGGTCAGCGAGTCGCCGTTGCTCATTGAGGTGCCTCTGGAGGTCCGCCCTGGCGCCGAGTTGCTCATCAAGAACGGGCCAGCCGCCGTAGCCTTGGTTGGGCAGAACCAACCTTCGCTATCGCTCAGTGGGCATTCCAAGGGCAGTCTCGAGGGCCTGGAGTTCTGGTACGGCGAGGTTGAGGCTCACATCGAGGTCCCCGCCGACTGGGTACAGAACCTCACCGGCCAATTCGAGGTGCGAGTTGTTCATGGTGACCGGCGGGCTTCACTTCCCATTAGGCTTGACGACAGCCGTCAAGCGGTCGTGAGGCTCTCCGAGGCTATCGCGCGCCTTGACCTGGGTGGCGGGCTCTGGCGGTTGGTTTTGGAGCTCGGACGCGCCGGCGAAGCTCGAGCTGCGCAGCGGCAGTCTGTTCTCTACTGGAGCGGTTTGAAGAATGTCTCCTACGGCCTCAAGTTTTCGTACGAGAGTCCCCCAAAGAACCTGATTACCGCATCCTGTGCTGGCATCAAGCTGAGTCCAACGCAAATGGACCCGGCAGATGATCACAGCCGCCTCATTCGGATGGCCTTCGACGTCGGTAGCGGAAGGCTCATTCACTTCAGTTGGCATCGGCCTGGCGTGTTTGTCGAGGTACAAGTGCCGGCAGCCGACGGCTCTACGGCCTCCATCGCTAGGCACCTAGGGGTCGCCGAGACCGTTTCGCTGACCAGTCCCAAAACGATTGTGATCAGCGCTTCCGAGCCCGGGTGCATCTCCTTGGGCAGCATGCGGACCTTCGTCGACTTCTCGCAGAAGGCGAGTAAAGCTTTCCCGGCGAGCTTCTTAGCAAGCCGCATTGAGCCAGGTGCGCGGACGCTGAAGTACGAAACAGCATCCGGTAACGCGGCTGTCGACCTGCTGGTTCTGTCGCAGCCCCATGAGGCAACAGACGTGAAGACAGAAAGGCTCGCGAACCAATTCGAGGTTCGGGTGGTGGTGAGCGGCGAGCCGACCGACGTCGCCGTGACTGGCCGTGATCTGTCGTCGGGGCGTGAAGCCCGTGCAGAACATGAACTGATGGCCGGGACTTGGCATACCAACGACCTTGCTCGCATGCAGGTCTACGCTGCCCCAGCAGGTCAAAGTCATGTGGTCCACGTCCTCATTGACGTCGAGACTCTGAAGCCTGGCATCTGGCTTCTCGGCTTCGGCGCACGCATCGGGGGCGTGTGGGGCCGCCTGCAGGACGGGGACGAGGGATGCATCGCGGTCGCGTTTGCCGTCGACGTCGTGGGCAAGGAGATTCCCGGTAAAGAGGTCGTCGCTGCGGCTGACGCCCTGGAGCTATCCGACGTCGCAGCACAGTTGGTGCGGCTGAACGAACATTTTCGTCAATGCTGGTCTCCGGTATGTTGGGAGCAGCAGCAGTGGCTGACGCCGTACTTTTCGGCGCTGGTTGAACGGCTCAAGGATAAGGAGACTGACTATGTGACCGAACTGGTTGATATGGCCATGTGTCGACCGCCAGAAGATGGACGTCCTGGCTACCTATCGATGCAGTTCGTGCCAGCGTGCCTGAACCATACGTTTAGTCAACAGCGTGAAGTCTACAAGCGGGTCAACATCAAGCCGCATCCCTTTTCGATTTGTCTTCGCGCGATGGTTGAGTTAAAGGGTTCTGTCACACCGGCGTTTGGCACAGTTCTTCATCCTAGTGCTGCCATGACATTCATGAACAAGGCAGAGGTAATGAAGGGCTGGCGCCCCAGAGGGTTCAGTCTGAGCGCATACCGCGAAGTACTTTCGCAAACCAAGCTTGAGGGAGCCTATCAACTCGAAGATGAGTTGTTTCTACCGCAAGTGAGTGAACTGCTCGGGCCGCTGCATCTGGCTCATTGCTGGAGAGACCTTGAGCGTGGATTTGCATCAAGCCAACTCATGCCTAATAACCGCAAGAGCGCTGCGCTTGCGCTTGCCAAGAAGCTTGGGCTCCATCGCAGCAATTTTGACCAGAAGGTCGTCAATGGCTTGAAGGGCCAGTCCCTGCTTCTTCGCCTTGGAAAGCCCGACGACGACCAGCTAGACGACAGCGAGCAACTCAAGTGGGAGCAGATGGAGCATGTCGCGCTCGCAGTTGCCTGGCTTGCATGGTTCTGTCGGCTTGAGCATCGTCAGCCCGGGGTGTTGAGCGGCTTTCACAGCCAGCTCGGCAACTTGCGAAAGCAGGTTGAGGTCCCGGGAGGAACCATCGCCGACTGCATCGCCTACTACCTCCAGGTGGCCCCAGCGATGTTCGCCTTCTACCTGCTCCTGTGGGAGTTGGTGCAGACCGTAGAACTTGACCCGGTTGTCCAGCATGTCTGACACAAATCCGATTTCCTTCTCCCAAGACCTCAAAACGGTCCTCGCCCGGTATATCGCGACGACGCTGCCAATCTCGCGCAGGTACGGGAAGCTCGGTCGCGAGTTCCGACTCTTGCTGGAGCAGGAGCAGTTGGTTCAAGGACCCTACGTTGAAGCACTTCCCGACTTTGAGAAGGGCAAGACCCTCGCTCAACTGCTCAAGACGGCGGGCGGCTTCCTTCACGATGGGCTGGGCCTGTTGCCAACGGCGAATCGTCCCCTACACCTTCATCAGGAGAAGGCGCTGCGTCATGCCATCTGCGACCAAGAAAGCTTCCTGACCGCGACAGGTACCGGTAGTGGCAAGACCGAGACTTTCCTGTACCCCATCGCGCACGACCTTCTATCAGACACCGACCCTAAGCGACCTGGTGTCCGAGCCTTGCTGGTCTACCCAATGAACGCGCTGGCCAACGACCAGCTGTACTACCGAGTCGCGCCGCTCTTTGCTCGCTACCTGAAGGAATACGGCATCACCTTCGGGAGATACACCGGTCAGGTCAAGTCCACAGCCAAGCGAGACGAGGAAGAGGCTCGCATCTGGAACAATCCGAAGCTGATGGAGGCTCTAGGGAGCCCTTCCAGCATCCCAAAGAATTGGCTGCTCACGCGCGATGAGATGCTGGCTGACCCGCCGAAGGTTCTTATCACCAACTACGCCATGCTGGAGCACATGCTCCTGCTGCCGCGCAACGCCGGCCTGTTCGCGACCAACTCCCTACGCTTTATCGTTCTTGACGAGATTCACACGTACCACGGCGCCCAAGCCACTGAGGTCGCATTCCTTTTGCGCAAGCTGAAGACCCGCCTCGGTGTCGAGAAGGGACTCCGAGTCTTTGGGACGAGTGCCAGCCTATCCGATTCCGAGACTGCCGACGACGAACTGAAGAAGTTCGCCACAGACCTTTTGGGCGAGCCAGTGAACCGCGTCATCCGAGGTAAGCGGATTCCACATGGGGCGCTGTCGCAGCCTGTCAGCTTAACTTTCTCGATGAGCCCGGGTCAGTGGGTGACGCTCGGTGAAATGCTTCGTGAGTTCCTGCGACTCGACCGTGACGAGCAGACGGTGGACTGCTGGAACCGCTTCGTTCAGTCCCAGGAGGGCCTACCGCCCGAGCTCGTCCTCAAGGGTAACCCGGATGGCCCGGCCAGCGAGGCATTGGTCGAGACCTTCGCGCGCAGCGTCCAGGTGCGTAGGGTCGCCGAGGCACTGGAAGGCGGGCGAGTGGTGGCGTACGCTCAACTGGCGCAGCAGGTTTTCGACACCTACGAGCCTGCGCCACATGAGGCACAGAGTGCGTTGAGTACTGTGATTCAGTGTGGGATGGTCGCTCGCCGAGGGCAGGGTGACTTTCCCTTGTTGCCTGGTCGCTACCACCTGGCTGTGAACAGTATTGAAGGTGTTGTTGTCAGGCCCGATACCAGCGGCGAAGGCTGGGCGAAAGCCAAGGTCGGCCGAAGCTATAAGGACGAGGCCGGCCACTACTACCCACTGCTGATCTGTCGTAAGTGCGGGCAGCCGTTCCTCGAGGGCTGGAAGGACCAGTCTCACGTACATCCCCACCGCCCTGACACCGGTGAAAACGGCCCTGAGCGAGTTGTTTTCTGGCTTGGGGAGCCGTTCACGGGGACCGAAGATGAAGAAGATGAGGGCGGCGAAGGCGATGCTCCGCGGTCCGCGCACGAACGCATCTTTGTCCAGCTGAAGACTAGCGAAATCGTTGCTTCAGACGATGCGGTACCTCTCTATCCGGTCCACACGGAACAAGACGACGTAGAGAGGGCGAGGTACGTCAAGCGCTGCCCTGCATGCGGTGGACGGTCAACCGGCGCCGACGCTGAGGTGGTCACGCGCATGCACCCTGGCAACGAGGCGCTTGGCGCAGTGGTCGCCCAGCGGGTCCTTGAGGCATTACCTCCGGGTGTCGTTGACCACTCCGACCCGCGACCATCGTTCGGGCGCAACCTCTTGACGTTCTCGGACAACCGCCAAGACGCCGCGTTCTTCGCTCCGTACTTTGAGCGCACCTCCGCGAACGTGGCCCTGCGAGCGGCTGTTCGAGCCGTGCTCGCCGAGTCCTCGGCTCCGATGGGTATGCCCCAGCTGGCAGAACGAGTGTTCGAGCACTGGATGCGTAACGGCGGTCAGCCTTTGCTTCTCAATGACGCGGGTGAGATTCGGACTGACAAACAGGACGTCTCGCAGTTGCTCCTTGCTGCCTTGGGCTACGAGTTCTGCACACCGGGAGGTCGCCGAAACTCTCTGGAGAGCCTCGGCGTGGCACTGGTGACCTATGACGAGGCCAAGCTCAAGGCACTGTATCAGCAGGTCAAGAATTTCTGGCCAAGCCTACTTCCAAACGACGACGCTTCAGTGGCCGCGCTTTGTCACATTCTTCTGGAGACCGTGCGCCGGGAGCGGGCGCTGGAGAGCCTGTCAGGTCTAGCAATGAACGACCAGGCGGTCTGGGGTGATTACAACCAGCCTCGAACCTTTGATATCGAAACTGGTGATACCGGCGTGCGTTTCAAGTGGCTTCCCAGCCAGCAAGCGGCTCGGCACAACCGCCGGTCGTGGTACTTGGTGGAGAGGCTGGGTCTCAGCAAGTCTGATGCGGCTGACTTCTTGCGCAACTTCTGGGGCGCAATGACCAAGCCGCCCGCGACCATCCTGAAGAAGTACCCGCCTGGCTTCGGAATGGACGGCGGGCTCATCCGTGTTCGCAGCGGGCTGACCGTGCCTCTGTACCAGTGCAACAGCTGCGGTCTCCTGCAGAGGCACGTGGTCTCCGAACGGTGCACTGCCTTCGGTTGCCGCGGCGACGTCCTGATGCTGGATGACGAAGAGCGTGCAAGGCTGCACCGCGAGAACCACTACCTCGCCTCGTACGAGGAGACCAACCACCTGACGCTGCGTGCCCGAGAGCACACGGCATCCCTGTCGACTGAGCTCCGGGAAGAGATTGAGCGCGAGTTCGCAGAGCGGCGTATCAACTTGCTGAGCTGTACTACGACCATGGAGATGGGTGTTGACTTGGGCGACCTTGAGGCGGTGGTGAACCTCAACGTGCCACCGGGCATCGCCAACTACCAGCAGCGAACAGGGCGCGCTGGGCGCCGCGCGCAGGCTGCCCCTTTCTGTGTCACGGTTGCGAGAAACACAAACTACGACCAGATTGTCTTTCGCGAGCTGAGGGACTACCTCGCTTCTTCGCCTACCACTCCGTTCATCAACCTCGGCAACGGCGAGCTGTTCCTTCGGCACCAAATGTCTGTGGTGCTGTCCTCTTTCCTACGTCATGCACTGAGCAAGACGGATGTGAACGCTCCGTCGCTGAAGCACCTTTTTGGTGAAGTACTTCATGACAAAGCCAAAGCGGAGTTCTACGACAAGCTCAACGCATGGGTCGAGGGGGATGCCGGCGCAAAGGCCTTCGCCGAAGCTGAGGCGTTGGGGGACAAGCTTCCGCCGGACCTTCGCTCCATCGTGTGTCGCGGGGCTTACCTCCGCACTGCCATCGTTGGAAGGCTCAAAGAATTCGCTGAAGACGTCTCTGAGCGATGCAAGTCGTACGTTGCCAAGAAGACCTCAGCCGCGGAGAGCGATGAGCTGAAGAGGGCGCTCTACTGGAAGGAGCAGCTAGAGAAGTATATGGACCAGTTCTTGGTCAATGAAGTCTCCCGCCGAGGCATCATCCCGACCTACAGCTTTCCGGTGCACTCCTTGACGCTAGAGGTGCAGGACGGCAGCACTTTCAACCGCTTCCAAAATCAAGCAGACGTATCGCTGAATCGGGACGCGAGTCTGGGCATCAGCGAATACGCCCCAGGGGCCGAGGTGGTTGCCAATGGTCGCATTTGGGAAAGCGCTGGTTTGGCCAGCTACCCCAAGGCATTCATGCCAACCCGCTGGTATGCCGCGTGCCCGGAGTGTTTCCACGTGGATGTGGCGGACGCCCATCAAGACCTTCCCGACGGATGCAGCAACTGCGGCTTCGCCGAGCCGACACGCCGCAAGCGCATGTTCTTGGAGCCAAGGGGTTTCGTCACCAGTGTGGCTGACAGTAAGGGCAAGGACCCGGGAACTGCGCGCCGCAGGGTCAAGCCCGCTGATGAGGCGAGGCTGATTGCTGCTCCGAGGCCAGAAAACTTCCTAGAGACGGAACTGCCGTTTCTGAGAACGGCACTTCTGTTGGCACGTGGCTCTGAGGACAGCGAACTGCGTGGCAGCCTGTTCGTGACCAACCGGGGCACTTACGGAGAGGGGTACTATAGGTGCCTCTTCTGCAACTACTGCCAGCCGGCATCCAAGCCAAAGAAGATCAAAGACGGGGCTAAAAAGGGCGCAGGCTCTGGCGACGTCGCCACTAGGAAGTTTGTCCACAAGGACCCAAGCACGGGCTCGACGTGCAAGTCCGACGTCATGCCAAGGATGGGCATCGACTTTGCGCACATGTTCAACACCGATGTCAGGCTCTTGCGGTTCCTGGCGCCGCTGCCTGAGGCTCCGGACGATGTTACCGACGAGCGTCGGTTTCAGGAGCATGTCGCACGAACCGTCGCGGAGGCTTGCCGCTTGGCTGCCTCTGACATGCTCCATCTGTACCCTGGCGAGCTGCGTTCGACCTACCGCTTGTACGCCAGCGCGGGCTGCATTGCGGAAGTGGTGCTCTACGACGGCGTTCCCGGGGGGGCCGGATACAGCGCCCGGCTGGGCACACCACAGTTCAGTTTCCAAGAGCTCATGGTGGGGGCGCTGCGGCGCCTGGAGTGCCCCCAGGACTGCGAGTCGGCATGCCGGGCATGTCTCTGTGACTACGGCAACCAGCGACACTGGGACAGCTTCCGCCGTATAGAGGCGATGGCATGGCTGAAGGCGCTGCTAGACGGACGCCCGACAGCGGATGGACCGGGCAACTACGTGCCTTGGCCCAAGCCGAGCCTAAGCGGGCTTTCTGAGCGTCTGGCTTCGTCGTCTTCCGTCGCCATCATCGCGGCCTCACTCGCTGGGGCGGCCGGGCATCGCGAGGCAGAGCTTAATCAGCTCCTGACATGGTTCCAGTCCGGAAAGGAAGTGGTGCTCTACCTAGCCAACAAGCTCATCCAGCAACCCTCTGACTACCAGACCTTGATGCTCTACCGGCATCTTTATCCCTGGATGCAGGCTGGCAAGCTGCGCATCCTCTCGTTGGCAGAGCTTGATGGCCGTGTTGCAGGTCAGATTCCCAGAGTGTTCACTTCGTTGGAAGACGGCTCGTTACTGGTGAGGCAGGCTTTCCCCGTCCAAGCCCTGCTGGATGGACTGGTCAGCTCACCTGCCGAGCTGGGTTCCATGGATGACGGCACGCGCGAGCTGCTGAAGGCAACCCTGGCCTCGGCAGAGCCATATGCCCCTGAGTACTTCGCCGAAGGGCAGAAGATGGGCATGTGGGAGTTTGCTGTCGGTGCGGAGCGTCCATTGGCTGAAGTTTTTGCGGCTATCAAGGGGTTGCACGTCAAGAGCTTGGTCATACGTGACCCCTACTGCGGCACGGAGCGAAACCGCCAACGACTTATGCAGCTCCTGACTTTCCTGAAGAGCCACGCGGCGGAAATTGAGCGTGTTGACGTCTATTGCTCCGAAGTTAAGGAGAGGCAGCGCGATGGCACAGACTATGTTGCGAATCGCTTAGAGATCGCCTACCAAATCGAGCATCTGTTGGGTCAATTAGGAATTTCGAAGGGGGATGCCTTCGTCAAAGAACTCGGTCGCAACAGGACTTTTCACGACCGTGAGCTGAATTTTGAAGTAGTTGACCAAAAGGGATGTAGCGCTACTCATCGTTACTTTTTGACTGGCGGTGTTGACTACCTACTTGACGATCGGAGTGCAACTCGCGTGTTTCACGCAGTCGCTTCAAGATAAATGCATTCTGAATGTCAATTTATGGCTAGGAGATCATGAATATCAAGCAAACGCCTTCTCCACGGCTTGCTCGAAAATTTTCTGTAACGCAGCGCTTGTAACGCAGATACGCACGGTTTGGAGTGGAGAACCATTGCGGGAATGCCAGGCTAGTGCCCGGGCGGTGTAGTCTGCAGACAGCTCTGGCGGGCACCTGAAAACACCCGTGCCGATGGCAGGCATCGCCAGCGACTTGATGCCGTGCTCGGCGGCTAGTTTAAGTGCTGAATCGATTGCCCGCGCCAGCACCAGTTCGGCGTCCGGGTTGTCTACGAAAGACACGGCCACCGTGTGAATGACCCATTGATTCGGCAAACTGAACCCAGGTGTAAGTACGGCCTTTCCACGCGACAGCGGAGCAAACTGCTTGCAGTAGTCTTCAAGTTTCGGTCCAGCGGCCATGTGAATCGCTCCGGCAACGCCAGCACCCGTGCGCAGATGCGGATTGGCGCTGTTGACCACCGCTTCCATGTCGCCTTGAGCAGCAATGTCGCCGATGACAACTTCGACTTGCATGATGTCCCTCCTGTGTCTGGATCTGGTTGTTAACTGCACGTCTCAACGACTTTGGCTCTCAGTTCGGCCTCATCAAGATGCTGATGACTTGGCCTTCGCTGAACGTTAATTTCTTCACGTAGAGACTCCTTGGGAGTGGAATTCACTATGACCAAACGGCTCACGTTTTCATGGGGCGTCAGCCGGGACTTAAAGGTCCCTATGCGAACTTCCTGACGATCGCCGTCAATGAAGGCGATGGAGCTTTGTAGGTCACGATCCGGACATCAAGAGGACACTTGCTGAACAAACGCAATGCTCGCTCAATTGCTGAGTGGATCCAGTCGTCCACGTTGCCAAAGGCACCTCCGCCCAGTCGCGTAAGAAAAACAACGTTTGATCCCGCCATGGTGGTATTTCGTACGCCCTCCAACAGCGTTGCCTCATAAGCCGCCTCCAGAATCAACCTGGAAAACATGGCCCACGGTTCGCTTGGGATTTCAGAATACGCCACCGGCAACGCTGAGCAAAAGGCCTGTGAGACCAATTGAGCGGGGGCATCGATGACATCTGTCACTTGAACTCTGCGGTGGATGCCAATACGCAGTCTGGATCGGACCTCATCGATCACGGCATCGCCGTCTTTGCGCAACAGCGCGTTTAGTGCCGCCAATCCATGGAGTGTGCAAAGGGCATAGCCATTGCGCATGTTCCATAAGTCGGAGACCGGCATGGCAAGTTGTTGCGACAGATATTCACCCACATCTGCCAGCCCATTCAACTGGCGATTTGCCCGCTGTCCTGTCGAACCGTTACAGGGAACAAGATAATTTCGATAGATGGTCGCTGCACCTGCCGCAATAGCACAGGCAGGACCCTGTGTGGGATCGTGCTGATAGATCGTCACGCCATCGTCGGGTGTGCGATTCGGTGAAATCATCTCCAGCATGTTGAACTGAGACGCCACCTGAAATAGCGCGCCATTGTTTTCTCGCGCCGACAGCAACTTTCGGACGTCTCCCGTCACGATGGATACCTTCAGCCTGGAGTTGTCTCGTCCCGATGCTGGCACATCAGCTCGAAGCTCTGCCAAGGAGGGCATGCAGAATTCGCCAACTTCGAATTCCTTCCCAGTGATCTTCGATCGCAACCTGCTTGCGTTCAACTCCAGCTTTGACTGGGTTTGTTCGTATCGCTCTTCCTTGAATCCCGTAATGCGCGTAAACCAGTCCATGGTTCCCCCTGTGGTTTCTTTATGTCGATTTCTTTTCGGCCAGGTATGTCAATGAAAGCGATAGTCCTTGGTTGCACGCCATAACTGTGCCGGGCGCTGCACACCACGTTCATACTCCCCGGGTACCGCTTCGAGGTCGGATGCATGCTGATCCTTCAGGCGGCGCCGAAAAGCACTTTTTTCAAGTGGCATACCGGTGATCGTTTCGATGGTTCTCTGCAATTGGGTAAGCGTGAATTTCTGTGGAAGCATGTGCAAGGGAAGCACGTTTGCCAACACCTTTCTGCGCAACTGCTCTAGAGCTTGATCTAGCAGCCCTGAGTGATCAAAAGCCAGCTTGCGTCGTCGTTCCCGAATGTTTGCCCATTCGATTTCGTCCACCTTCTTACCTGCGATCGCATGTATTTGATCCATGGGAAGAAGCGCGAGGTATGTCATCGATATGGACCACCCCCTGGGGTCACGTGTTGCTCCGCTGGCAGAGGAAATCTCCTCCATATGCGGCAGGGTCAGGCCGAGTTTGGTCAGCATGACGCGGTTAGCTGCTGCCAAAAGGTTGTCATCCACAGCGGGATCCA
>Ga0172372_10009789_pt1 | contig 12416 bp, 7 predicted proteins | sample LakKiv5m_2_FD_114544 | JGI IMG/M metagenome (GOLD analysis project Ga0172372, IMG submission 114544) | Freshwater microbial communities from Kabuno Bay, South-Kivu, Congo - kab_092012_9.5m | ecosystem: Environmental > Aquatic > Freshwater > Lake | place: Democratic Republic of the Congo...
CCACCAAAACAAGATCCAGTAGAGAGTAAAACTTTCTGGGATAAAGATTTTGGAATTGGTGGTGTCTTTACACGAAATCTAAATTCTGGAAAACTTCAATCTATACAAATTTGTCCTGGTAGATTAGCACACGAAAATAAACTTATAGAGAAGTTTCTTCGGGAGGTAGAGATTGATTATTCAGAAATGAAGTGGGATGGGCTTAATCTAGTTCTTAAATCTTACGATCAAATCTCAGAACAAATGGATAGAGGAGAGTTAGGTGAGTTTATTCCCTATCTAAATTTTTACTTGAACTAAATTCTAACTGGTTGTAGCCATAATTTATATATATGGCTATGGAAGGTGGTATAAAAATTTATATCAATAAAAAGTTTCGTAATGTTTTAGTTCGTATTGAGGTTAGTGATACGAGTCTGAAGGTTAAAAACATCAACAGAGATGATATGTATAATCGTTCATTTTCTGATGTTACCGCCTTCAACTTTATCAACGCAATAAACAATCCACTCGGTGACTGGGGATTTTCAGATCCTCTAGAATATATTATTATAGAAGAAGATGGGAGTATTCAAAGATACTCTGGTCAAGATTTAGTGAATCTACCCTACATTCTAAAAGCTGGCTCCCCAGATGAGCTCAAACTTAAAGCTAACTCACTTATTCGTGAAGCGCATTTTCTACCACCAAATATACTTACACCAACAAAACGATTAAATTCAAATCGTATTGATGGATTAAAACAACTCAACTGGACCTCTCGTTCTACACCAACTTTCACTACTATTAAACAGAATAGAAATGAACCTCTAAAAATTGACTCTTACTTTGGTGTTAAGAATCGTACAACAAACACCATATTTAGACACTCTGGAGAATACAGTCCTATTTTTCACACTATCGAATTGTTTGATAATAAAAACTATAAATTTTTACCAGAACTTACAAACTTTGGTAAAACTCGTCAAACTATAATCTCAAAAGTAAATCGTAGATCTAATCTACTTAAACTAAGAAATAATCCAAGCTATCGTTCTATTTATCCATCCATGGACGAGTTCGGATATACAACCTGGGATTTCAACATTTTCAAGTCAACATGGGATAAAAAGTTTTGGGTTGAAACTTATCCTAACCAGGATAGAGAGTTAGGTCCTCAAGTTCCTGTCGTAGTGCCTACTCCTATAGTAAGAACAACAACCCTCTCACCAGTAAGACCAGAAGATTGTCCTTTTGATTGTTTTACTTTTTCAATATCATCAGTAACGACAACATCAACCACTTCTACAACAACCGGGGCACCAACTACATCCACAACAACACAAACACCAACTACATCCACAACAACACAAACACCAACTACATCCACAACAACCGAAACACCAACTACTACCACAACAACCGAAACACCAACTACTACCACAACAACGCAAACACCAACTACTACCACAACAACCGAAACACCAACTACTACCACAACAACCGAAACACCAACTACTACCACAACAACACAAACACCAACTACTACCACAACAACACAAACACCAACTACTACCACAACAACTGAAACACCAACTACTACCACAACAACCGAAACACCAACACAAACACCCACATTAACCGTCACAATAACACCAACAAACACTCAAACTCCAACCGTCACAATAACACCAACAAACACTCAAACTCCAACCGTCACAATAACACCAACAAACACTCAAACTCCAACTAATACAATCACTCCTACAAAGACATTGACCCCTACACCAACAAAAACACAAACACCCACACTAACTCCAACACCGACGTGTCCAGGTTGTTATGAATATGAGATAAGCCAGGTGGGAAAAGCTGGTGGTGGTGAATATTCTATGTTACTATGTAATGGCACTATACAATACTTGACTATTTATGCTGGTGACTCTGTAACAACAGGATGTTTAAGACAAGGCTCTATAACTTTAGTCGCTAATGTGCAAGGTGATGTAACACAACAATCACAATGTGGAAATCAATGTAATCCTTGATTAGATTTTGGAAATATTTTTTAATATTTTTACTTTTTTAATTTCTTCATCATCAGTGAAGAAAAAAAAATATATATAAAGAAAAAATAATTTAAATGGCAGCAGTAGCAGAGTGTAAATATAGAAACATTAGTCTTTATAAAGAAAGTTATGTTAGTTTTACTCAAGTTTTGAATGAATATCTTCTAACAGAATACCAATATTGGATTCAATATGTGGATTGTTGTAATACGGTGCGTAGATTCCGTATAGACAATCAAATAGGGTGGGAAACGGGTGGGGATCCTACTATTTATGTATATTCATCCCCCGGGCTACCAGCTTTGTTTCCACCTTTTATATTTGTGAAAAGAATCTCAGACGGTGTAGAGATAATCTTACCGACCTGGTCATCGCCCGATGATGGTTGGGTTTATATAGAGGACGGTGCAAATTACATCCCGGACTGTTCAGAAATTACAACCAGTACAACAACTGCAACACCAACCACAACAAAAAATCCACTTGGGATAGTTTTCCATTCATGTTGTGATGATAACGCGACTTATTCCGTCGGCTTATACCCTAGCCTGCCGAGAGTTATTTGCTTAAGAGATCCTATACATTCAGTGTATATTTTAGGTTCGGGAACTTCATCTACTTTCCTACCTTCAGCCTCTTATTCCGAATTTTTTTTAAACGAGGAAGTTACAAATCCAGGCCCAAGTTGTAGTTGTAATTGTGCTACACAATCTATAGCTTGCTCAAGAATAAAGGTAAAATCTACTGAAGCAGGAACTTTTAGGTATATAGAGTGTGAAAGTGGTCTTGTTCTGGAACAAGATCTAACTCCATCAAATTTTCAGACGGTTGAAAGACCTACGTTGATTTCTGTTCCGCAAAATTGTACTCAATCAATAACCAATACCACAGCATCTGTTAATCTGTTAAGATCGATAGGGACAATCGTTCCAACAAATCCTACGACAAACCCACTTCTGATAACTTATGTTGGACCCTTTGGTAATTTAATGAGTAATTCTTATTATCTTGTTCCTGTATCTGGGACTTATTACGTCACGAGTCTTATTGTTGGAAACATAACAACAACAGGATCGAATGCAACTAACTCTGTGACAGCAAGACTAATGAAGGATAGTGGTGGTGTAACATCAAGTCTTGATAGTTCATCATACCAAATAGTTTATAGTGGCTCTGCTAATTATAATTATACATTTAGTCTTCCGTTAGGAGGAAAAACATATTCTTTACTGACCAACGATAAATTATTTGTTGATATTTCAAAGAGTGCTCCAACAGTAAGAGCTCAATATAATTCAATATCGTGTGATATCTATTCAGGTTTGAGTGTATTTGTAACTTCGTCTGTTTCGAATACCCAAAGAATGAACAGACCACACTGGGCTTGGTATCCACCGAATTTCAATCCTTTCAGAATAACCCTCAATCATCCTACTTCTCAACCCAGATGGTCGGGATCAACTTTCAGTGTTCCGGTAACTACTGGATATACATTTAGTTGGTTAATTGAGGGAACATTCAGCTTAACTTATGACAACATTAAAACATTTGCTCTGGGATTTGGGTTGATGAAGAGTATAGACTCTGTCGCCAATCAGGTTTTTAGTACCTTAGTTTATGATAATTTACCGAATTATAATCCACCTGGTCCCGCTGAGACTATTGTTCGTGCTTTTACTTTTTCTACTTCCCCTAGCATTGTATATAGAGGTATTTTAAACCAAGGTGATATTCTCAGTCTAGAAATGAGAGCATGGGTGGCTGCTGTTCATAATCAAACTTTGCCTATTAGAGCCACATTCAGTATAAGTTTCAAAAATGGATCTTCATTTAATATTTCACAAGAACCTTGGTGGGCGAATTCAAGAAATCAAACTTACTTCGAAGTTTCAGGTGGACCAACACATGCTGACGATGCTCTGAATTATGATTTTGAATTTTGTGCTAGAACACCTCTACAAAATCAACCACCACTTCAGAGAATTTCTGGCTCTTATACATATTCTGTTTGCTCTACACCAGGAAGTATTTATTATCCAGCTTGCTCACCGGCACTTACCTATGAATGTGGAACCTATACAAGGGAATTCGTTGAAATTAGTGGCACACAGTGTTTATGGCCTACAACTACTTCTACAACTACAAGTGATGTGATTGTATATACTACAACTGCTGGATCTGGATAAAAAACTAGACGAAAACTTGATAATAATATATACATCTAATAATGTCTATATTTGTTCTCAATAATAATGCAGTATTTCCAAACGCTGATGGTCTTATAAACCAACAAACAGCTAAAATATTATACAGCGGTTCTCCCATCGGTAAATCAAATCCAATAAGCGGGATTATTGATGGATGTAGAATAAGAAATCTGAGCTACATACAAGAATCTTCAAGTAGAGTTCAAAACAACACACCATCAGAATTTAATATCACACTAAATACAAACGGTAGTCTTAATGCTAGATTTATAAGTATTACTCCGTCTTATGGTCTGGAAAATTTTTCTAGAGGTGTACTTTTTATTGGAACTCTTTTTGGAGGCACACAAAGCAAAGATATCTCTGGGCCTTATAAAATCAACTCTTTACTTACACAAACTTTAGGAAATCAACCTGTATCAAAAAATATTAATATACAACCCTACACACAGAGTGGAATTCTTTCCGGATTAACTAGTTCATCTACTTTCAGTTTTGATAGTTTTATACAACCTGAAATTTTTACTCTAAATAAGTTACAAATAAAAAGCTCAAAGATTTATTCTGGATTCTTCAAAAGAACATTACTGGAGTCAAACGAACTGAACTCAGAACAAGAGAATCTCCTCATCGATGATAGAGATAGTCTAACTAAACTTAGGGTAGCAAGTAGTATTTTATCAAAAACAAATAACTTTATTCAATCAACGATACACAAATCTATAGTTACTTCTGCAAACTTTATAAGTGGTTTTGTAAATAGTTCTATTTGGCAAAATACTGAGTTTTTATCAGGAATCTTCAATAACTCTACTTGGATCTCTGGAACATTCTCTGGTAAGTTCCTCTCGAGTTATACCTATTCATCACCAGAGATATCATTTAATAATCTCTGGCGTGGGTGGTATAGAGGAAATTTTTTATCGGGAGATTTTGAACGGTCTCTCTGGATAGATGGTGAGTTTGTTTCAGGAAACTTTTATGGTTCAGATTGGATAAGTGGGACTTTTTCTAATGGATCACTTGGATCTGAAAATCTGAAAGCTGATCAAACTACTTTTGGAACACTGCTTAACACAACTGGTTACGGAAGAACCTCTTCTACTTGGAAGAATGGTGTTGTTAAGAATGCAGTTGTCGGTGGGTCGAGCTTTATTGATTGGTTAGGTGGCAACTTTAACTCAGGAGAAGTTCGTGGTGATAGTGGTTACTTTACTACTTGGAGAGATGGTATCTTTAATTCTGGTAGAATAAGTGGTAACGTTATTTGGCAAGGTGGAAACTTCAACAACGGTTCATTTAACTCAACTTGGGGGTTAGGATCTGCTTTAACATCTTCTAATCACTTCGGATGGCAAGGTGGTCGTTTCAACAGAGGTATTTTTGGTTCAGGTGATGGACAAACAAACTCTACTTGGTGGGATGGTGAGTTTTGGGGTGGAGTATTTAAGGGTAAAGTTTGGAACCGTGGTAATTTTTATAACGGTGATTTTATCGGTGGATACACATCATCTGTTTTATCAAATGAAGTAACTGCAAGAAATTACTTCACTGGAAATTACTGGGGTCTTTGGAGAGGTGGTCTTGTTATCGATAACTCAAGTATGGGAGTCATCGATAGAGATATATTCACACCACTAAGCGTTTCACCCGATACCGGAAACTTATCAAGAGCAAATTTTCAAAATATGCTATGGGTTGATGGAACTTTCAGTCACGATGTTGGTGTAATATTCAACTCATTATGGTTGCAAGGTAAATTCGTGAAGGGCAATTTTAGAAACTCGAGTTTTAACCCTTGGGTTAATCGTGTAGGTTTGGTAGAGGGTGAGACCCTACCTTACTCTTTTAATCTCACACAGAGTTGTATCTGGAGGGGTGGAAACTTTATCGATAGTAATTTCTACATCTCAGAGTGGGAAGACGGTGTTTTTCAATCAGGAACTATGACTGCTGGTATCTGGCATTCAGGTACCTGGGAATATGGATTTGCTAATAATATTTTATGGAAGGGTGGTAGATGGAGAAACGGTAACTGGAACGGCACACCATTCACAAGTCCGTCATCAGCACTCGAAGAAAAAACTTCAATTTACCTAAAAAGAATTAATAGTTTTATATCCCCCACCTCTAGTATGTGGGATAAAGTTCATTATATCAATGTAGGTTCTTTTTCAGTAAGTCCAACCGAAATAGTTAACTTCGGATTCAACTCAACATCAACAGAATATTATATTCAAACTACGAACGCCTCGTTGACGAACTGGACACTATCCTCTTCAGCTCTTATACCAACTGGAACATTTTTACCTTTACAATTCTCAGAGCATCTAATTCCACAAGTTTGGGAATGTAGTGATACTTCTTGTCAGATTTCTAGGAATATCTTTAGAGATACAAGTTTTACATATCGTATAACAATAACGGCTAGATGTTTTAGATCAGTTACGAATCCAACAGATCCTACTAATGTTTATTTATTTGCTAAAATAGGATCCTTTACACAATCAGAGATTCTACCAGATAGTGGTCAGCCGGGATATTGGTCAGGAAACTTACCATCTTTTACACCTCAAACGACTACACCTATAGCTACCAATTACGTAGTTGGGACTCCTATAATACATCTGAACAACACTCTAACTGATTATATTTTTGACTATTCACCTAAATCAACCGATGATAAAGATTTTACTATACAAGCCTATAATTTCAATCCAGGATTTTTTTCAGGAGTTGAAATAACAAATATTTCTATTCGTAAAATAGTATCAAACTATAACGAAACTTACAACAATAAACTTGTAAACTCATCTACTTCAACCGCTCCATCACTTGCTTTTCTGGATTTACCTAGCAGTAGCTATAATACACCATCAGATAACGGTGATGTTGTTAAGATGAACTTTGGTAACGGATTATTCGAAAAGGGTTCCTGGGAAAATGGTGTTTGGAGTAACGGATGGCGAGGAGATGAATCCTCATGGACATTTAGTATGATATCCAATTTCATACAAACCGGTCAATTTACCTATACGATTAGAATAGAGGGTAGCAGCAGCCAAAACTTTACAGTTGGTGAAAAGGTTAGTATATCAAATATCGTAGGTATTGATGTTAATCAAGAGTTTAGTCTTATAAAATCTTCAGCTACAATTCTAGAAAAAACTTCTACCTATTTGAAGGTGGAATTCGTATCAAATACTTTATTAAGAGGTATAATTAGAGACTCAGTAGATCACCCGATCAAAGTTTCTAAAAATATTTGGTTGAATGGTGTTTTTTTGAATGGATATTTTTCTGGTATTATGCTCTATGGTCTAGTCAATGGTTTTCCAGAAAACTTACTCATGGAGTCTACTCACTTTGTTGATGGTGTTTTTGAAGGTGGACAAATCTCTGATTCTGGTCAAGAAGGATGTCTTATTCAAAGTCTTAAGTTCTCTGATGGTTCATATCTTGTTCAACCAGATAAACTAGATCCGAATTACTCCACCACATACAAAACACCACTAAGAATGCTCGGTGCTCGAAACAGAAGATATAACTCTTGGATAAACCTTAGTTGGAATCAGAATCAAAGATCAAACACTTACGATAACCTAAATTACTTTTCAGAATTTTTTGATAAATCCATCAAATATTTAAACCACACATCATACACAACAGAGAACATACTTAGAGCTTCATCAAACATAAGAAATATTTCCAATACACGAGTATCAAGTTATAGTTTAGGTAAAAAATTCACACCTACGACTTCTAAGATACCACAATCTGGTCAATTTAATTATGTATCAAACATCAAATCAGGTGTTCCACAAACATCAAATAACTCAAACCTTCTAGAGTTTTTCTCAAGAGGATGGACTTACTCCTACTCTCTTAATAATATCTTTAATATACAATCAGCTACCTTCACATCTAACTATAATGTTACGAATCCAGACTTTTCTAACCTTCTACTGATAGAGACTACTGCCCCAGCCTCCGGTTCAGGATTTTCATCTTGGAATTTTTCTAATAAAAACTCAACTATATCACGTGAAAGATACTCTCTAGTAGAGTTTGAAGTTTATACTCACTCTGGTTCAACGAAAGTAGATTTTCTTAATTTCGGAACTTCATCCAACAAATATCCTAGAATATATCTTAATAACAAACCTATAGATAATCTGCCAAATCTTTTATCAACACCGGTCGATCACCTATCCTACACATCCAGTGTTAAACGTGAATACTTCTTTAACTTAGAAAAACTTGACTTTTCTATTCTCGGTGGATCAGATTTTAGTTCAGGTTGGACTTCACCTTCTTCACAGATATATTTTTCTCGTATTAACTTTTACGAAGTAGATAGAATTCCGTTTTTCAACTATTATTTAGATTCAACCGGTGGTGATAGAATAGACAGATTTATGAAGTCGCCCAATAAGGCAGTTGCTCCAAGAATTGACTATAGTCGTCTAGACTTTGATTTTATAGGAAATGTTCAAATATATAGGTAGTGCTACTTTTTCTTTATAAGAAAAAGATGACCTGATTTACCCTGAGAAACACCTGATATATTACCCATTGATTCAATTTTCAAGAACTTTTCGCCTTTTGGAAACTTTATTTTTTCTAGTTTCTGGTTTCCCAAAATTCTTCTTTTACCCGAACAGTCTTGACAAATTATTGAACCGGTTTTTCCTTTACCTTCACACAAACTACATACTTCATCTCTCCAGTCCTTGCCAGTTCCTTCGCAAAAATCACAACCATCTTCATTTTCGAACTGCTTTAATATATTCCCTTCTTCATCCTTGATGATTATCTTTCCACGAAGATCTAGCCCGCTTCCTTTACATGATTTACAAGTTATCCATCTTTGATATTCTACTACACCGCGAAAATCCTCATCAACTTCTAAATGGATATGTAGATCAGTCTCGGATTTTACTTTATCAAATTTTCCCTGATCCCATATTTTTGATAAAATAGTTTGTTCATAATTTTTGAACTCACTTTTAAGTTTGTAGTTTTTACCATATCTGCTTCTTTTATCCCAGTCTTTTCTCGAATTTTCGCCTGATAAAACTTCATAAGCTTCGTTGATTTGGCTAAATAAAAAACTATCACCACCTGCATCTGGGTGTAATTTTTTTGATAGTTTGTAGTATTTCTTCTTAATCTGCTCGGCGGTAGAGTCTTTTTCTACACCCAGAATTTGGTAGTAATTTTTCTCTAGATCCATAAAATTTGAGAAGTTTTAATCGTTTTGTGAGTAAAAAGTTTTCTCAACGTAGATAGCTTTTTTAATCTCTTCTCTACGAACAACGGATTTTTTCTTGAACTCTTTACGTTTTTTAAGCTCTTTGATAACTCCTACTCTATCAAACTTTCTCTTGAATATTTTCAAGGCTTTATCAATCGGATCTTTTCCTATTTCTACTTTAATCATAATTTATATATCTTTTCAACCATCCTCTCGAGTTGCAGTCTCGGTTATTTGTGAAAATACATCTTTATTTACACTGATAATCCTATCAAAAAACTCACCACTCATAAGCGCATGATGAACAACGAAAATACTAATCTTGTAGTTGTTTGCGAAATCTTTAAGAAGTAGTAAAATAGATTCTATACCTTCAAGATCGATTGAAGAGAACACCTCATCTAAAAAAAGAATATTGATATGTCTTTTCGTTCTTATCATTTTTAGATAAGCTATCATTATACAAATATTTATTCTTTTATTCTCTCCAGTAGAAAGACTATCTTGTTCTATAACTTCATTTAAGTTTTTAATCTCAGCATTGAAATTTTGATCTAGGACCACCTGAAAAGGTATTCTCATTTTACGTAAATTTTCTGCTACAAAATGATTAATAGGTTCAATGATTTTGGAAATAATACTTTTTTTAACACCATCTTCACTTAAAATTTTTGAGAGCTCTTTATAGTAAACTTCTTTTTCTTGTAAAACTACATTTTCGCCACTCACAACATCCATCTTAGAGAGTAGTTCAGATTTTGTATTCTCAAATTCTTGAGTGCTATGATTTTGACTAGCTCCTGAGGTTTTTTTCCCGTTGAGCTGATCAATTTGAGCTTTATAGTTTCTAAGTAGGTAGGTTAGATCGTTAAAATTAGTTGTAACTTCACTAGATAGTTCAGCTAGTTTTTTTTTCTTTTCGCCAAGGGTGGTTATGTTTCCAGTAATCTGTTCTAATATTTTTTCAACACCTCTTTTTTTCTGATCTAGTTCATTTCTTAAATCCGAAAAAAATTGACCATCAAAAGAAACCTTACATGTAGGGCACTTACCAGAGTTATAAAGACCAATTTCTCTATCAACATTACCTAAATTATTTTTTATCTTATAGAGTTCTTCTTTTTCTTTATCAAGATGTGTATTTATTTCATTCTCTTTGAGAGATATTTTGTCTTTTTTTTCACGTAATAGTTTATACTCTTCTTTTCTTTTTTCTATTTCACTATTTAGGGCTGAAATCTCTTGGTCTAAGTCTTCTTTTTCTCTTTCTAGAGCTTTCTGTATTGAAAGATCAATTGAACGTATAGAACTAGCAAGAGATCCAATTTCAGCATCCAGTCGAGCAAGTCCTATTTTATTGGTCTTATTAAGATCTTTTAAGATATCAGATAGAATATTAATCACTTCTAAATTGAAAAGTTTATCCAGTAGTAATTTTTTCTCTTCAGATGAAAGTGAAATAAAGTTTTTGAAGTCATTGATTGATAATGATATAAAACTCTTAAAGGTTTCAATATCAATACCTACTAACTTTTCTATTCTTTCATCGAGTGATGCCTTTCCTGCTTTATCGATTTCAAGTCCATTTTCAAGAACTTTTAGAATATTCGGAGATATCCCACGAACTACTTCAATTTCAGATCCAGAAGACTTAAACTTTATCTTATTGAGTAGCTCACCGTTTATCCTATTCGGCAAAAGAGCTGCTTTAGTCCATTTTTTATTCTTCATGGATTTTACCTTTCCATAAAGAGCGTATTCAACACATTCTAGTATTGAACTTTTTCCGGATCCATTTGATCCACAAAGAAGTATGAGTTCACCCGATTCGGTATTGAACTTCACCACTTGTTCTGTATTCCCAAATGATTTGTATCCACGTATTGATATTTCTTCTATTATCATTAAGGTTTTATCATTTTTAAGAAAAAAGATTTATGAAAAAATATATATAGATTAAAATAAAAAACAATTTATGAAACATCTAAAGACCTACGAGAGTATGATAGAAGAAGATTTTTCGGATTTGGGTTCCGGAGCTGACCCATACGGAGAAATTGAATATACTGAGTTCCCATATGAACCGATGAATGTTTCAATTCCATCAACAGAGACTAGAGAGGAACGCGCAAAGAGAATAATAGACGAGTTTCCTTATGAACCAATTATTCAAACACGTGGTGATGGGTTATCTAGAGAAGAGAGGGAAAGAGAGATCATAAAAAGATTTCCGAAAAAATAATATATGAAATAATGTCAACATTTAGTGGATACTCTTTCAATCTAGTTTCCCTTCCTTATAATTTTCCTGCATCTGGAAATGCAATAATGAATAACAGTCCTGGATCAGAATTCGGCACTGATAAAATAAATGAATTAGGGCTTACCTCAAGAGGTTTTTATTTTAATAGTTTCGACTCTGATGGAGTTGATAGAACTGCATATTTTGAATCATTTTTAAACCAAGGTGTGACAATAAGTTTTACACAAGATGGGAATACTGCTATTTATTCTGGTGATACACAATCATTCAAATCTTGGTCGTTTACTTCAAGTGGAACAGGATTTGTTTTTGGTAGTAATGTTAATGTTCCACCATCGAATTCAGCTTCCGGTCAAGCCACAATTATACAGAGTTCGCCAACAGATTTCGATTTCGGGGAACTTGTTTATATTGATTTGGGAGGAATCGAAATAGTTACACCAACTACTACCACAACAACCCAACCACCAGAACTACCAGGAGGACCTGAAGAACCACCAGCAGGAGCACCAGCAGAAACACCAACACCCACAAATACCGAAACTCCGACCAATACACCAACAGAAACAGTTCCTGGATTAACGGGATCAACTCCTACACCAACACCCACAAATACCGAAACTCCGACCAATACACCAACA
>Ga0172372_10009791_pt1 | contig 12415 bp, 6 predicted proteins | sample LakKiv5m_2_FD_114544 | JGI IMG/M metagenome (GOLD analysis project Ga0172372, IMG submission 114544) | Freshwater microbial communities from Kabuno Bay, South-Kivu, Congo - kab_092012_9.5m | ecosystem: Environmental > Aquatic > Freshwater > Lake | place: Democratic Republic of the Congo...
TATTTTTACCAGGCGCAGGATGGGTGGGTTTGGACCCAACCTCCGGACTTTTTGCCGGAGAGGGGCATTTGCCGCTAGCTTGTACCCCTAGCCCCTCCAGTGCTGCTCCCATTGAAGGTGGTGTTGAAAAATGTAAAACAGAATTTGTTTTCGACATGCGCATTGAACGTGTGCATGAGGATTTAAGAGTCACTCGACCCTACTCTGAGCTACAATGGAATTACCTGAATGAATTAGGTGAAAAGCTCGATAGACGCATGCAAGAAGCGGGCATGAAATTGACACACGGTGGTGAACCGACGTTTGTTTCAGAGATGGATACAGACAAACCAGAGTGGAACACCGAAGCCTTGGGCAAGCAAAAACTCTCCATGAGCATGGCACTGATGAAACGCTTGCATCCCAAATGGAGCAAGGGTGGATTGTTGATGCGTGAACAAGGCAAATGGTACCCAGGTGAAGAGCTGCCGCGCTGGGCTCTCACAAGTATTGCTAGAACTGACAAAGTCGCACTTTGGCAGGATGACTCACTATTATTGCCACTGGATCAAGAGGGGGTCACACCCGAAAACAGCGAACGGGTTTTTATGTCGGCATTTTGTGAAGAACTGGGTTTGAATGCGGAAACTTGCCTCCCCGCATTTGAAGACCCTTTGCATGCCTTGAAAATAGAAGATGCCCTTCCCATCGATATCGATGAGTTGAGCACCAGCCTGATTGATTCAAATGAACGCAAACGCCTAAGTCAGCTTTTACGCGGAGAGATAAAAAAGCACGTCGCCTATGTTTTACCTTTGGGACATGAGGATGGACGCTTTTTCACCACCACTTGGAACTTTCGCGCCGGCAAGTGTTTTTTAATTCCGGGTGACTCTCCGGCTGGACTGAGACTGCCGCTACAATCGCTACAACATGGAAAGACAGGTCGAGGTCGACAGTTTGTACCGCGCGAGCCTTCCACCTTGCCCATCAGTTTTCAAACAAGAGATAGCAGTCCTGAAAAAGCTATTGTTGAAGATAGTGAGAAAAAAGAAGATGTATTGCATAGCGCACTATGCTGTGAGATACGTCATGGGCAACTTTATATTTTTATGCCGCCATTTACCAATGCCGAGGCCTTTGTTGAGCTAGTCACCATGATTGAACGTGTGGCTAAGAAACTCAACCAACCGATCATTCTCGAAGGTTACCCACCGGCCAAAGATCCACGCATCTCATTGTTCAGAATCACTCCAGACCCCGGTGTGATAGAAGTGAATGTGCCGCCATGCAAGTCTTGGTCGGAATTGACAGAACAGACGGAAACCTTGTATCGCGAGGCTAAAGAGGTTGGCTTGGCTGCCGGTAAGTTCACCATTGATGGACGTGCCACAGGCACGGGAGGGGGGTGTCACATCACTTTAGGTGGCGAATGTCCACAGGAAAGCCCTTTTTTGCAACGACCTGAATTATTGACGAGTTTGGTGGCCTATTGGAACAATCACCCATCATTGTCGTATCTATTTTCAGGTTCTTTCATTGGCCCAACCTCTCAGGCTCCGCGAGTCGATGAAGGCCGGCGTGATGCCATGGTGCAACTTGAAATCGCGCTTGAGCAATTGCGCAAAAAAGGCCCCAAACCGCCTTGGGTGGTTGATCGTGCGCTTCGACACCTGCTGACCGACTTGACCGGAAACACCCATCGTGCCGAATTTTGCATCGACAAACTCTACAGTCCCGATTCAGCCACGGGTAGACTCGGCATCGTGGAGTTTAGAAATTTTGAGATGTTGCCCAATTCAAAAATGAATTTAACCCAAGCTTTATTGTTGCGCTCTTTAGTCGAACGCTTTTGGGATAGGCCCTACCGAGAACCCTTGGTCCATTGGGGACAAGATTTACATGACCGTTTTTTATTGCCGGCATGGCTGTGGGAGGATTTTAAACGCGTGCTTGAGTTTCAGACCTTGTACGGTTTCTCTCTCGACCCAAGCTTATTTTTACCCCATTTAGAGTTCCGTATGCCATTGGCAGGTTCCGTGAGTGCTGATGGCGTAAAAATGGAGATCCGCCATGCCTTAGAACCATGGTACGTTCTAGGCGAAGAATCAACTTCAGGAGGAACGGCACGCTATGTTGACAGTTCCGTTGAAAGACTGGAAGTTCGAATTTCACCGGCTGATATCAACCGTCATGCGGTGGTATGTAATGGTAGACGCTTGCCACTTAGAACCGTCACCTCGGACTCAGATTTAGCGGCAGGTTTGCGCTTTAAAGCTTGGAACCCACACAGTTCATTGCATCCCACCATTGAAGCTCAATCGGAATTGAACTTCAATTTAATCGATTTACGCCTAGGCCGAAGCATAGCTGGTTGCACTTACCATGTCTCTCATCCGGGTGGCAGAAGTCATGAAGCACCACCACTTAATTTTGAAGAGGCGGAAGGTCGTAAAATTGCGCGTTTCACCAAGCATAGTGGGCATTGCGAACCCTTTGAAAAAATCCCCATACCTGAGTTTTTTCCCTTGCACATCTGCACGTTGGACCTTAGACGACAACCGCTAAATCAGACCAGCCCCTTGTCTTTCTAAACTCATCTGTAAATAAGCTACAAAGAATTTAAATTTAGAGAGCAAACCCACTGAGCCAATTACTCGCCATTAACTTTGATATGGACGCATCGCCTCATATCATCACTTATGACCCTGCCGAACCACCCGCTGAATTTAGCCCCACCATCGGAACTTTTGGATGGGGTTTAGGCTGGTACCCACCTCACGACAAGGGTACCGCAGTTTTAAAAGACCCCACTAGAGCCAGCAACAACCAAATGAAAGAGTTGTTGAGTCAGTGGGAAAGATTCCGCTCAACCATTTTTCTAGGACATTTGCGCGGTGCAGCCATGCGCATCGCCCAAGAGGACACCCATCCTATCTCACGCACCTACGCAGGAAAAGAGTTTCTGATTGTCCACAATGGTCAACTATCGGATGATTTTCGTGAAAAATTGTCGATAGAATTGTACCCAGAATTTCAACCTGTGGGCATGACCGATACCGAACATATTCTATGTTGGGTATTGATGCGAATGCGTCAAGATGGATTCACGAGTTTTAAAGAGACAGGCTATGTACAATTGCACGCATGGTTGAGTGAAGTGGACGAATTAGGCTCTTTGAATTTGATGTTGTCCGATGGGCAAGATTTGATCCTGCATCAAGATCGCAATGGGTTTCACCCACTCTACTATATTCGCAAAAAGCCGCCACATGTTAAGTCCTTTATTGAAACCAATGAGCTTTCAGTCAAATTGCCTTTGCCTCAAGATCAAAATTGCACGGCATTGGTTTTTGCTTCTAAGCCCAGTTCCATCGAGGCTTGGACCCCAATGTCCTTGGGACAAACGATGGTTTGCTGCAAAGCTCAAGTGATTTGGGACAGTCATTTTGGCAAACCGGCGGACGTTCCAAAAATCGTCGCACCTGCGCGTGTCAGTAAACCGGTCTATCGTATTTTTCATGAAACTCGATACACTTATTCCACCCCCGTGCTTCGCAGTCAGCACCTTTTGAGAATGAGCCCAATGAATGATGGACGTCAAACCATCATCGATTGGAAGTTGGATTGCCTGCCTTTGGGCATTCAAGTTGACTATGACGACGTATTTGGAAATCGCGTTCGCCGTATCGATTACCATGAGCCCTTTCGTGAGATGGTCACGTGTTTGAAAACATTGGTTAGAGTTGAACAAGACGTTAGCGAAGCCTTGCACACCCCCTCAAGGCGCAGCACCATCCCCCTAAACTGGATGCCTTGGCAGCAACAAATGATGACCTCTTATTTATTGCCGACAGAAATGCCCGAAACCCAACTACAGGAGATTTACGATTATGCAAGAGGTTTTGTGAGTCGTAACAATGGCGATCTAGTTGAAACTTTGTTAGACATCAACCGCACCATTTACAACGATTATGACTATGTTCCAGGTTCTACGAATATCGAAACAACGGCGTATCAGGTGTTCTGTTCACGCAAGGGGGTCTGTCAGGATTTTGCAAACATGATGATCGTATTGGCGCGTTTATTGGGTGTTCCGGCAAGGTATCGCATGGGATACATCTATACGGGTGCAGACTATGTGAACAAGATTCAATCGGAAGCCTCACACGCTTGGGCTGAATGCTACTTGCCGCGCTTTGGATGGTGTGGCTTTGATCCGACCAATGGCTGCTTGGCTAATTTTGACCATATTCGCGTATCAAGCGGTAGAAACTTCAGAGATGCCACGCCAACTTCAGGCACCATCTATCATGGTGGCGGTAAAGAATCGCTATCGATCATCGTGAAAGTCGAGCGAGTGGAATGAACATTTAAAATCAAAAATGTTTCTCAATCTAAAATGATTGAAAAACCTTTTTGACTTACAGCTTGTTTATTTTTTGAGATACTCGACCAAGTCAGCGACATTTTGAGCGCTCATGCCCAATTGTGAGGCAGACATCATCAAGGAAGTGGTCATGACTTTGCGCGCTTGCACTTGTTCACTTGGAATGACCAAAATTTGTCCTCCGATGACCTTTAGTTTAAGATACTTTCCGTCTTCCACCAAAATGCCCTGTAAAAGCACCCCATTTTTAAGTTTCAATTCGGTGCCATCGAAACCGAGCGAGATGCCCGCCGAAGGGTTGACGATCGCTTCAATCACGGCAGCTCTTGATTGCCCTTTTGCCCAAGTGGTCAATTGCTTTGGGCCAAAGTCAACACCGACATTTTTCGCGGTTTCATGACACATATTGCAACGATCGAAAAAAACTTTTCCATTTCTAGCATCCCCTGTCAATTTTTCAATTTCGCCAACCTCTGGTACAGTGGTGATGTGGGGAAAGTTTTCTACGATCATGCTGTCAGATAGTGGCAAATCTTTGATTTCTCCCTTTTCGTAAAAGGCCTCCCAAGTGCGGGTGCGATTGGTGTCAAGGTACCAATTGGCCATAAGCAGACTGCTGTCGTTCCATTTGCCTTTGGAGATGCGGTCCATCAACTTATAAGCTGGTTTACTTGTATTGATACCGACAACCGTGATAAAATCAGCTCGAATTTCTGGATCGGTTTTGGAATCGAAAATGATTTTTCCAATTGCCGGCAAAGCCTTGTCTGGATGCAAACGCCACAAGACTTGCTGCAAACTTTTTGACCATCGTGTTGGATTGTCACCAAAACGCTTGAGCATGTCATCAAAAACGTCGGCCTCATGATTTTCACAGGCCATGCCAATGGCCTCGACTGACCAACGGTCACCATAAACGTGATTGGCTATCAAGTCGAGAATAAAATTGCTTTTACTCTTGTAACTGACATCGCGTAGTGCAATACCGAGCTCTCTTTGGACGGCTGGGGATTTATCTTTGATCATAATGATGGCCAAGTCGACAACATCCATTCCCGCAGCACGCAAGGCGCGGATGGCGGCAACTTTGATTTGGGCATCGGATGAACTCAATCGGCTTTTAACATCCAGCATGCCTTTGTCGCCCAACTGAGCCAACAAAAACAACGCTCTGGCCCGAATGTGGTGATCATCAGCGTTGAGTAATTTTTGAACTGGCATCACACTTTCTTGACCAGCTGCTTTTAGAGCATGAAAACCTGAAAAACGAACGTTGATGCTCGGACTCCTCAAAGCTTCGAGCTGGCCTTCCGTTTCCTCTAAGTTGATGCTTGGAATTTTGTGAGTGGCCCCTTTCTTGGTGATGCGATAGATGGTGCCGCTGCAATTCATGTCGCGCATAGCATGGCCACCAACGCCGGGGTCGTACCAGTCGGCAACAAGAATGGCACCGTCTGGTGCAATACAAACATCGGAAGGGCGAAACATGGCATCGCTGGATTTTAGAAAATCGAATCTTTTAAGTTCAAAACCCGCCCCTTTCGCTTCGGGATAGTAACCAAAAATAACATTGTGAAGAGCCTCGCAGCTGAGTAATAAATCACCATACTTTTCACCCAAGGCACCATTTTCATAATAGGTGATTCCAGTTGGAGAACCACTGCCGTAAACATCACCAGCGGGGATGGTGCCTGGAATAGTTTGGCGCCACTCGGCACTTTGAGTCGTCTCCAAAGGACGCACATCAGACTGCCAAGTGAACTTGCCGTCAAAAGACTTAAAGCCCAAATTTCCGTTTTCCATCAACCAAGTGGTGCGACAAGCCGGAGGGTCGTCATTGTCGTTCATGTACATGTCGCCAAAGGACGTGATGGTTTGTTCGTAAGGGTTGCGATAGTTATGGCCAACCACATCGATTTTGTAACCGAGAGGGTCCATCCTAAAAGAGGCACCACCGACATACATGCGCCCATCGCTGCTCATTAGACCAGATTTTCCACCCTGATGAGGGCCCGGTTCGCTGACTGAAGGAGCACCGCCTTTATAAGTGCTGGCAACTTTAATGTCGAATCCGCGCATGTCGTTCACCAAGTGTGTGCCGGCATTGCCCGTGTTAAAATACCATTTGCCGTCAGGTCCAGCTGTGACAGAATGCAGACTATGATCATGATCCCAACCGCCAAAGCCGCTGAGGAGTTTTGTTTTTTGTTCGCCAGAATCAAAAATGCCATTGCGATTGTTGTCATTGTAGACAATTAAGAAAGGTGGTTGCGAGACGACCACTTTGTTTCCAAATACCGCAATGCCCAGTGGTGCCATAAGTTCGGGATCTTGCACAAAAACGTGGCTGCTGTCGGCTTTGCCGTCGCCATTGGCATCTTTGAGCACCACTATTCTATCGCCTTCAGGATGCTCAATTCTAAAACCCTTGTTTTTGAACTTTCTATACTGCACCCCCTCGGCTACCCAGACATTTCCATGTTCATCGACATCGATATTAGTGGGATTGTAAAATTGTGGTGACGTGGCATAGACCGAAATTTCAAGATCGTCAGGTAGTTTAAACGACTCCAAGGCCACACTTGCGTGAGGTCCGTCATCTTTTTTCTGGTTGTTTGTTGTGACTTTAATTTCACCTTTTGGTTCGTCTTGATGTTTTTCAAGATCTTTAAACGTGGGTGTGCTTGAAGGTACACCCTCTTTTGGCACATCGACTTTAGCTGTCCACGCAATCGCATTGAGCACCAATTTTCTAAAATCGTCGTGAGCCCAATTGTCGTGATAGTGACCACCTGTAAAACCAAAACCTCGTCCACCATCAGCTCTTTCATAAGCCCAAGCCACGTGTTGCAAAAGGCCATCGGCAACCATTTTGCGAACACTGGGATTGCCAGAATGATCGCCATCCTTTCGTGCCATAGTTTCCTCGGGTGCAACGGCACTTAAAATTGGAGTGACCCCTTTCATCGCATCCACAAAGCGCATATTGAAGTACCACTCGTCTTGTATCTTGAAAGGACGTACACCACGTGTAATGTCGTGAATAGGTAGGTTTTTAAATTCAGGTTGCCAGTGCGGATTGACCGACCAGTGGGTTTCAAAGAAACCTCCAACCCATTTTTGTAAATTGTTTCCACCGTCAGCCTGCGCCATTTCTACAGAGTAGTGAATGAGCACGAGACCCACACCCCGATCCATCAAACCCTGAACACTCTCTTGATGATCTTTTAATATATGATTGCTGTTGCCGTCAGTATAGGCGACGATAGTGTCTAAATGTTCCAATTTAGAGCTGTCTTCTGGCCAACCCGACACCACTTGGGCTTTGATATTCAAACCACTTTCATTCAAGGCTTTGGCCAAAAGTCGGCATCCGGCCTGATGCTCGTGTTTGCCATAACCATGTGAAGGTGCACCAGCTATAAACAAAACGTTCTTTTGTGCCAACAATGGCGAACATAGAAACGTGAACATGAAAAAAGAAAGCAAAATTTTTAGATTGCTCCCTCTGTGAAAATGAAGGTGAAATTTCAAAAAAACGTCTCCGAAAATAAAATTGTAAAAAAGTGTTCGCTTAATCCAATAGCCTTTGCTAAAGGTTAAACAATTTAAGCAGAAAGCTTGGCAAATCCAGCCAATTACTTGGGCATTTGAAATCAACTCAGTTCAGCAGTTCATCGAGTGTCGAAAAATAAAAAAATGAATGCCGAAATTTAGCCTTTGAAATCCTTGCTGACTCATCCTCTATTTAAAACTTATGACATCCTGTAGTAACTACAAGTATTAAACGTTTATTTACTTTTTAAAACTACGCGTTTTGAAATACACCAACAGGTGAATGGGGACTTTTAACGTGTGGCGATATTGGCTGATTTCATTTTGGACTTGATGTCTCGAACGCTGTACTCACGGTTGTGAAGCACTGAAGCTAAAATAGCGGCTTCAGCGGGGGTTTTCTTGAAAACGTCGACAACATGCTCAGGGCTTCCACCGCCACCTGATGCGATGACGGGAACCGTCACCGATTCGGCAATCATTCTGGTGAGGTCGAGTTCAAAACCATCTTTGGTGCCGTCGCCATCGATGCTGTTCACGCATATTTCACCCGCGCCACGGTCAACTCCGGCGATGGCCCATTCGAGCGCATCAATTCCAGTCGGTTTTCTGCCGCCATCGATGTAAACTTCGTAGCCTGATTTGATTTGTTTGCTCGTAGGAACCTTTAAAACTTGCATCGAAAGCAAAATGCATTGCGCTCCAAAAGCACGAGCGCCTTGGCTGATGAGCTCAGAGTTTCTAACCGCACCTGAGTCGATGCTAACTTTTTCGGCCCCTGCAAGCAGGACTTTGCGCATGTCGTCTAAAGTTCTAATTCCGCCACCGACCGTAAACGGAATAAAAATGTTCTCAGCTACGCGCTGCACCACATCGATAAAAATATCGCGCTTCTCGTTGCTTGCGGTGATGTCGTAAAACACAATCTCATCAGCACCTTCTTCATAATAGAACTTTGCCAATTCAACGGGGTCACCTACATCGACATTGCCTTGAAAGCGAATGCCCTTGGTGACTTTGCCATCTTTCACATCGAGACAGGGGATGATTCGTTTTGTTAACATGGCTATAAATAGGTTTCTAATTCTTGAATGGAGAGCTTATAGGCAGTGTCGACATCGTCTACTATTTTGAAGAGCGCAAGGTCGTTCTCGGAGATGACACCTGATTCAACCAAGTGCTCGAAATTAATCGTCTTTTCCCAAAACTCACGCCCATAGAGCAAAATGCCGCAGCGCTTCTTGATTTTTTTAGTTTGAATAAGCGTCAATAGCTCAAAAAGCTCATCTAAGGTGCCAAAGCCTCCTGGAAAGGCCACCAGCATTTTAGCGCGATAGGTGAAATGAAACTTTCTCGTAAAAAAATAGTGGAAATAAAAATTGTAATCTGGAGTGATATAAGGGTTGGGTTTTTCTTCCATAGGAAGGGCGATATTTAAACCTATCGTCTTTCCGCCCGCTTCGGTCGCACCACGGTTTCCAGCCTCCATGATAGCAGGCCCACCACCAGTGGTGATGACAAAAGGCTGAGGATGAGCTTCAGTGCCGTGCTCTAAAGACCATCGGGTGATTTTGGCAGAGAGTTGACGACACTCTTCATAGTAGCGGCTTAAAGCTTCTGTTTTGGGCGATTTATTGGTGCCAGGAGAGTGAATTCTAGCTGAGCCAAAGAACACAACGGTGTGCTGGACGCCATTTTTATCCATCACGTACTCGGCAAAGGTGGTTTCTGCCAAAATTCTGGCCCAACGTGCGGTTCGAGACATCATAAAATCGTCGTCTAGAACGGGAATGGGAACGGGATTGATCTCTTTTCCGGCAATAACGAGCTCTTTTAAGTAGGCAGGGTAGAGACTTTCGGCGACTTTGCGCACGGGCTCGGCTTGTGGGCTGAGTAAAAATTCACGACCTAAGCTAACTTCATTGCCTTGGTAGACCATTGTGACTCCTGAATATTTGAAGGACCAGACATTGTAACTGTAAATTAAAAAAAACCTCAATAAAATTATGGCGCCTTGAGCGTGGAATAAATCACGTTGAAGACAAACTGAAAATCTCATTTAGACATTGCAAGGTTATGTTTTAAGCTTGAAGCGACTCTCGGCATCATTGAAAGTTGGGTTTTTAATCATTCTCAGTCGACTTCTCGGTTTGTTGCGTGATGGTCTATTGGCAAAATATTTGGGCGCAGGCTGGGTTTCCGATGCGTTTTTCACAGCGTTTAGAATCCCAAATATGCTTCGCGATTTGCTAGGTGAGGGGGCCTTGTCGAGCATTGTCGTAGCAAGGCTGGGTCATTTAGAAGCAAGTGGTCCAGATAAAGTCAAAAGTTTCGTTGCTAAACTCATCGGCTTTTGGGCCGTGGTATTGGTTGGACTGGCTTTTTTAGGGATGCTGCTAACACCCTATCTAGTGGGAGTCTTGGCGACGGGTTTTAAAGACCACCCCGAACAATTCGAACTCACTTTAAAACTAACGCGCACTATTTTCCCTTACATGGCCTTGGTGGGTTTGTGTGCTCTTTTTATGGGTATCTTGCATCATAAAAAAATATTTGGGTGGCCAGCAGCGGCTTCGATTTTTTTCAACCTGACTTGGATCACCCTCATGGTGATCTATGGTGAGTATATTCATATTCGCGAACCCATCAAAATGGTGTATGTGATTGCCTTATGTGTCGTTTTTGGTGGCGTAATGCAATGGCTATGCCTGTGGCCGGCTTTGTTTAAAACAGGCTTGTCTTTCAAACCGCAATTCGATTTTTTCGATTCAGAAGTCTTGAAAGTATTAAAAATGTTAGGCCCCGCCATCTTGAGTGTGGCTGCGGTTCAAATCAATGTCGCCGTGAACGTGGCGATGGCGACAACGCTTGGCGAGGGCGGGCCAACAAGCATCAATTTCGCCTTCAGGATCATGCAACTGCCGGTTGGCATTGTCGGAGTATCTGTCGCTACCGTATTATTGCCTAAATTGAGTGAGCACGTTGCTCAAAAAAACCACGCGGCCTTTGGAGAAGCCTTATCAGAGGCGATAAGAAAGGTCACTTTCTTAACCTTCCCAGCGATCTGTGGCCTTTGCATTTTAGGCCCTGACCTCATTGGAGCTTTGTATCAACGCGGTAAATTCACAGCCGAGGCAACGCAAATGGTATGGTTGGCACTCCAAGGTTATTTATTCGGCATCTTGCCTTATGTCCTAAATAAAAATCTAATTCAAGCCTTCTTCGCTCATTCAGATACGCGTTTTCCCGTGTGGGTTTCGTTCATTTCGATAGTCATTAATTTTAGCTTGAATTACACGCTAGTGTACATTTACGCTTGGGGAGTGCAGGGACTAACCCTTGGCACGTCTTTTGTGCTGCTCATCAATTGCGCAATGCTCTATTTGGGTTTGAAAATAAAGCACAAACTTAGATTGCCTTGGAGAAAAGTGAGTAAAACTTGGGGCCTACAACTCATTTGCTCAATCATTATGGCGCTAGGTCTGATCTCATTAAATAGCTTCATGGTTGTCGAATGGGTTGAAGCAAAGGTATTGTTAAACACCCTTGTGGGCGCCGGTGTGTATTTTGGAATCATGCATTTTCTAAGCAAAGCAAATTTAACATGAAGTATCCTAATGTATTAAATTTACCCTTCATTAAGAAACTCAACCGGTTATTTTTCCTAAATAGGCTCGACTGGATCACAAGGCATGAAATTCTTTTTTCAAGAATTCAATCTAAGTTCAATCAAACTCGATTAAAAAATAGTCAATTAAACAACCGAAAAAGAATTCTTTTTTGGGACACCTCTATCTGGGAGAGGGGCAGCTTGGAGCTCATGTTGGCCTATGCCCTTTTGGCAAGAGGGCATAAAATTCAAGGCATCATGTGCGGAGGTCGTTTTCCTAGTTGTAGCATGGAGAGCGTGTTATTCAAAAGAGACGACGACTGTAACAATTGCAGCAATAGGTTTAAAAGATTCTTAACTATTTTTAATTTAAAAGAGTATTTTAAAGAGATCTATCTCGACAAACATCAGCAAAGTGAAATCATCAAATCCTTGGATGGTTTGAGTGTCGCTGAGCTGGTCTCATATAAACATCATGGCATTGAACTCGGCAAACAAACGCTAAGGGATATGCCTCAATATTTCTTTAAGCTAGTTGATCTAAACGATCCAATGGTTTTGAGTAAATTCAAAGAATCTTTGTGTAGTGCAATATTATATACCAATTCAGCCCTTGAAGCGATTGAAACGTTTCAACCCGATCTATGTGTCGTCACTTCTGGAAAAACCATTTCTTATTCTCCACTTTATGAGGTCTGTAAATTCCTTAAAAGACCGGTGTTGACTTGGGATGAGGGTGGCTTCGAACCACATAGTTTTGTATTTAGTGTCTGCGGATTTAAATAAAAACCATGTGGTGTAAGGTTAAAACATATTACAACATAGTCGAAGATTTATGCTTTAAAGAGGAAAGGTTTTGATATAATCGCGTAGTAACAACA
>Ga0172372_10009792_pt1 | contig 12412 bp, 24 predicted proteins | sample LakKiv5m_2_FD_114544 | JGI IMG/M metagenome (GOLD analysis project Ga0172372, IMG submission 114544) | Freshwater microbial communities from Kabuno Bay, South-Kivu, Congo - kab_092012_9.5m | ecosystem: Environmental > Aquatic > Freshwater > Lake | place: Democratic Republic of the Congo...
CACTCTTCTCTGCGTGAGTCGGGTCAGTGCAGAAAAGAATCTTGAGGCGTTTTTTAACTTAGACTGCCCAAGCGCTAAGAAAATTATGGTAGGAGAGGGACCAAAGCTTGCAGAATACAGACAGAAGTACCTTCAGGTTGACTTTGTCGGAGCAAAGCGTGGAGCAGAACTAGCACACTACTATCAACAAGCAGACGTGTTTGTATTTCCAAGTCGTTGGGATACCTTTGGGTTGGTTATGATTGAAGCAATGGCCTGTGGAACACCCGTAGCAGCCTATCCCGTGCAAGGACCGTTAGATGTAGTAGACGACGGAACAACAGGAGTGCTACATGAATTCTTAGACCTTGCAGTGCAGCGAGCGCTCTCACTAGATAGAACTTGTGTGTACTACGGTAGCCTTCGTTGGAGTTGGGAAGAAACTTGGAACATATTTCGTGATGCTCTAGTACCGGCAAAATAAATTAAAAAATATTTGCCCTCTATCACATAATTGTTACAATATTGTCATAATTTTCTGTTATAGTGAATATACGCAGAGATGCGAGAACCTATAGGAGAAAAACATGAAATTAATGATAGCAGCCGCGGCATTTGCTCTAGCCGCAACTCCACTTTTTGCTCGTGATAATATTCAAATCACAGGCTCGTCCACAGTCCTCCCCTACGCAACTATCGTTGCAGAGGCATTTGGCGAAAACTTTGACTTTCCCACCCCAGTTGTAGAAGGTGGTGGTTCTGGCGCAGGTCGCAAGAAGCTCTGCGAAGGAACTGGACCTAACACAGTTGATATTGCAAATAGCAGTTCTAAAATGAAAGAAGATGAATGGGCAGCATGTGAAGCAGTCATCGGTCCTGTTGCAGAGGTTCGCATCGGGTACGATGGAATTGTATTTGCTTCAGATATCAATGGACCCTCATTCGAATTCACTCCTTCAATCCTCTTTGAGGCTATGGCTGCAGAAGTTCTAGTCAACGGCAAACTTGTTCCTAATCCACATAATAAGTGGAGTGATATTAAATCAAGCCTTCCCAATCAAGAGATCCTAGTGTTTGTTCCAGGAACAAAGCATGGTACTCGTGAAGTGTTTGATGTAAAAGCAATCACTGAAGGCTGTAAGATGTTTGAAACCGACAAAGCATTCAAAGCACGCGACGGTGATGTCAAGGGGTGTACAGCTCTACGTGCCGATGGTCGTGTTATAGATATCGATGGTGATTATTCTGAAACTCTTTCTCGTCTTGATGCCAATAAAACCGGTGTTGGGGTGTTTGGACTGTCATTCTATGAAAACAATACCGACAAACTTCAAGTTGCTACTTTTCAGGGAATTACTCCAACTCGTGAGTTAATCGCTGATGGTACTTACAAGATTTCTCGTCCAATCTTCTTCTACGTGAAAACTGCACACTTAGACGTAATACCGGGCCTACGCGAATTCATTACTTTCTTCATGAGTGATGATATTGCTGGACCTGGTGGGCCTCTTGAGCAGTATGGTCTTGTGCCAGATCCTGCTCTTGCAGAAACTCAAGCCATGATTGCCGGTCTGTAAGGTGTGACAAAAATACAACACTTGTAAAATTTGTCTCAGAGGCAGTTGACAAGAGGCTAGTTCTATGTTATATTAAACTTAGGTAAACAATCGACCTTAACAGATTGAAACATATTGAAAGGAAAATACCATGAAAACAACTCTTGCCGCTGCAGCACTAGTGCTGACTGCTACTTCTGCCTCTGCTATTGAACTCGGAGGCGGGCTCTCTCTCAAAACCTCTATCGACGGAGAGTATAGCACTGCGACTGAACTGTTCACTACGACAGTGTCTCCTGAGATTGTCTACAAGCCTATGAACGGTTTGGCTCTGTGGGCCGGAACTGACCTCAACGTCTATGACGGTACTAACCTGAACCTTAACGGGGATGCCTTCACGGGTATTAATATTGGGGCTGACTACGCACTTCCCCCAATCGGACCAATGGGTGCCGAGCTTTATCTTGAAGCCGGTTTTGACTCTGACTGGACCTACACTCGTACGCTTGTTGGATTTTCGCTGAACTTCTGATAGGCTCTAAAGTACAAATAAATAGAGAGGCTGTAGTGCTACAGCCTCTTTTTCTTTTGCACTCTCCTCTAAAACCTGCTATATTGAATCATACAGAGGAGAACTATCATGAGTGCACAAGATGTTATTCAATTTTGCGTAGACCACTACGAGGAGAACGGTTGCGATATCATCGTCGAAACTCTCACCCCATCAGAGATTGACGCTCTTATCGAGGGCTGTGAGAGCCTCGAAGAGGCGATTGCGGCTGTGTTAGCCTGGGTGCAGCCTATTCATGAGTATCGCGAAGAAATTAAGAGGAGTGCGTGGTGATGAATGCCGAACAATTTGTACGGGCCTTTTTACAGAGTGACTTTGCAGAGCTACTAGTTTGCGATAAGCTGCGTGAGTCGATTGAGATGACCGAAGAGTTGATTACAGAATATGAGGCTCGGCCTTATGACCGTTTTGAGATGCAAGATATTGAGCGTTGGAAGCAAGAACTAGTTCACTTACGTGCTGTACTACTCTACTATACAGGAGCCTTCGAATGAACACTGAATTTGACTGGTATCGTGAGCGAGTTGTGTGGGGATTTTATGAAAATGAGACTCCACGGTTTTATCAAGGTAAAGCTGGTGAGCACGAACTTTGCGAGCCTGTCACTGCTAAACAGGTAAACACTTTGTGTGAGGAAACCGCTCGAATGAGAAAAGCTCTGCAACATATCTCAGATTTGACATACGGTATTGAAAGCATCATGCAGGACTATGAGATAGACTCTATAGAATACTTTCAAGCTGCTCACAGTTACTACTATAGCCTCGTAACCTCGTATCAAGCAGTTGCACGAAGTGCAATCGCGGAGGTAGAAAATGTCTAAACTACCTTCTCAAAGCTATTTACAGTCCAGAATCTACTATAATCCTGAAACAGGTGAAGCTCGCTGGAAAACGGTAGACGAGAGTTTTGGGCCTAAGTGGAAACGTTTTAATACTATCTTCGCTAATAAGAGCATATCTGTAAACCTTAGCATAGGCGATAAACGTTATTCTAAATCGCAGATTCTGTATAAGATGTACCACGGGACTGAGGTAGATGCAATACGTTTTGTAAATAGAAACTCGCTTGACTACTCGATTTCTAACCTAGTGCCTATTATATACGATATAGAGGCGAAAGTAAGTGCGGCCCCTAGTAGTGGTAAGCCACAAAGCTACAAACCAATTCCTACAGAGTGTTTTGAATTGCTTCGTTACGACCACAAAACAGGAGAGCTGTTTTGGAAGCCTAGAGGAGATAAGAGGTGGGATGCTAGATATGCTAATGCTCTAGCAGGATCGCTTAATGACGCGGGATATGTCAACGTTAGTATAACGATTGACGGATGCAGTCTTGCTTATAGAGCACACAGAATCTCTTGGTTACTCTACTACGGAACTGACCCTGGAACCTATCAAATTGACCATATTGATGGCAACCGTAGAAATAACTGTATCAAAAATCTACGGCTAGCTAACTCTAGTCTTAACGTCCAAGCTGCTGCACCCGCAAAGCGTTTTAGCTTTAGAACTAAAAGAGGTAAATACATTTCTACAATATCAGTATATAAAAAGAATATACACTTAGGCGATTTTGACACAGAAGAACAAGCCCGAGCCGCATATGAATCTGCGATTCAAAGGTACAAACCTGTCTATACTTTTACAGATGAGGAGCAAGCAACGCTAGACGAACTCTACGAAACTTACCCACAGGCTAGTGCGACCCTGCAACGTGCCGCACACGATCTACAACTAAAAGCCATCCATATGTACAACCTTACAGGAAATATATGAAAGCCCTACTCCACACAATCCTTGACGTTACCCCCATTAGTATCGATCTCCAGGAAGCACGCTGGTTTCAGCACAATGCTCTTGCACTGAACATTTACTCGAATATTCACGAGTGCATCTGGGAAGCGCTGCTCGGATACTCTGACACTGGAACACCGATTGTTCGCGCCGTGACGAAGTCACAACCGGACCCGGCACAGACGCTGCGAGAACTCAGAACGCTCTGCGAGGCTTAGACCTGCATTGCAGGTGACTCAACGCCTAGAAAAGGGCAATTCCCAAAATCTAAAATAAAATATCTTGACCTTTGGTTTATCTTCGGCTACTATTATTTAGGAGAGATGCTAAACAAAGACTGAAAAAGAGATAACACCTCGGGGTTAGACTAGCCTAACCCGAGGCACTAAGACCGGGGTTTTTATAGAATCCGTATTTAGAATAGATTAAGAATGTATTAAGACCGGGGTTTTTATACACCCCGGATTTAAATTAGAGAGTTTTAAACCTTAGATTAAGACTGCACTAAGACCGGGGTTTTTATAGACCCCGGATTTAGAATAGATTAAGACTAGACTAGATTAGAGAGTTTTAAACCCCTGCATTTAGAATAGATTTAGAATGGGGTTTTTATAGACCCCGGATTTAGAGTAGATTAAGACTAGTGCTAGACTAGATTTAGAGTAGATTAAGACTAGTGCTAGATTGTATAGAATCCCGAGCCGCTGTGCTCCGGGATTTTTTTATTATCTTTTTTGCACTCGTAGAGAAACGCAGTTTCGTTGTGTATTCTGGGACGAAACGAAGTTTTATCTGCGGCAACGAGCCTACAAAGTATTTGTATCTGCGGCAACGAGCCTTTTCGCAGACAACGAAGTTGTGTCTGGGGCCTTGGCGACTCAGGCTTTTGGGTTACAAAGTATTTGTGTCTGGGCCTCTGGTAGGCCACGAAGTGGCGTGGGGGTGTTTTAAATCTACCAGCTAGAGGTCTGTCTATCGACCATTTTTTAATTACACCATTTTAGGATGGATTAGGAGGTGGTTGCCAGAGGGCCCTGCAGGCGAAAAAATTTCATTTTTTTCAGACTCTCCCTCACGGCCAGAACTCAACGTAGAGTTTCCAGACGTCTACACTTCTCTCCCTCTTCTAGTCTCTTTTTAGAGAAAATAGGGTTTGTCGGGTCGCCCCGCCGTCTCGCACGACGTGCAATCATTCGTAAGGCTCTTAGAAAAAATGCAAAAAACCCGGGACTTCCCCCGGGTTTTTCTTTTTTCTTAGTGTTCCTGTTATTTTTTAGGCAAATTTAGACTTAGGCACGAGATATGACTTCGTCATGTACGCGTACATGGCAATGTGACTTCGTCACACACGCGGCCACGCGCTAAATCACGTTTGCGCTTGACACGTCGTCGAACATCTACTAGAATCGGCGCTGGAGAGCAGTGGCGGCAAGAGATGTGACTTCGTCACACACGCGGCCACGGCTTGAATCATCTTCTCTCTTGACAAGTCGTCGAACATCTACTAAAATAGGCGCAGGAGAGTAAGACCCCCTCGCAATATGACTCTGTGCACAGTGCAGCCACTCGCTAAATCAAACTGACGCTTGACAATAGTTCGTCGATCTACTACTCTGGCGCCGTGGGAGTAGAGGGAGGTCTGCAATGAGACTCTGTGCTCAGTGCAGCCACTCGCTAAATTCATTTTACGCTTGACAAGTGATCGTCGAAGTACTACTGCGGCGCCGGCGGGAGTAGAGGGAGCAAGAGATGAGACTTCGTCTCGCACGCGGCCAGGCACGAAAGTGAGAAGACGCTTGACAATAGTTCGTCGATCTACTACTGCTGGCGCAGGGGAGTAGAGGGAGGTCTGCAATGAGACTCTGTGCTCAGTGCAGCCACTCGCTAAATTCATTTTACGCTTGACAAGTGGTCGTCGATCTACTACTGCTGGCGCAGGGGAGTAGAGGGAGGTCTGCAATGAGACTTCGTCTCGCACGCGGCCACTCGCTGAATCGCGTTTCCACTTGACAATAGTTCGTCGATCTACTACTTTGGCGCGCTGCAGGGCAGCGGGGGGTCAAAAAAGCCTATAGTTTCAACAGTTTGGGGGGAGGGTGAAACAACATGGAATCGTGATGAAGGTGCAGATTGTTGTGTAGTTTCAAAGGCTTAGGGGGCCGGGCACCTCGGTGTCTAAACTGTTGATTTAGAAGGATTTTAGCAGGTCGGTGACCGTGCGCTCGAGCGTCTCGTTCTGGCGCTCAATTTCGGCAATCTCGCTCTGTAGACTCTCAATCTGCGCCAGCAGTTCTGAGACACGATTGCGACGCTCGGTCATAATTCCGCGCAGTTCGTCTAAGAACGAGTCGAGTCGCGCGGTAATCTCTGTGTTGCTAGCCATATTACACCGCGCTAATTTCTATGATGTCGCCTCTCCAATACGCCTTCAGCGTTTCCACGATTTGCTCCCAGCTTTCAAAGACAAAGTTTGGATCGTCAGGATTTCCCTCACACCAAACACCGTCATCGCCCTCGTCCTCGCAAACAACGCTAAAGTTCGAGGAATCATTAAAGTCTCCGTAGCACTCAATTCCGTCTATCAGTCTCATCTTCATCATTTCAGTTCTCCTCAGTAGATTACGGGAAGGTTGATTTCTCTAATTAGTTGAATGTATTCGTCTTTTATTTCTTGCAGAGTAGATTACGGGAAGGTTGATTTCTCTAATTAGTTGAATGTATTCGTCTTTTATTTCTTGCAGACGGTGCGGCCAGTAGTCTATATCCAGTTCCGCATCAGTTATTGCCTCACGCAGTGCCTCCGGAATTGGCTCATTCTTCAGCGCCAATTCCGCAATCTCATATGTAGCGTTACGGAGATTGACTTGCGCCCGGATATATTCACGATAGGCTTCTGCTAGGTTGCTGTCCAGTCTGTCACGTTCAGTAACGTCTATCATTTCAGTTCCCCCTAAAGATCGCGACCGGCAAAAGACTGAGCCTAACACTCCGCCTTTTCTCAATCTGGCCCTCTTGGCCTTCGAGTGCAAGAAAATCCGCGATTGCATGGCGGCCCTCGTCTCTTGCCGGTAAGCTTGTATCGCATAAAGCTACGAGTGTTGCAAGAGGAATATTTTTTTTATTTATCAAGGAGTTAGGCGCCAGGGCGCCGCCCCACCTAACTCTTTGCTTTAGCTGTGATTTTTATAATCCAGTCAATCAACAGCGCGATCAAAACGAACGGCGCAATGAGCAGCAGAAAGAAAATTACCAGCCCATCAACTGACATCGGCTTGTCCTCTGCTTTAGGACGACCGCTTTGAGCCGACGCGCGCATCCAATATACACCGCTCTTATGGCTCTTTGGCTTCATTCCACCTTGGCGCATGGTTCTCTCCCCTTTTGTCTTGTATAGCAGGCCGCGCCTAGAGATGCAAGCAAAATCTTTTGTTTGTATTCAAAACTTTAGGAGCGGGAGCGCCCCGCCCTGCAACCCCTTGATATACAAGGGGTTTTGGGCGTGCATCTAGCATAGCACGATCAGCCGCCGGGTAACGCAAGCGACACGGATTTGCTTTGACCATTTAACGCCGGGTCTGGAATCTTTTCTGAGCCGAGGCGATAGGCGGGTGTGGCCTTGCAGCCACACCCTCTGTTTTTAGGCTTGAGCGGCCTTGACAAACGCGATGACGGACGCAATCGCTTCCTTGGTCGCACCCATGAAACCCTCGACCGCAAACGGGGCGATGGCTTCCAGTTCGTTCAGAAGGTCTTTTTTGCTCGGACCCTCCTCACGCTTCGCCTTGGCAGCCTTCGGGGCGGCGACATACGCGCCTTCCCGAACCAGCTTCGACCGGACCGACCGGACCGGCTTGCCGAGTTCGGCCGCGATGGTCTCGAGACCTTCGTTGCCGAGTTCCTCGTAACGGGCGAGCAGACGCTCGACCATTTCCGAGGTGTAGTTTTCCGCTTTCGCGGCCTTCGCACGTTCAGCCATTGGAACCTCCGTTGTTGGCTGTTTCTCTCTCAGTAAAAACACCATACGCGAGCGCGAAGCAACATGCAAGAAAAATGTTTCGTGTGTTTTCAAGGGCTTGGGGGTTTGCGGCAAAAAAGATTATGCTGTGTTTTCAAAGGCTTAGCCGCCGGGGCGCCGGGGCGGCTAACTCATTGATAGTTTGTGCTTTTGTTTGCGGGTATAGCGGGTTTTATCGCGTATGACGCGCGGCTTTGTGGCGTTGCTGCGACTCATCGCCGCAGCAACCGGATTGCGAGGTTTTGGTAGTTTAAGCCTAATTCGCATTTAAGCCTCCAGTTTTTGATTGACGCGAATTGCATTGAGGCAAATCATCCCAGCCCGACGAATTGCAGCGATTACTGGTTTTGCGTCATCAAAGGCAATTACCGGCAAACCGCGGAATTGACGTAGATTAAGCAGACGTTTAATCTTCCGCACCTTTAGAGTTCCATCTGGAATACCATTCTCCGAGCCGTCAATTGGGCGATGGAGAATAGAGTGAAAGTGTAGGCCGTGCATTTCCAGAAAATCAAAATCTTCTTGCTCCATTGCACGGGCTGTGCAAATGACGACATAATTCTCTGTTCTGTCTAGAGCCTTAAAGGTTTCCGCTAAGGGCAGCAGCGTATCGCGCATGATATTAGCACGGGTTTTATTGCGGAAATACCCTTGCAAATCAAGAGTGCCATCCGCTCGATTAGGCGTGCGATGCTTAGAGTTGACGAGCGTTTCGTCTAGATCAAAAACCACGATGCGTTTCATAGGCTGTCTCCTAGTTGGTGAATGTTTATCGCATAGGTAGAGAAGGTTGTCAACGCCTATTTTACTTCGTAAAATCAAAGGTTTAGCGGCCGGGGCGCCCCCGCGTGTAACCTCTTGATTACACGCGGTTTTTTGGTGGCCTAGGCGGCCACCAACGTATTTCGCCCGTCAATTCCAAGCCGAGTATTAATCTTTTTCCAAACTGAACCAGCTAATTCCGACGGACGCGAAACAACAGGCATTGGCTTTTTGCGACGAAGCGCCTTTAGCAGAATATCGCTTTCAATTAGGCAATCGTGCCAGGCAATATGCCGTTCTTCAAAGTCAGCCTGTTTCATTTCCCAGCGATAGGCACTTTCCGCGCTGGTCGAAATGTATTTGCCCGAGGCCGTCGGTTGCGCCTTGTAATCGAGCGGAACCGACTCACCCCAAAAGTCCCAAATGTCCATGATTTCAACACGTTGCGCCATCCAGCGAATGTCGCTTGTGCCCATTAGCACGTTGAATGTATGCGGCAAATATTTGAAGTCAAAAGCCGCATTATAGGCACACGCAATTACGCGATGGCCCGCCGCTTGCAATTCGGAGATTTGTCTATTGTATTCGTTGCGAACCTCGACAATAGTTGCCGGACGAATAAGCTGCGAATAGGCGTCATCAAAGTAATGACCCAATTTGTCAGCGTAGAAAGGAACGTCATAGCGGAAAGCCTCACGAATAACAAACGAGCCTTTGTTATATTCGCGCCCTCTTTTGTCGATGATACGCCAGCCAATATCAAAAGCAATGCGCTTTCGCATTGTCGTTTCAATATCCGTGATGGCGAACAGAGTTGGTTTGATAAGCATTTTGCTTCCTTTTGCATTTCAGTTTGTTTGTTATACGTCAGGCAGCATCACACGTCAAGAGGTATTTTTGCTAATGATTTCAAGGGCTTGGGCGGCGGGGGGCCTCCGGCCCCAACCCCTTGAAAATTCAAGGGAATTCGGGCCGGTTTAGGGGGCGGTCGCCCGCCCCCCGCGACATTAAGCCGCAGTATCAGAAGCCGGAGCCTCAGCGTCCGCGTTCGCTTCCGCAAACGCGATGAGGTGGGCCAGCGCCTCTTTCGTGGCACCGGTCAGGCCGTCCACGGGGAACGGGACCATATCCTCAAGGATATTGAGCAGTTCCTTTTTGGACGGGCCTTCCACCTTGGCCGCTTTCACCTTGGGCGAGGCAACATAGACACCCTCGCGCACAAGTTTCGAGCGGACCGAACGCACGGGCTTGCCAATCGCTTCCGCGATAGCGTCAAGTCCGTCGTTCCCGAGTTGCTCATACATATCGAGCATCCGGGCCACCATTTCTTCGGTGTAGTTGGCGGGTTTAGTTTTCGCTTCAGCCATGATGTTCTCCTTTGCTTGGCTGTCCTTCAGTAAGGTGTTTATCGCACAGGCCGAAGCAACATGCAAGAAAAATGTTTCCTGTGATATCAAGGGCTTGGTGTTTTTCTGCAAAGTATTTTTGCCAATGATTTCAAGGGCTTAGCGGCCGGGGCGCGGCGGGGCCTAAGCCCCTGATGTTATTGAATTATTTTAATCTCCTGCCAGTCAAAATAGCCATCCTCAAATAGCTGTTGAATATACTCATCAATTTGAGTGTTTTCCTCATCAGCCATCTCTAGCACCGCTACATTATCTCTCAGCCAACGAAGGCCAGCCTCAGTTGTGGCAAAAGCTGTATTGCTTTCGCCAATATCCCATTCACTCCACAGCATATAAGCATTCGTCATTTTTAGCTCCCTGAATAGATGATTTGTGCAAGGCTAGTCCCTGTCGACGAGCGAGGAAATTGGATGATTTGCCCGCGAGGATATGGGCAGCCTTCCACGCCGCACGGCCAGATTGCCGGTTCATTGTTTGTTTCCGCCCAGCAATTAATGCTGCAATGCGAGCATTTGCCGACCGGTTCTAGTTTTCGAAAGTCAAGAGCTTTCATATTCGATTTCCTCCAGACGCGAGATACTATCAGTCACGAGACGACGCTTATAGAGCAGCAATTCGCGTTGCAGCTTAACGCGCTCGATTTCATAGTCAAGTTTTTGCAATTCGCCGTCAATGTAGTGACGGTCTTTCAGCAGGCTGTCAAGTAGGCTGTTCATGGCGTTCTCCTCTGTTTGCTCAGTCTGTATGCCATAAGGCGTGGAGCGTGTCAACGCCTATTTTTATTTTAGTTTTCAAAGGCTTAGCCGCCGGGGCGCCTCCGCGCCCAACCCATTGAAGATTGGGGGCTTTTCAGCCCCCATAGTCCTCATCAGTTCCCCAACCCGCCGAGGCTAGCGCCGACGCATCGTCGCCGTCCATGCTGTCGTCATAGTCATCTTCCTCTTCATCATACCAGCCTGCCTCTTCGAGGCAGATTTCCGCAGCCTCTTCCGGGGACACGCCATCATCAAAGGCATCTCGTGCCAGCCAGTCTGGCAAGTCGTCTTGCACAAGACCCGCAATGCGAGTCAATTCTACATCAACCGCTGCTTTCCAAGTGTCAAAGTCCATCGTTGTTCTCCTCAGTTAAAGGTAAAATAGTGGTGAATCATCAGGCTAATTCCAAGTGTGGTAAATACCACAATTAGAATTGTATCGAGCAGTTTAGAGTTTGGTCTCATTGTAGTCTCCTAGATTATGCCATAGACGGCGAAACTTCCAACGGCGGCGTTTGTGACTAACAGCCACCAGTCCTGTTGTTTGACAGAGTGGACAGCCCATGCAATAGCAGCAAGCAGTCCACATGTCAAGGCGATTTTTACGTTGAACCCTGTTGAGAGCAGGGCCATTTGCGAGATGACGAGAAGTGTTCCGAGCAGTGCCATAGTAGTTCCCTGTTTGCTCAGCCTGTATGCCATAGGCTGCGGCATGTTGCAAGAGGAATGTTTTGTAATGATTTCAATAGCTTAGCACACCAGGCGCCCCGCGATGTAACCTATTGAAAAGTGGAGGCTTTACGCCTCCACCTCCTCATCTTCCCATTGCGCGACATTATCTGAAATGCCGAATTGGTTATCCAATTCCTCCGGAATCTTTTCTAGCACTTCTGCGACAGTGCCGGGAATTACGAAGTGTTCATCCAATCCCGTTTCATTTGCCTCACCGCAAAACGCATTTCCCCATTCAATATACCGAATGTTAAACCGGCGAGTGCTATCTTGCTCGGCCCAATAGTCGAAGGCCGCAATCGGCGGACTCCATGCGCTATCAAACCAAAGATTCATCCACCCGCCTTCGATAGAATGAGAGATAATCTCAGCCTGCACGTCCCATTTAGTGCCCCAATTCGCCACGCGCCAGCTATACCAACTCGGCATTTCAGCGCCATTGTTTTCGGAGTATTCAGGCTCCGGGCGCAAATGGTTTAGCAGACTAGCCGCATTGTTCTCGCTCGCAATCAGCGCCGCAATCGCGGCAATCTCGGCAGGCGAGGCTTCAAGGTAGACGTGATTTTCGCACCAGTTAGGCATTGCTCTATCCTTTCATTTTGTGAGCGGTATTGAAAACTTAAAGTAATCTTCGTCTATCATCATCTGAAGAACCAGATAATTAACAAAGTTGATGTATTCCTCATAGTCCCATCCGTCTTTCATAGCGTTCTCCTTTGCCACGTTACTTTTTAGGGTTGGCGAGAGCGGGATTTGAACCCGCGTTGCCTTGGCATCAAGGCATCTTAGATCAAGATCATCTCGCCGTTTCGATAGCTTCTTATCGCATAACACGAGAAC
>Ga0172372_10009794_pt1 | contig 12409 bp, 10 predicted proteins | sample LakKiv5m_2_FD_114544 | JGI IMG/M metagenome (GOLD analysis project Ga0172372, IMG submission 114544) | Freshwater microbial communities from Kabuno Bay, South-Kivu, Congo - kab_092012_9.5m | ecosystem: Environmental > Aquatic > Freshwater > Lake | place: Democratic Republic of the Congo...
CAATGGCGCGGGCTTCGGCGGCGCGGCGGCCTACGACGCGCTCAACGACGACGCGTCCCCGACCTCCACCTCGGCCACCTCCACGCGGACGTCCAACACCGCCTCGGTCGCCCCGGCCGAGGCGCTGGGATCGGTGCAGGAGGTCGCCGAGCGCGTACTGCCGTCGGTGGTCATGATCAACGTCTCCGGCCCCCAGGGCCGGGGCTCGGGCTCGGGCATCGTGCTGTCCGAGGACGGCGAGATCCTCACCAACGACCACGTGGTGGAGGTCGCCGCCTCCGGTGGGTCGATCACCGTCGCCTTCGACGACGGCTCGACCGCCCCCGCCGAGATCGTCGGCACCGACCCCCTCACCGACACCGCGGTGATCCGGGCCGAGGGCGTCTCGGGCCTGACCCCGGCCGAGATCGGCAGCTCCGGCGCGCTCCGGGTCGGGGAGCAGGTCGTGGCGATCGGCTCGCCCTTCGGTCTCGAGGCCACGGTGACCAGCGGGATCGTCAGCGCCCTCGACCGGCCCGTGAGCGCCGGGTCGGACGACCAGCGCCTCTCCAGCACCTACCCCGCGATCCAGACCGACGCCGCGATCAACCCCGGCAACTCGGGCGGGCCGCTGGTCAACATGGCCGGCCAGGTCGTCGGCATCAACTCCTCGATCCGCAGCGTGGGCACGAGCATCTCCGGCGAGGCCGGCTCGATCGGCCTCGGCTTCGCGATCCCGATGGACAAGGTGCAGCCGATCGTCGAGCAGCTCCGCGCGGGCGAGACCGCGACCCACGCCCGGCTCGGGGTCAGCGTCGGCAACGCCACCGACGACGCCGGCAGCTCGATCGGCGCCAGCGTGGAGTCGGTCGAGGACGGGACCGCCGCCGCCGACGCCGGGCTGCGGCAGGGCGACGTGATCACCCGCGTCGACGACACCCTGATCACCGGCTCCGAGGCGCTCGTGGCGACGATCCGTGGCTACCGGCCCGGCGACGAGGTCGAGCTGACCCTGCGCCGCGACGGCGAGGAGGAGACGCTCACCGTCACCCTCGGCTCCGACGAGGGCCTCACGGGGCAGCCGACGCAGCCGGGTGAGCCCGGAGAGCAGGAGCAGCCGGACGAGGGGCAGCCGCGCGAGCGCGACCTGCCGCCGTGGTTCCAGGACTTCTTCGGCGACTGAGTCCGCACCGACGGGCTGCGCCGGGCACGGGGTCAGACCTCGAAGACCCGGCGCAGCCGGTCGGCCTTCCACCGCGACTCGGCGTACTCCTCGGCCGGGTCGGAGGCGACGGTGATGCCGCCGCCGGTGCCGAGCGTCCAGGTGCCGGCGGCGTCGCGGACCCATGACCGGATGACGACGCCCAGGTCGGCGCGACCGTCGCCGGAGATCCAGCCGAACGCCCCGGAGTAGACCCCGCGTGGCGTGCGCTCGACCTCCGCGATCACCTCCATCGTGCGGCGCTTCGGCGCGCCGGTCATCGACCCCGCCGGGAAGAGCGCCCGCAGGGCGTCGAGCGTCGTCACCTCCGGCCGCAGTCGCCCGCGGACGGTGGACACCAGCTGGTGCACGGCGGCGTACGACTCGACCGTCATGAGGCTCGGCACCTCCACCGAGCCGACCTCGCAGACCATCGCGACGTCGTTGCGCAGCAGGTCGACGATCATGAGGTTCTCGGCGCGGAACTTCGGGTCCGCCGCAAGCTGCTCGGCGAGCGCGGCGTCGGCCTCCGGCGTCGCGCCGCGCGGCGTGGTCCCCTTGATCGGCTTGGTCTCCAGGGTCCGGTCGGCGGTGACGATCGCGTACCGCTCCGGCGACGCGCTGAGCAGGTGCACCCCCGCGCCGGGCACGTCGTGCTGGAGGAAGCCGGCGTACGGCGCGGGGTCCAGGCGACGCAGCCGCAGGTAGGCCGCGAACGGGTCGGCGTCGGCCACCGCACCGGTCGGGTCGGGCAGGGTGATCCGGTAGGTCAGGTTGGTCTCGTAGGTGTCGCCGGCGTGCAGCCGCTCCTGGACCCGATCGAAGGCGGCGGCGTAGTCGGGGGGTACGGCGACGCCCGCGCCGCGCGGCACGGGCGGGCTCGCGGGCGTCGGGTCCTCCAGGACCTCCCGCACGTGGCGGGCCCGCATCCACACCGCGTCCGGCACGCGGGCGGGGCCCGGCGGGGCGACCAGTGCCGGCAGGTCGGGGCGGGCGGCGTAGCCGAGGTAGCCGACCCACGTGGCCTCCCGGCCGTGCGCGCGGTCGTCCGCCATCAGCTCCTCGAGCACCGCGAAGACGTCCCGCCCGACCACCTCGCTGGTCCCGCCGCGGTGGGCCCGCACCTCGCGTGCATGGGCGTCGTAGGTCAGCGACAGGTCGTCGTCGTCGAGCCAGCCGATGACCGACCGGCGACCTCCGTCGTCCGATCCGCGTCGCGCACCGCCGCCATCGAGCCAGAACATCCGCGGGGAGCCCGCCGCCGCGCGGGCGGCGACCTGCTCGGCGCCCTCGGCCTCAGCCATCGGTCGGCCGCTCGCGGAGGAACGCCGCGACCATCGCCGCACCGTGGTGGCTGAGCACGGACTCGGGGTGGAACTGCACGCCGTGCAGCGGCCGGGTCCGGTGGCGTACGCCCATCACCGCGCGCGACCCGTCCGGCTCGTCGGCCCACGCGCAGGCGACGAGGTCGTCGGGGACCTCGAGCGCCGCGAGCGAGTGGTAGCGCACCGCGTCGAAGCCCTGCGGGAGGCCGGCGAACAGCCCGGCCCCGTCGTGGTCGATGCGCGCCACCTCGCCGTGGGCCGGGCGGGCGCGGTCGACCCGGCCGCCGTACGCCGCCACCAGGCCCTGCATGCCCAGGCACACACCCAGGACCGGGACGCGCGACTCCAGCAGCAGCCGGCGGCCGACGGCGAAGTCGGCAGGGACGCTCGGTGAGCCCGGTCCGGGCGAGAGGACCAGGTGGGTCCAGTCGCCATCGAGGACCGCGTCGGCGTCGACCGCGTCGTGCTGGACGAGCGCGGGCTCGACGCCGCCGACGGACGCGACGAGGTGGACCAGGTTGTGCGTGTAGGAGTCGTGGTGGTCGACGACGAGCACGCGCGGACCCGACATGGGCGGACTCAGACCAGCAGCTCGACGACGAGGTCGTGGACGAGGTCGTAGCCGCGCTCGGTGAGGATCGACTCGGCGTGGAACTGGATGCCGCGGAAGTGCGGTCCCCGCACCAGGTGCACGTCGCCGGACGCCGCGTCGGTGGCGACCTCAAGGCCCTCGGGGAGACCGGTGGCCGGGGTGCGGGCGACGAAGGTGTTGTAGAACCCGACCCGCTCACGGCGGCCGAGGAGGTCGACGGCCGACTGGGTGCCCTGGAAGACGATGTCCTTGTAGGCCAGGTCGAGGCCGAGCCGGTCGCACAGCACCTGGTGGCCCAGGCACACGGCGAGGAACGGCAGGTCGCCGGCGAGCAGCTGGTCGACGGCCGCGCGGAAGGTCGCGATCTTGGCCGCGTCGCCGTCGCGCGGGTCGCCGGGTCCGGGCCCGACGATGACCAGGTCGGCGCCGTCGAACGAGGTCGGCGTCCAGTCCTCGTGGCGCACGACGCGGCTGCGCATGCCCATGACGCCGAGGACGTGGCGCAGCATGTTGACGAAGTCGTCCTCGCCGTCGAGGACGACGACCTCGCGGCCCTTGAGCTCCGGCGCCGGCGAGGCGTCGCTCTGGTCGGTGAGCCAGAAGGTCGAGAGCCGGCGGTTGCGCGCGTTGAGCGTCAGCAGCACATCCTCGTCGTTGACCAGCTCGAGCATGTCGATGCTCGGCGTCGGCGCGGGCTCCACGAGCCCGAAGGCGCTGAGGATGCCGCCCGCCTTCGCGTGGGTCTCGGCCACCTCGTACGCCGGGTCCGAGTCGCGCACGAGGGTGGCCCCCGCGGTGACGGTGAGCCGGCCGTCGAGGTCGACGTCGGCGGTGCGGATGACGATCGGGCTGTCCACGACCGGCTCGCCCTCCTCGTCGCGGCCGAAGATCGCCAGCGCTGCGCCGTAGTAGCCGCGGCCCGTCGGCTCGTACTTCTTGATCAGCCGGCAGGCGTTCTCGACCGGCGAGCCGGTGACCGTCGCGGCGTACATCGTGTCGCGCAGGACCTCGCGCACGTCGCGGTCGGTGCGCCCGGCGAGGAGGTACTCGGTGTGGACCAGGTGGGTCATCGGCTTGAGGAAGGGTCCGAGCACCTGGCCACCCTCGTGGCACAGGTCGCACATCATCTTCAGCTCCTCGTCGACGACCATGAAGAGCTCGTAGATCTCCTTCTCGTCCTGCAGGAAGGCGGTCAGGTCACGCTTGAGGTCGACGCCCCCGTCGCCGGTCGAGCCCCCCTCGTCGGTCGAGCTCGTCGAGACCCCCCGCGGGATGCGGAAGGTGCCGCTGATCGGGTTCATCCGCACGTCGCCGCCGTGGACGCTGACGTGGCGCTCGGGGCTGGCGCCGATCAGGTAGCGGTCGCCGGTGAAGAAGACGTAGGTCCAGTACGCCCCGCGCTCGCGCTCGAGCAGGCGGCGGAAGACGGTGAGCGCGCGGTCGGCGTCCCAGTCGGCGACCTCGGCGCGGTAGTGGCGGCCGATGACGAGGTTGGCGCCCTCGCCCTGGCCGATCTCCTCGTCGATGACCGTGCGGACCAGGTCGGCGTACGCCTGGTCGTCGAGCTCGAACCCGCCGCGGTCGGTGAAGTCGACGGGGACGTCGGGGAGGACGGCCAGCACGTCGGCGACGCTGCACTCGACCTCGACGTCGACGTCGACGACCACCAGGGGGGTGCCGTCGTCGTGCGCCTCGAAGCCGCGCTCGGTGACCTGGTGGAAGGGCACCGCGACGAGCCGGTCGCACTGGCGGCCGGGCTCGGGCAGGCCCTCGGAGAGCGGGATGTCGAGGATCGAGGCGACCTCGCTGCGCCGGCCGCCGAGCAGGCCGACGGTGTCGCGACCGCCGATCCGCGTGGAGCGTCGGATGATCGCCCACGCCTCGTGCTCCCGGAGCTGCGCGAGGGCGGCTGCGGGGTCGGCGTACGGCGTGGTCATGGCCGGAACGCTACCGGCCGCCGCGTCGGCGACGCGCGGCGATTCCGTCCGTGGACCCCTGGTCAGGCCGTGGCGAGATGCGCGCCGGTGTAGGGCCGGCCGTACCCCGAGCTCCCGTGGTCGATCCCGTGCGTGGCCGTCGTGTAGAGGTGGTGCTCGATGCCGTCGGGGTCGCGGAAGATCAGCAGCCACCCGACGGTCGCCTCGATCACCGGCGAGTGCTCGACGCCCACGGCATCGAGGTGATCCATCCACCGCTCGATGTCGGGTCGGTCCGCGACGGCCCACGAGACGGGGTTGAATCCGGAGAACCCGGCCGTGGCGGCCGGGTCGTGGCGCAGCGCGAGGCCGGCCGGACTGCCGGGGAGCAGGAAGGACACGCCCCGGACGACTCCGTCGTCGTCGGCGAACTCCAGCTCCGGCTCGGCTCCGAAGACCTCGACGTACCACCGCACCGCGCGGGCGAGGTCGGTCGAGGGGAGCTTGACGACCTTGACGCCGTCGACGGTCGGCGTGGCGGTGATGTTCATCGGGCCTCCTGATATGGTTGCAGTGACACTGCACCGAATAGACCGAGGATGCGCCGTGACCGCCGAGCCTGTCAAGAGGTCGTACGTCTCGCCGGTGCGCGAGCAGCGCGCAGCGGAGACCCGCGCGGCGATCCGGGGGGCCGCGGCCCGCCTCTTCGTCCGCGACGGGTACGCGACCACGACGCTCCGTGCGGTCGCCGCGGAGGCGGGCGTCGCCGAGCGCACCGTCTACGCCGCGTTCCCCTCCAAGCGCGAGCTCTACCGACACGTCCTCGGCGTCGCCGTCGTCGGCGACGACGAGCCCGTGGCGGTCGCCGAGCGGAGCGAGGTCGCCGAGGCGCTCGCCGGCTCGGATCCGTACGCGGTGCTCGCCGCGTGGACGGCGTACGGCTGCGCGCTGCTCGACCGCGCCGGGGACCTGATCTTCGTCGGCATCGAGGGCGCCGGGGCGGACCCCGACCTCCGGTCCGGGCTCGACGAGGACGCGCGGGCGACCCACGCCAACCACCGCCGGGCCGTCCGTCGCCTCGCCGCGCTCGACGCCCTGCCGGACGGCGTGACCGTGAGCGCCGCGACCGACGTGCTGTACGCCCTCGGCTCACCGCACCTGCACCGGCTGCTGCGCCGGGACCGCGGGTGGTCCGCCCGGCGCTACCGCGCGTGGGTCCTCGACACCACGGCGCCGCAGGTGCTGCGGCCCGGCCTCATCCCTCGCTGACGGTGGTCATCCGCTGGGTCGCACGCGTGTAGACGACGTAGAGCGTCGCCCGGCCGGTCGAGGACTCCTCCTCGATCTCGCGCGGCTCGACGACGACGATCGCGTCGAACTCCAGACCCTTGGTCTCCAGACCCACGAGCACCGGGATGCGGGCATCGGCGCCACCGGCGGCGCCCTCCGCGTGCTCGGGCCACGACGCGAGCCAGTCCTGCGCCTGCCGACGCCGCGCCTGCGCGACCACGATGCCGACGGTGCCGGCCACCGACGCGGTGAGCTCGGTGACCGCGGCCCGGACCCCCGCCTCGAGGTCCTCGACCACGCGCTCCTCGGGCGCGACGCCCGTCGAGCGGACCGCCTCGGGGAGGTCGGCGGCGAGGCCGACGCGCTCGGCGTACGCCGCCGCGAACTCGTAGATCTCGGCGGAGTTGCGGTAGTTCTTCGACAGATGGAAGGCGTGGACGGCCTTGCCCTCCAGCGCGGTGGCGCGCGCGGCCTCGGCCTCGGCGGGCACCGGCCACGACGACTGGGCGGGGTCACCCACGATCGTCCAGGTCGCGACGCGGCCCCGACGGCCGACCATCCGCCACTGCATCGGCGTGAGGTCCTGCGCCTCGTCGATCAGGACGTGGGCGTAGCCGTCGTCCTCGATCCGGTGCTGCGGCGGTGTCCAGCCAGGACGTCCCGCGAGCTCGCGGTCGGAGACGGTGGTGACCTCCTCGCGACGCTGCTCCTCCTCGCCGTACGCCAGCGCGCGCTCGCCGTGCTCGAGGCGCGTCGGCAGGTCACCGACCGCGTAGCGGAGCTCGTCGACGAGCGCGACGTCCTCGATCGACCAGCCCGGCGACTCCGCCCACGACTTCACCAGCAGCGCCTGGTCCTCGGCGTCGAGGACGCCCTGCGACGCCCGGGCGAGGACCTCGGGGTCGCGCAGCCAGCCCAGGACGGTCGGGCCGTCCACGGCCGGCCACCAGGCGAGGGCGAACTCGGTGAACGCGTCGTCGGAGAGCAGGTCCTCGAGGAAGTCGTCGTACCCGCGCTCGCGGCCGCGCTCGCCGCGGACCTGGCGCCACAGCGCGTCGGCGAGCGCCCGTGGCACCCGGTTGATCTGCCGGTTGCGACGACCGTGGCCGAGCAGGTTGCGGCGGACCCCGGCCAGCTCGCGGGGGCCGAGCTCGAGGACGTCGTCGCGGTAGAACATCCGGAAGTGCTGCGGAGCGCCCGGGACGGCGAGCCGCGCCGCACGTCGCATCACCTCGGCCATCCGCGCCGCGCCCTTCACGTCGGCGACCGCCGGAGCGTCGTGCCGGTCGGCACGCAGCCCGTCGACAACCTCGCCGAGCGAGCGCAGCGCGACCGCGGTCTCACCGAGGGAGGGCAGCACGCGCTCGATGTAGCGCATGAAGACGCCCGACGGCCCGACCACGAGCACGCCACCGGTCTCGTAACGGCGGCGGTCGGTGTAGAGCAGGTAGGCCGCGCGGTGCAGCGCGACGACGGTCTTGCCCGTGCCGGGTCCGCCGGAGATCGTGACCACGCCCTTGCTGGGAGCGCGGATCGCCTCGTCCTGCTCGGCCTGGATGGTGGCGACGATGGAGTGCATCGAGCGGTCGCGGGCGCGGGAGAGCTGGGCCATCAGCGCGCCCTCGCCGATGATCGGGAGGTCGGTCTCGACCGAGTCGTCGAGGAGCTCGTCCTCGACCCCGACGACGGTGGTGCCGAGGCTGCGCAGCACCCGCCGGCGTACGACGCTCTGCGGGGTCGCGGCGGTGGCCTGGTAGAACACCGCCGCCGCCGGAGCGCGCCAGTCGATCAGGAGGGTGTCGCGGTCCTCGTCGCGCAGGCCGATGCGGCCGATGTAGCGCGGCTCGGCGTCGACCTCCGGGCGCAGGTCGAGGCGGCCGAAGACCAGCCCCTCGTGGGCGGCGTCGAGCACGGCCATCCGACGCGCGGCCTGGAAGACCATCGCGTCGCGCTCGACCAGTCCGCCCTCGTGGCCCAGCCGGGCGCGGGCGTGGCCCTCGGTGGCCAGCTCCTGCGCACTCCGGGTGGCGGCCTCGAGGCGGAGATGCACCCGATCGACGAACCGCTGCTCCGCTGCGATCTCCTGCTCGCGCAGGTCCTGCTCCTCGCTCACGCCGTGCCTTCCGCGTCGCACCTGCTGCCGGCCCGAGCCGGGTCGGCAGCGAGCGGACAACTGTACCGAGCGGTCAGCGCCCCCGGCTCAGGAAGGCCGTCATCGCCTCGCGCGCCTCGTCGGAGCCGAACAACCGGGCGCTCTGCGCGACCACGGCGTCGGCATGCCGGTCGATGCCGGCGAGCAGGTCGCGGGTGAGCAGCGCCTTGGTCTCCCGCAGGCCCTGCGCGGCGCCCGTGGCCAGGCTCGCGACCTGCGCCTCGACGGCGGCGTCCAGCTCCTCGGCGGGCACCACCGTGGTGACCAGGCCGTACTCGCGCGCGGCCGCTGCGTCGAAGACCTCGCCGCCCAGGCAGGTGAGCGCCGCGGCCCGCGACGTCATCCGCGGCAGGACCGTGAGCGAGATGACCGCCGGGGCGAGGCCGAGCTTGACCTCGGTGAGGGCGAACGTCGCGCGGTCGGCGGCGACCACCACGTCGCTGGCCGCCACGATGCCGGTGCCGCCGGCGCGGACGGCTCCCTGCACGCGGGTCACGACCGGCTTGCCGAGCGAGAGGATCCGCCGCTGGAGCTCGACGATCCCGCGCGCCCCCTCCTCCATCGGGACGGTCGAGGCCTCCGACAGGTCCGCGCCCGAGCAGAAGACCGAGCCGGTCGCCGCCAGCAGCACCACCCGTACGTCGTCGGTGTCGGCGCGCGCGAGCGCGTCGAGCAGCTCGGTGACGAGCTGCCGGGACAGGGCGTTGCGGTTGTGCGGGGAGTCCAGCGTGATCCGCGCCAGCGGTCCCTCGGCGGCGTAGTGCACGAGTTCGGTCATGACCCGATCCTGCCGCAGACTGGAGGGGTGCGTCGTCCCGTGGTCATCGCCGTCGACCTCTCCGTCGTGCTCGTCTTCGCCGCCCTCGGCCGCCGCTTCCACGACGGCGGGCTCACCGGCGTCCTGGAGACCGCCTGGCCGTTCGTCGTCGGGCTGCTGGTCGGCCACGCCTTCGCCCGCGGCTCGGCGGACTGGCGCGCCGGCCTCGTCGTGTGGATCCCGACCGTCGCGGGCGGCATGGTCCTGCGCCAGCTCACCGGCGACGGCACCGCGTGGTCCTTCGTCCTCGTCGCCACCGGCTTCCTCGGCGCCGGCCTCCTCGGCTGGCGCCTCCTCCGCCTGGTCGTGTCGAGGCTCGGCTAACGCCGCGTACGACCGACCGCGGCTCGAAGACAGTCGACGATCCATGCCGGCTCGTGTCTCACCTGTCCGGGGGTGAACCTCAGCACCCGCCAGTCGGCCAGCGTCACCACGGTGTAGCGCCAGCAGTCGCGCTCGAAAGCGGCGCGCCCGCCGTGCCACGTCCACGACTCGGCCTCGATCACCAGCCGGTGCTCACGGTCGACCAGGTCGGGATGCAGGATCCGCCCACCGGCCTCGATCGCGCCCTGGGCCTCGACGTCGAGGCCCGCTCCGAGTGCGATCGCTCGCAGCGCCGACTCGAACGGGTTGGCCGCCCGGCCGTCCACGTGCCGGGCCACCAGGCGGGCGCGAGCTGCCCCTTTGCCGCGCACAGCCGCGGCCTCGCCGGCCAGCGCGATCGGATCGACGTCGCCCTGCCTCACAGCGGAGTCCGCGACCGCGAGGGCCTCGGCGAACGGGAGCCGACGCGCGCAGTCGACGACCGTCCGGAGGCATCCCGTCACGTCGCGACCGTCGACCTCGGCGTAGGCGAGGTGCACGCCGCGGCGGTCACGGATCTTGGCCTTCGGCGGGACGGTGACCCACGGTCGTGTCGGAGCCTCCAAGACCTCCCAGCCGTGGATGAGCGCCGCGCTGAGGTGGGAGGCGACGCCGCCGAGCTGAGCAGCCCGAGTCAGCGCTCGGTCGGCATCGGGCAGGGCGTACCGCCCGCGGGTCAACCGGACGACGTCCCCGCTCGCGATCGCCGCCGCGACGCGCCGCCGTGTCGTGGAGGCGAGCAGGTCGGCAGAGCGAGCGACTCCCCCGCGCTGCGCCAGTACCTCCCGCGGATCCACGTCCGCAGCCTGCCTGCTGGCTCGGTCCTGTGGCGGTTCTCCACAGGCGTACCGCCGGACCGGAGAACACCGGCGGGATCAGCCTCATGGGGCGGATCTGGCGGCGTTCTCCGGTCGGGGCGTCCGCTCAGTACGACTTGGGCAGGCCGAGGGAGTGCATGGCGACGAAGTTGAGGATCATCTCGCGGCTCACGGGGGCGATCCGCATGACGCGGGAGGCGACCAGGAGGGCGGCCATGCCGTACTCCTGGGTCGCGCCGTTGCCGCCGTGCGTCTGCACCGCGCGGTCGACGGCCTTGCAGGCCGCCTCGGCGGCGGCGTACTTCGCGATGTTGGCCGCCTCGCCGGCGGCCATGTCGTCGCCGGCGTCGAGGAGGGCGGAGGCCTTCTGCGTCATGAGGCGCGCGAGCTCGAGCTCGATGTGGGCCTCGGCCAGCGGGTGCGCGATCGCCTGGTGGGCGCCGATCGGGGTGTCACGGAAGACGCTGCGCTCCTTGGCGTACGCCGTCGCCTTCTCCAGCGCGAAGCGGCCGAGGCCGGTGGCGAAGGAGGCGGCCATGATCCGCTCGGGGTTGAGGCCCGCGAAGAGCTGGACGAGCCCGGCGTCCTCGTCACCCACGAGCGAGTCGGCCGGCAGCCGGACGTCGTCAATGAAGACGCTGAACTGCTTCTCGGGGCTGGTCAGCTCCATCGGGATGGCCTGGTACTCGAAGCCGGGAGCGTCGGTCGGGACGACGAACAGGCACGGCTTGAGGGTGCCGGACCTGTGGTCCTCGGTGCGCGCGACGACGAGGACGTTGGCGGCCTCGTCGACGCCGGAGATGTAGATCTTGCGGCCGTTGAGGATCCAGTCGCTGCCGTCGCGGCGCGCGGTCGTGGTGATCTTGTGGGAGTTCGACCCGGCGTCCGGCTCGGTGATGGCGAACGCCATCGTCTCGGTGCCGTCGGCGATGCCGGGCACCCAGCGCTGCTGCTGCTCCTCGGTGCCGTACTTGGCGATGACCTGGCCGCAGATCGCGGGCGAGACCACCATCATCAGCATCGGGCAGCCCTGCGCGGCGAGCTCCTCGCAGACGGCCGCGACGTCGCCGATGCCGCCGCCACCACCGCCGTACTGCTCGGGCAGGTTGACGCCGAGGTAGCCGTTCTTGCCGAGCGCCAGCCACATGTCGGTGGTCTTCTCCCCGGCGCGGGCCTGGCCGACGAAGTACTCCTGTCCGTAGGACTTCGCGAACGCGCGGACGGCCTTGCGGAGCTCGAGGCGCTCCTCGGACTCGGTGAACGTGCTCATCCCTGCTCCTCTTCGTCGGTGTGCTGATCAGACGTCACGACCGCGAGCACCTCGCCCGCGGAGACCTGCTGGCCGGTGGTGACCGGGAGGTCGGTGACCACGCCGTGGGTCGGCGCGGCCACGGTGTGCTGCATCTTCATCGCCTCGAGGACGAGCACGGGCTCGCCCTGGCGTACGGCGGCGCCGGCCTCGACCAGGACCGAGACGACGCTGCCGGGCATCGGCGCGAGCAGCGAGCCGGCGGCGACCTGGTCGGCGGGGTCGGTGAACCGGGGCGGCACGGTCACGGCCAGGTGACCCCACGGGCCGTCGACGTCGTAGCGCCCGCCGTCGCCGGCCGCGTCCAGCGCCTCGGTCACGGTGAAGCGGTGGCCGACACCGTCGAGCACGAGCTCCACCGTCGCCTCGTCGGGCCGCAGCCACACCCCGGCGACCCGTGCGTCCGTGGTCGGGCCGTACGTCCGCTCGGGGTCGTCCGCGTACGCGTCGACGAAGGTGTACGCCGGACGCCCGCCACCGGGGCCGAGCCAGGCGACCTCGCCCTCGACCCCGGCGACCTGCACCGTCAGGGTCTGCGGCCCGGCGAGGACGTTGCGCCACCCGGGCGGGGCGGGCGCGGGGCGGCGTGCGGCGCGCAGCTCGGTGCGGGCGACGGCCGTGGCGAACAGCGCCAGCGCTCCGGCCTC
>Ga0172372_10009797_pt1 | contig 12400 bp, 12 predicted proteins | sample LakKiv5m_2_FD_114544 | JGI IMG/M metagenome (GOLD analysis project Ga0172372, IMG submission 114544) | Freshwater microbial communities from Kabuno Bay, South-Kivu, Congo - kab_092012_9.5m | ecosystem: Environmental > Aquatic > Freshwater > Lake | place: Democratic Republic of the Congo...
ATGCGCGAGCACTCGCGACTGGCCCGGCGCAACCTGCACGAGGTGCTCAACGCACCGCCGGCCGACGGCGGTGCTGCGTCGCTGCCGTCCATCCGCCTGATCCGCCGCCAGGGCTGACCCCCCGCATCGCCCAGGCCCACGCGTTTATTCCGAATTTTTTTTTCCCCACCCACAACAGGAGACTCCATGAAACAAGCGACCCGACGCACTGCCTTGCACGCCCTGAGTGCTGTGGCGCTGGCCGCCCTGGCCGGCACCGCCAGCGCCCAGACCGTGACCCTGCGCCTGCACCAGATGCTGCCCCCGCAGGCCACCATTCCGGCCAAGGCCATCGTGCCCTGGGCGCAGAAGGTCGAGGCCGAGTCCGGCGGCCGCATCAAGGTGCAGCTGTTCCACGCCATGCAGCTCGGCGGCGCGCCCCCGCAGCTGTTTGACCAGGCCCGTGATGGCGTGGTGGACCTGACCTGGACGGTGCTCGGCTACACGCCCGGCCGGTTCCCCAAGACCGAGGTGTTCGAGCTGCCCTTCATGAGCGGCAATGCCGAGCAGTCGTCCAAGGCCATTCAGGAATACGTCGAAAAGTTTGCGGCCGACGAGTTCAAGGACGTCAAGCTGATCGCGGTGCACACCCACGGCCCGGGCCTGTTCCACACCAAGACGCCGGTGACGGGCCTGGAAAGCCTGCGCGGCATGAAAGTCCGCGGCGGCTCGCGCATCATCAACAACATGCTCACCAAGCTGGGCGCCACCCCGGTGGGCATGCCGGTGCCGGCGGTGACCGAGGCGCTGTCCAAGGGTGTGATCGACGGTACGACCATTCCGTGGGAGGTGACGCCGGCGCTGAAGGTCAGCGAGATGGTGAAGAACCACACCACCTTCGCCGGCAAGGACGGCCTGTACACCCAGACCTTCGCTTTCTCGATGAACAAGGCCTCGTACGACCGGCTGCCGCCCGACCTGAAGAAGGTGATCGACAACAACGCGGGCATTGCGACCGCAGCCCTGTTCGGCCGCGCCATGGACGACGGCGACAAGGCCGGGCGCGAGATTGCGGTGAAGGCGGGCAACAACATCGTGGCACTGGACGTGGCCGAGACCCAGCGCTGGCGCCGTACCGCCGCCACGGTGGAAACCGACTGGATCAACGAGGTCAAGGGCAAGGGCATCGACGGCGCCAAGCTCGCCGCCGAGGCGCGCGCCCTGATCGCCAAGCACGCCAAATAAGCGCTGCTCCCTCCAGCCGAAGCCGCCCCGTCCGGGCGGCTTTTTTCATGGGCATTTAGGGTTTGTACCGACATGCCAGACGCTTATAGCTGGTTGTGCCCGATGCCGCTTTTCAAGGATGCCGGAATTGCCGACAGTGCGGACCTGTGCTGGTAGCCTGTCAACATGCACTTTGTTGCACACGCTGCCCCCTTTGAACCCAGTTTTTCAGGAAACACAATGAAAGCTCCTTCTCTGCGCCGCACCGTCGTGTCCACCCTGGCCGCTTTGTCGGTTCTGGCGGTGCTGCCCGCTCAGGCCCAGACGGTCACCCTGCGCTTGCACCAGTTCTTGCCGCCCCAGGCCGTGATTCCGGCCAAGGCCATCATTCCCTGGGCACAGAAGGTCGAGGCCGAATCCGGCGGCCGGATCAAGGTCCAGATGTTCCACGCCATGCAGATGGGCGGCTCGCCCCCGCAGCTGTTTGACCAGGCCCGTGACGGTGTGGCCGACATCACCTGGACGGTGTTGGGCTACACCCCGGGCCGCTTCAACAAGTCCGAAGTGTTCGAGCTGCCCTTCATGTGCAGCGGCGGTGGCGAGAAGTGCTCGCGCGCCTTCCATGAATACGTGGAAAAGAACGCGGCCGACGAATTCCGCTCGGTCAAGCTGCTGGCGGCGCACACCCATGGCCCGGGCCTGTTCCACACCAAGCAGCCGGTCACCGGGCTGGAGAGCCTGCGCGGCATGAAGGTGCGCGGCGGCTCGCGCGTGATCAACAACATGCTGGTCAAACTCGGCGCCACCCCGGTGGGCATGCCGGTGCCCGCCACCACCGAAGCGCTGTCCAAGGGCGTGATCGACGGCACCACCATTCCCTGGGAAGTGGCACCGGCGCTCAAGATCACCGAACTGGTGAAGAACCACACCACGTTTGCCGGCAAGGACGGTCTGTATACCCAAACCTTCGCTTTCTCGATGAACCGCGCGGCCTACGACAAGCTGCCGGCCGACCTGAAGAGGGTGATCGACAACAACAGCGGCATCGAAGCGGCTGCCATGTTCGGGCGTGCGATGGACGAGGGCGATCGCATCGGGCGCGAGATTGCGGTGAAGGCGGGCAACAACATCGTGGCGCTGGACGTGGCCGAAACCCAGCGCTGGCGCCGCACCGCCGCCACGGTGGAGACCGACTGGGTCAATGAAATGAAGGGCAAGAACATCGACGGCGCGAAACTCGCGGCGGAAGCGCGCGCCCTGGTGGCCAAGTACGCCAAGTAAGGGCTGCCCGAAGGTGCCGTCCGGGGCGGTGCCTTCAGGGTATCCGTGCTTGACAAAATGGTTACGTTATAAAACCATCAGCATGCTGATCAGTTGATGGGCCGGTAGCGGGTGTGTGACTGATCGTCGCGCCCGGCCGGCTTCCGCCAGATGTGGGGCCCTCAACCAGCGGTCGGGCCCCACACGACCCGAACGCGGACAGTGGGCCTCGCCCTGGGCGCGCTGTGTGCTGGTGGACAATGACCGACCCGATAAGACGTCCTAGGAGACAAGGATGATTGCCTGGATTTACCGTTTAGCGAACTGGACCGCCATCGTTGGCGGCATTGTGCTGGTGGCCGTGACCCTGATGGTGGTGACCAGCGTGGCCGGCCGGGCCTTGCTCGGCTTCGGGCTGGGGCCGATCCCAGGTGACTTCGAACTTGTCGAGGTCGGCATCGGCGTCGCTATCTTCTTCTTCCTGCCCTGGTGCTACCTGCGCGGTGGTCACGCCACGGTGGATCTGCTTTACATGCACATGCCGTCGTGGTTCAAGCGGACGGTGGACACGTTCAGCGACGTGGCCATGCTCGCCGTCTGGCTGGTGCTGACCTGGAAACTCTGGGAAGGCATGCTGGAGAAAAAGGAATACATGGAGACCACCTTCATCCTGCAGATGCCGCTGTGGTGGGCCTATGCCTTTTGCCTGGTGGGCGCCGTGATCGGCTGCCTGGGTTATGTCGCCAAGACCCTGACCCGCTTCGGGCTGGCCTCCGAGCCCGCGGGCTGGACCGTCGAAGCCAACGCTGGCCATTGATGCCTGAAGAGACAAGAACATGAGCACGATCGAACTGGCCCTGTGGTCTTTCCCCATCCTGTTGCTGCTGATCTTCGTGCGCGTGCCGATCGGCCTGTCCATGCTGCTGTGCGGTCTGGGCGGTGCCTGGCTGGTGTACGGAAACTTTGCGCCCATCCTCAACCAGCTCAAGCAGGTCACCTACACCACCTTCTCGAACTACAACCTCTCGGTGATTCCGCTGTTCCTGCTCATGGGCCAGTTTGCCGCGCTGGGGGGCTTGTCGCAGGCGCTGTTCAAGGCGGCCGAGGCCTGGATCGGCCACCGCAAGGGCGGTGTGGCCATGGCGGCCGTGGGTGCCTGCGCCGGTTTCGGTGCCATCTGCGGTTCGTCGCTGGCCACGGCCGCCACTATGGGCCAGGTGGCCCTGCCCGAACTCAAGCGCGCCGGTTACGCCGGCGGCATCTCCACCGCCTGTCTGGCGGCGGGTGGCACGCTGGGCATCCTGATCCCGCCTTCGGTGGTGCTGGTGATCTACGCCATCCTGACCGAGCAGAACATCGCCAAGCTGTTTCTGGCGGCCTTTGTGCCCGGCATGCTTGCGGCGCTGGGTTACATGATCGTCATTGCCATCTATGCCCGTCTGCGCCCGCAGGAAATGGGCGCCATGGCGCCCCTGCCCATGAAGGAGCGCTGGGCTGCCACCGTGCGCACCTGGCCGGTCATCGTCATCTTCCTGGTGGTGGTGGGTGGCATCTATGCCGGCATCTTCACGCCCACCGAAGGTGCCGCCATTGGTGCAGCCGGTACCGGCATCGCGGCCTGGGCCGGCGGTGGCCTCAACCGCAAGACCCTGGTCGGCGCCATCATGGGCACCGCGATTGCCACCGGCATGATCTTCATGATCGTGCTGGGTGCCGGCCTGTACAACACCTTCCTGGCGCTGTCGCAGTTGCCGCAGGAAGCGGCCACGGCAGTGGCCAGCTGGGGCCTGAGCCCCATCCTGGTGCTGGTGGCCATCCTTGTGCTGTACGTCATCCTGGGTTGTTTCATGGACTCGCTGTCCATGATCCTGCTGACCATCCCGGTGTTCTTCCCCATCATCATGGCGCTGGACTTCGGCCTGCCGCCCGAGGAGCTGGCCATCTGGTTCGGCATCCTGGTGCTGATCGTGGTGGAGGTCGGGCTGATCACGCCACCGGTGGGCATGAACCTGTTCGTCATCAACTCTATGGCCCGCGACGTGCCCATCACACAGACCTACCGCGCCATCCTGCCCTTTGTGGCGAGCGACTTCATCCGCACCGCCATCCTGGTGGCCTTCCCGGGCATCGTGCTGTTTGTGTTGCGGCTGTGAACCGGTGTGCCGCAAGCGACAGGCATCACACACCCGCATAACTGAATGGGCCCGCAAGCGATTGCGGGCCTTTTTGCTGCTCGATACAGTGACCCAGGGTTTTTTCACCACAACACCGGAGACCGCCATGAAACACCACCCATCCCCGCTGCGCCGCAGCCTGCTGGCCGCCGGTCTGGCGCTGTCGGCGCTGGGCTTTGCACCGCTGGCGCAAGCCCAGGCATTCCCGAGCAAGCCATTGCGCATCGTCGTGCCCTTTGGCCCGGGGGGTGCGGGTGACCTGACGGCCCGTGCGGTCGCGGCCGAACTGGCGGTGAGCCTGGGCCAGCCGGTGACCATCGAGAACCGGCCGGGGGCTGGCGGCGTGGTCGCTGCCGAGGCGGTGGCGCGTGCCGAGCCCGATGGCCACACGCTGTTCCTCATGTCCAATGGCACGGCGGTCACGGCCGGGCTGTTCAAGAGCCTGCCCTACGACACCGTGCGGGACCTGGCACCGATCTCGACCCTGGGCACCTTCGACCTGGCGGTGCTCGTGCCGGCGGATTCGCCCTTCAAGTCCTTTGGCGAGTTGCTGGCCTTCGCCCGCGCGAACCCGAACAAGCTCAACATCGGCAGCATCAACATCGGCAGCGCGCAGAACCTGGCGGCCGAGCTCTTTAAGTCCACCGCCGGTCTGCAGGCGCAGGTCGTCCCCTTCAACGGCACACCGGCACTCATCGCCGCGCTGCGTGGCCAGCAGGTGGATGTGGGGGTGGAAATCGTCGGTCCCGCGCTCGCGCAGGTGCGCGCCGGCACGCTGCGTGCGCTGGCGGTGACCGGGCAGCGCCGTTCCAAAGTGCTGCCCGAGGTGCCCACGGCGGTGGAGCAGGGCGTGGCCGGTTTCGTTGCCACGTCGTGGAACGCGCTGGCTGCCACCGGCAAGACGCCACGCCCGGTGATCGACCGCCTGCACAAGGACATCCAGGCCGCGCTGGCAAAACCCGAGGTGCAGAAGAAACTGGTCGACCTGAGCATCGAGCCCGCTGGCAGCACGCCCGAGCAGACCGCGCAGTTGCTGGCCGCGGACATCCAGCGCTGGGGCGCGGTGATCGAGCGCGCGGGCATCCCGAAACAATGACCCCCCTGCGCCGCTGCGCGCCTTCCCCCAGGGGGACCACACCAGCGGCCCGACGAAGCCGGTTCCGCGGTGTGTGCTGGACGCGGGTTCGCCGTCGGGTTTGGAGATGGACATGAAGGACTTGTGTATCGGCCTGATCGGCTATGGCGAGGTGGGGCGTATCTTCGCCTCAGGTCTCAAGGACCAGGCGGCGTGGACCGGCGCCTGGGACCTCAAGTTCGGCGATCCGGCGCAGCGCGCCGAGCCGCTGGCCCATGCGGCGGCGGCCGGCGTGGTGGCCTGCGACAGCGCGGCCGCGTTGTGCACACAGGCCACGCTGGTGATCTCGGCGGTCACGGCCAGCAACACGCTGGCGGTGGCCGAAGCGGTGGCACCTCATCTCCGGCCGGGTGGCTTTTTCCTGGATCTGAACTCCGCCTCACCCGGCACCAAGCAGAAGGCCGCGGCCCTGATCAACGCGGCCGGCGGCCACTACGTGGAGGCCGGCGTCATGACCTCGGTGCCGCCCTACGGCATCCGCGTGCCCATGCTGCTGGGTGGCGCGCACGCCGCGCGCCTGCAGCCGGTGCTGGCCGGCCTGGGCATGGATGTGAAAGTGGCCAGCGACCGGCTGGGCGTCGCCTCGGCCACCAAGATGTGCCGCAGCGTGATGATCAAGGGGCTGGAGGCGCTGGTGCTGGAGAGCTACGCCACCGCGCGGCACTACGGCGTGGAAGACGCCATGATCGCCACGCTGCAGGAGACCTTTCCTGGCATGGATTGGTCGAAGCAGGGCGCCTACTTCTTCAGCCGCGTGGCCCAGCACGGCCGGCGCCGTGCCGAAGAGATGCGCGAGGTCGCCAACACCGTGCGCGAAGCGGGCTTCGAGCCCTTCATGGCCGCGGCCATTGCGCACAAGCACGACTGGATGGCCGCGCAAGCGCGCGATGGCTGCTTTGCCGGATTGCCCCCCAGCCCGCCCTGGCAGGCCTGGGCCGACCGCTTGCTCGCGGCGCGCGGGCCGGCTGCCAACGACGCCGCGGCCTGATGCATCCGTGCTTCAAAGGCCCAGGCCGCTGCAGACCTCGGTGATCAGCGCCAGCGTGGCGCGCTGGGTGAGCGTGGCCGGCCGCTGCGAGCTGATGGCCAGCCCCACGCGCGTGCGCAAGGGCGGGTTGACCGGCCGCATGCGGTAGGCCGAAGGCCGGATCGACGACACCACTGCCTGGCGCGAGAGCAGGGCGGCGCCGGCACCATCGGCCACCAGGTCCAGGATGGCCGGCACGCCGTCGATCTCCAGCGCCACGGTGGGGCGCAGGCCGATGGCGGCCATCTCGGTTTCCACATGCATGCGGATGGCATTGGGCCGGCTCGGGATCACCAGCGGCAGCGCGGCCACCTCGGCCAGCGGTACGGGCGGTGGCGGCGGCTCTTCGGCCAAGCCCGGTGGGCGCGGCTGCACCAGCAGCAGCTCTTCCTCCATCAACGGCGTGATCTCGATGTCCGGCGCCGGTGTGGCGTTGTAGAGCACCGCGATGTCCAGCCGGCCGGTGTGCAGCCATTCCTGCATGGTGGCCGACAGGCCTTCGCTGATCGACAGGCTGGCTTCGGGCAGCTGGGTGCGGAAGGCGCGCGTCAGCGGCACCGTCATCACGCGCGCCAGGCTGGGTGGCAGGCCGATGGCCACGCGTCCCGCGAGTGCGCCGCGCACCCGTCCCAGCTCCTCGCGCGCGCGCTCCACCTGGTGCAGGATGCCGCGGCCGTGCTCCAGCAGCAGCTTGCCAGCCTCGGTGGGCGTGGCGCCGCGGCCATTGCGGATCAGCAGGTTTTGCCGCAGCTCGACTTCGAGCAGGCGCACCTGGCGCGAGAGCGCCGGCTGGGCCACGTCCAGCGCCAGCGAGGCCTTGGTGAAGCTGCCCAGTTCGGCGACGCGCACGAAGTACTCGAGTTGTTTGAGGTCCACGGCGATTCTTGAATAACGCTTTTCAGGTTATGCATTTTCGCTCTATCTGGTAGCGAGCGTGGGGGGCTGGTGCGCGCGCCCCGGTCTGAACAGAATGCGCTGTCATCCAGGAGACGTCCCCATGAGCCTGCAAAAGCCCCTCATCATCGATTGCCACGGCCACTACACCACGGCGCCCAAGGCGCTGGAGAACTGGCGCAACCAGCAGATCGCCGGCATCAAAGACCCGGCGGCGATGCCCAAGGTCGCCGACCTCAAGATCAGCGACGACGAGCTGCGCGAATCCATCGAGACCAACCAACTCAAGCTGATGAAGGAACGCGGCTCGGACATCACCATCTTCAGCCCGCGCTCGAGCTTCATGGCGCACCACATCGGCGACTTCAATGTGTCGTCCACCTGGGCCGCCATCTGCAACGAGCTCTGCTACCGCGTGAGCCAGCTGTTCCCCGACCACTTCGTGCCGGCTGCCATGCTGCCGCAGAGCCCCGGCGTGGACCCTGCCACCTGCATCCCCGAGCTGGTCAAGTGCGTCGAGCAGTACGGCAACGTGGGCATCAACCTGAACCCCGATCCCTCGGGCGGCCACTGGACCAGCCCGCCGCTGACCGACCGCCACTGGTACCCCATCTACGAGAAGATGGTGGAGTACGACATCCCCGCGATGATCCACGTCAGCACCAGCTGCAACGCCTGCTTCCACACCACGGGCGCGCACTACATCAACGCCGACACCACGGCCATCATGCAGCTGATCCAGGGTGACCTGTTCAAGGACTTCCCGACGCTCAAGTTCATCATCCCGCACGGCGGCGGCGCCGCGCCCTATCACTGGGGCCGCTACCGGGGCCTGGCGCAGGAGATGAAGAAGCCCCTGCTCAAGGACCACCTGCTGAACAACGTGTTCTTCGACACCTGCGTCTACCACCAGCCGGGCATCGATCTCTTGACCCGTGTGATCCCGGTCGGGAATATTTTGTTCGCCTCCGAAATGATCGGTGCCGTGCGCGGCATCGACCCCGAGACCGGCAACTACTACGACGACACCAAGCGCTACGTGCAGGCCACGGCCAACCTCAGCGACGAGCAGCGTTACCAGGTCTACGAAGGCAACGCGCGCCGCGTGTTCCCGCGCCTCGATGCCCGCCTGAAGGCCGCCGGCAAGTAACCCACCAGAGAACCCGAGGAGAAGAACATGTACGAACTGGGCGTTGTCTACCGCAACATCAACCGTGCGGACCGCGCGGCCGCCGACGGCCTGGCCGCACTGGGCTCGGCCACGGTGCACGAAGCCATGGGCCGCGTCGGGCTGATGAAGCCGTATATGTGGCCGATCCAGACCGGTGTGCAGGTCTCGGGCACAGCGGTGACGGTGCTGCTGCAGCCGGGCGACAACTGGATGATGCATGTGGCGGCCGAGCAGATCCAGCCGGGCGACATCGTGGTGGCAACCGTGACCGCCGAGTGTTCGGATGGCTATTTCGGCGACCTGCTGGCCACGTCGTTCCAGGCGCGTGGTGCGCGGGCGCTGATCATCGAGGCCGGTGTGCGCGATGTGAAGACGCTCAAGGAAATGAACTTCCCGGTCTGGAGCCGCTACATCTCGTCCAAGGGCACGATCAAGGCGACGCTGGGTTCGGTGAACATTCCCGTCGTGTGCGCCGGTGCTCTGGTGACACCGGGCGACGTGATCGTGGCGGACGACGACGGCGTGGTCTGTGTGCCATCTGCCCGCGCGGCCGAGACGTTGGCGGCGGCTGTCAAGCGCGAGAGCTTCGAGGGCGAGAAGCGCGCCAAGCTGGCCAGCGGTGTGCTGGGGCTGGACATGTACAAGATGCGCGAGCCGCTGGTCGCTGCCGGCCTTGTCTACAAAGACTGACTGAAAGCCGACCATGAGCAAACCGATTTCCGGTGATTTCACCAAAACCGCTGGCTGGATGGACTGGTACACCGGCCCGTCCAGGCCCCGCTTTCAATTGCCCGCGGGCGCGGTGGACGCGCACTGCCATGTGTTCGGCCCGGGGGCGGAGTTCCCCTACGCACCCGAGCGCAAGTACACGCCCTGCGACGCGAGCAAGCACCAGCTGTATGCGCTGCGCGACCACCTGGGTTTTGCGCGCAACGTGGTGGTGCAGGCGACCTGCCACGGGGCCGACAACCGCGCCATGGTCGATGCGTGCCTGAGCAGCGGCGGCAAGGCGCGCGGCGTGGCCACGGTCAAGCGTTCGGTGAGCGACGAAGAACTGCAGGCCCTGCACGCCGCCGGCGTGCGCGGTGTGCGCTTCAACTTCGTCAAGCGTCTGGTGGACTTCACGCCCAAGGACGAACTGATGGAGATCGCCGGCCGCATCGCCAAGCTCGGCTGGCACGTGGTGATCTACTTCGAGGCGGTGGACCTGCCCGAGTTGTGGGATTTCTTCACCGCGCTGCCCACCACCGTGGTGGTGGACCACATGGGCCGGCCCGACGTGTCGCTGCCGGTCGACGGCCCGCAGTTCGCGCTGTTCGAGAAGTTCATGCGCGAACACACGAACGTGTGGAGCAAGGTGAGCTGCCCCGAGCGTCTGTCCGTGACCGGCCCCAAGGCCTTGAACGGCGAACAGAACGCGTACACCGACGTGATTCCGTTTGCCAAGCGCATCGTCGAACAGTTCCCCGATCGTGTGCTCTGGGGCACCGACTGGCCGCACCCGAACCTGAAGGACCACATGCCCGACGACGGCCTGCTGGTGGACTTCATTCCGCACATCGCGCCGACGGCCGAGCTGCAACAGAAGCTGCTCGTGACCAACCCCATGAAGCTTTATTGGCCCGAGGAGGTCTGACATGGCCCTGGACAAACCCTACAAGGACGTGCCTGGCACGATCATCTTCGACGCCGAGCAATCGCGCAAAGGCTACTGGCTCAACCAGTTCTGCATGTCGCTGATGAAGGCCGCCAATCGAGAGCGTTTCAAGGCCGACGAGCGCGCCTACCTCGACGAATGGCCGATGACCGAAGAGCAGAAGCAGGCCGTGCTGGCGCGCGACCTCAACTGGTGCATGCGCACAGGGGGCAACATCTACTTCCTGGCCAAGATCGGCGCCACCGACGGCAAGAGCTTCCAGCAGATGGCGGGCTCCATGACGGGCATGACCGAAGAGGAATACCGCAACATGATGATCAGCGGCGGTCGCAGCGCCGAAGGCAACCGCTATCTGGGCGAAGACGGCGACGCGCAACCCCACCGCCAGCCGCAGGGCTCTGCGGGAAAGAAAGCTTGACCATGGCAAAAATCACCGCATCCGTTTTCACCTCGCACGTGCCCGCCATCGGCGCGGCCATGGACCTGGGCAAGACCCAGGAGGACTACTGGAAGCCGCTGTTCAAGGGGTACGAGTACTCCAAGCAGTGGATGAAGGAGAACAAGCCCGACGTCATCTTCCTCGTCTACAACGACCACGCCACGGCCTTCAGCCTGGAGATGATTCCCACCTTCGCCATCGGCACGGCGGCCGAGTTCACCCCGGCCGACGAGGGCTGGGGGCCGCGTCCGGTGCCCCAGGTGATCGGCCACCCCGACCTGGCCTCGCACATCGCGCAGTCGGTCATCCAGCAGGACTTCGACCTCACCATCGTCAACAGGATGGACGTGGACCACGGCCTGACGGTGCCGCTGTCGCTGATGTGTGGAGAGCTCGACCCGAAGAAGGATGCCTGGCCCTGCCCGGTGATCCCGTTCGCGGTCAACGTGGTGCAGTACCCGGTGCCCTCGGGCAAGCGCTGCTTCATGTTGGGGCAAGCCATCCGCAAGGCGGTGGAGAGCTACGACGAAGATTTGAACGTGCACATCTGGGGCACGGGCGGCATGAGCCACCAGCTGCAGGGCGCGCGCGCCGGCCTGATCAACCGCGAATGGGACAACGCCTGGCTCGACAAAATGATCAACGACCCGGTGGGCTGCGCCGACACGCCGCACATCGACTACGTGCGCGAAGCCGGCAGCGAAGGCATCGAACTCGTGATGTGGCTGATCGCGCGGGGCGCCATGGCCGATGTCAACGATGGCAAGGTCACGGGTCCGCTGCCCACCGTCAAGCACCGCTTCTACCATGTGCCCGCCTCCAACACGGCGGTGGGCCATCTGATTCTCGAAAACCCGCGCTGACCGGTTTCGCGGGTTTCACCCAAACGCATAAGGAACACACCATGACCATCAAAGTCGCACTCGCCGGCGCTGGCGCCTTCGGCATCAAGCACCTGGACGGCATCAAGAACATCCCCGATGTCGAGGTGGTCTCGCTGATCAGCCGCGACCTGGCCAAGACGCAGGAAGTGGCCGACAAGTACGGCATCAAGCATGTGACCACCGACCTGGCCGACAGCCTGGCCATCAAGGAAGTGGACGCCGTCATCCTCTGCACGCCGACGCAGATGCACGCCGCCCAGTCCAAGGCCTGCCTCGAAGCTGGCAAACACGTGCAGGTGGAAATTCCGCTGTGCGACATCCTGGCCGAAGGCGAAGAAGTCGTCGCGCTGCAGAAGGCCACGGGCAAGGTCGCCATGTGCGGCCACACCCGCCGCTTCAACCCCAGCCACCAGTTCGTGCACAAGAAGATCACGGCCGACGAGTTCAACATCCAGCAGATGGATGTGCAGACCTACTTCTTCCGCCGCACCAACATGAACGCGCTGGGCCAGCCGCGCAGCTGGACCGACCACCTGCTGTGGCACCACGCCGCCCA